>MDTE01010785.1_pt1 | contig 14854 bp, 10 predicted proteins | sample 811231 | NCBI WGS metagenome assembly MDTE01 (sample SAMN05326651, study PRJNA326480) | marine metagenome | isolation source: seawater | place: Indian Ocean: Red Sea | collected 2010 | reverse complement strand
TCTTCCCATGATCAACGTGACCAATCGTTCCTACATTCACATGCGGTTTTGTACGTTCAAACTTCGCCTTAGCCATAATTTATCAAATCTCCAATTAAATTTTTAACAATTATATCTATTTAATTATCCAATTAGACCGTCTGAGCATTTACCCCTTCAATTCTTGATTTCAATTCGTCAACAAATTGCTGAGGTAATTTTTCATAACGTCCAAATTGCATAGTATAATTAGCTCTACCTTGAGTCATTGATCTAACATCTGTTGCATAACCAAACATTTCTGAGAGAGGAACAGTTGCATTAATTACTTTTGCCCCTGCTCTATCAAACATTTCTTTTATTTTTCCTCTTCTAGAAGTGAGATCACCCATTACATCTCCAAGAAAATCCATCGGACAAATTACTTCTGTATCCATAATTGGTTCTAGTAAAATAGGTTTTGCTTTCTTTGCTGCATCCTTAAATGCCATTGAACCAGCTATTTTAAAAGCTAGTTCTGAGCTATCAACTGCATGAAATGAACCATCATAAACTGTCACTTCAACATCAACCATTGGATAACCTGCAACAACGCCGTTCTCCATAGCTTCCTTAACACCCTGCTCAACGGCTGGAATATACTCTCTCGGAATGACACCGCCAACTATCTTATTTACAAACTTAAATCCTTCTCCACTTTCAAGAGGCTTAACTGTCAGTTCCACATCACCGAATTGTCCTCTACCACCAGATTGACGAACAAAACGCGCCCTAGAGCTAGTTTCTTGAATTATTGTCTCTCTATATGCAACTTCAGGTTTTCCTACATTTGCCTCAACACTGTATTCTCGGAATAACCTGTCCATCAAAACTTCTAGATGCAATTCCCCCATACCTGACAAAATAGTCTGATTTGTTTCTTCATCTGTTCTAACTTTAAATGTAGGATCTTCACTAGAAAGTTTAGATAGTGCATTTCCTAACTTGTCCTGATCGGCTTTACTTTTTGGCTCTACTGCAATTGAGATTACAGGATCAGGGAATGAAATTGTCTCAAGAAGTACGGGTGCTTTAGAATCACATAATGTATGTCCAGTTTTTGCATTTTTAAGACCAAGTATAGCCACTATGTCTCCGGCATACGCCTCTTTCACTTCTTCACGTTTATTAGCATGCATACGCATTAATCTACCGGCTCTTTCATTCTTTCCTGTTACAGCATTATAAACCGAACTACCGGCAGTTAAGACTCCTGAATATATTCTGGAAAAAACAAGTTGACCAACATATGGATCTGTCATCACTTTAAATGCAAGCGCTGAAAATGATTCATCATCGGAAGCTTTTCTCACAACGAGTTCAGGCTCTGAATCTGAAGCTGTTATCAGTTCTCCTTCTATAGGTGGAAGATCTATAGGCGATGGGAGAAAATTGACTACCCCATCTAAGAGCAACTGAACACCTTTATTTTTAAATGCAGACCCACAAAAAACAGGAACAATATCACCTGAAATAGTAAGTTTTCTAATAGCGGAAATTAATTCTTCTGAACTAATTTCTTTTCCTTCCAAATAAAGTTCCATTAGAGTTTCATCACTAGATGCTAAAGCCTCTATCATTTCTTCTCGATACTTAGTAACCTCATCAATCATCTCATCAGGAACATCACCTTCCTCGTACTGAGTGTCAATAGATTCGGAAAAAATACGAGATTTAAACTCAATCAAATCAATCATGCCTTTGAAATTTTCTTCAGAACCTATTGGCACCTGAACTATCACAGGATTTGCACCTAAACGATCCTTTATCTGTTCAACAACACCAAAAAAATCAGAACCTGCTCTATCCATTTTATTGACAAACACTAAACGTGGAACCCCATATTTTTCAGCTTGTCTCCAAACAGTCTCGCTCTGAGGCTCTACACCACCTACAGCACAAAAAACTGCTACTGCAGCATCAAGAACCCTCAAACTCCTCTCAACTTCAGCAGTAAAATCCACATGCCCAGGAGTATCTATAATATTTATAATGTAATCATTCCAACTACACGTGGTCGCAGCTGAAGTGATAGTTATTCCTCTTTCTTGCTCCTGTGGCATCCAGTCCATGGCGGCATCTCCATCATGCACTTCACCTACCTTATGACTTCTACCTGTATAATATAAAATACGCTCGGTCGTTGTTGTTTTACCAGCATCAATATGAGCCATTATCCCAATATTTCTTGTTTTATCTAATGGTTTTACTCTGGCCAATTTATAATCTCCTACCAACGATAATGAGCGAAGGCTTTATTAGCTTCAGCCATACGATGGACATTTTCCCGCATTCTAATAGAACCACCTGTATTATTAGAAGCATCAATAATCTCTGCGGCTAATCCATTACTTATCTTTTTATCCCGACTTCTAGCATTCTCTATAATCCAACGGATACACAAAGCTGTTCTTCTATCTGGTCTAACCTCGACAGGAACTTGATAAGTCGCGCCACCAACTCTTCTAGATCTAACCTCTAGCATCGGTTTTACATTGTCTAAAGCACGCTTAAAAACTTTAAGGGGATCTTCTTTAAGCCTCTCTTCAATTGCATCCATAGCACCATAAAAAACGCGCTCAGCCAGACTTTTTTTTCCATCTAACATGAGCGAATTTACAAATTTCGCAACCAAGCGATCATTATACTTTGGATCGGGTAAAATAACTCTTTTATCTGCACTTTTTCTTCTTGCCATTTAATAAACTCACTCTAATTGCATAAAATAATTATTTTGGTTTTTTTGCACCATATTTAGAACGGCCATTCCTTCTAGCCTCAACACCTACACAATCTAAAGTTCCCCGTACAACGTGATACCTAATACCAGGGAGATCTTTAACTCTTCCACCCCTAATAAGAATGATCGAATGCTCCTGCAAATTATGCCCTTCCCCAGGAATATAAGTCGTAACTTCCATTCCATTTGTTAATCTAACTCTGGCAACCTTTCTTAATGCAGAATTTGGTTTCTTTGGAGTCGTGGTATATACCCTGACACAAACACCTCTTTTTTGAGGACAATTCCTTAGTGCAGGGCTATCTGTTTTAGAACGTATCCTCTTCCGACCTTTCCTAACTAACTGACTAATAGTAGGCAAAAGAGCCTCCTTAATAAAAAAACATAAAACTTAAGTCCAACAACAATTAAACAAGGAAACGGTGGATTATATCCAGCCCCTTATCATTGTCAACCCAAGTAAAAGAAAAACACAAAAAACCGCAAAAAATTCTAAAAAGAATTCGTACAGTCTCATTTCAAAGAACAAAAACTAACGTAAAACTCGGTCACCTTCCAGTTCTACATCAATATTCGAATTTTCATTAAATGTAGACAATTCGCCATCAGGCGAAAGAAGTTCTATATCTGAGTATTCTCTAGAACCTGTACCTGCAGGAATAAGTCTACCCATAATCACATTTTCTTTAAGTCCTTGGAGTTCATCTATAGTACCAATCACTGCAGCTTGGGTAAGAACCCTAGTGGTTTCTTGGAAGGATGCAGCAGAAATAAAACTGTCAGTCGAAAGAGATGCTCTTGTAATACCTAATAAAATTGGTTTTCCAATAGCAGGATTTTTCCCCTCCTGTTCGGCTTTAAGTATTTCACGATTAAAATAATTTCTTGTAACTGTTTCACCAACAATCATATCTGTTTCACCAGGATCTGTAATTTCAACTCTACGAAGCATCTGTCTGACTATCACTTCAATATGCTTGTCGTTAATACCAACTCCCTGCAATCTATAAACTTCCTGAACTTCATTTACTAAATATCTTTGCAATTCTTTCTCTCCCATAACATCTAAAATGTCATGGGGATTGGCAGCACCATCCATTAATGGTTCCCCAGACTGAACTAAATCTCCATCTTGCGCATTTACATGTTTACCTCTAGGAATTAGATATTCTCTTTCGTCTCCAGTATCAGATTCTACTATAATCCTTCTTTGTCCTCTGACCGTTCCAGCATATTTTACATGTCCTTTAATTTCCGAAATTATTGCATTTTCCTTTGGTTTACGAGCCTCGAACAATTCAGCAACTCTTGGCAGACCACCAGTAATATCTTTTGTTTTAGAACTTTCGCGAGTTATTTTGAATATAACATCACCAGGAGACACAATTTCGTCTTGTTGCACTCCTATATTGGCGCCAGTAGGTAGTGGAAATGTTGAGGCCTCGTCAGAACCCTCGATTTCTATTACCGCTCTTGGTTGCAATTTCTCATCCGAATAATCGACTATCACTCTTCTTGAAAGTCCGGTAATTTCATCAATTTCTTCTTGCATTGTAACACCTTCGATTACCTCTAAAAGATTCACTTTCCCTTCCTTTTCGGCCATTACTGAGAATGTATAAGGATCCCATTCTAAAAGTTTCTCGCCTTCAGAAACCTTCGAATTCTCCCTTACCAAAACTACTGCACCATATACTACTGGATAACTCTCTCTTTCTCTGCCAGTTTCATCACAAATCGAAATCATTCCATTTCGATTCATATTAATAAGTTGCCCTCTCTTATTTGTAATAACACGCAAATTATTATAACGGACAAAACCTTCCCTTTTAGCCTCAGCAGTACTTTGTTCTCCAGCACGCATTGCGGTACCACCAACGTGAAAAGTTCTCATTGTTAGCTGTGTACCAGGTTCGCCTATTGATTGTGCAGCAATAACACCAACGGCTTCACCAATTTCTACCAACTTTCCAGTAGCTAGACTTCGGCCATAACATTTTGCACAAACTCCTTTAGAACTTTCACATGTTAGAACCGAACGTATAAAAATTTTGTCAATATTTGCTTCTTCTATTACTCTAACTTTATCTTCGTTAATTTCCTCTCCACTCTTACAGATTGTCTCTCCACCAAAAGGATCTAATACTTCTCTTAAGGCTGTCCTCCCTAAAATACGATCCCCTATAGGCTGAATCACCTCTCCACCCTCAATCAATGCTGACATTTCTATCCCATTAACTGTTCCACAATCAGTTTGGGTAACTATAATATCTTGAGCGACATCGACTAGCCTTCTAGTTAAATAACCACTATTGGCTGTTTTTAATGCAGTATCAGCTAACCCTTTCCTTGCTCCATGCGTCGAAATAAAATATTGAAGAACAGATAATCCCTCTCTGAAATTTGCAGTTATAGGTGTTTCTATAATTTCTCCAGAGGGCTTTGCCATAAGACCACGCATACCACCAAGTTGCCTAAGCTGCGCAGTACTACCCCTAGCTCCAGAATCAGCCATAATATATATAGGATTAAAATCTGCTTGCTCACCATTCGTTAATTTTTTTCCATCAGAAGCCGCAGCATCTTCACCTTCAAGAACTTTAAACATCTCACCTGATATCTCTTCAGTAACATGAGACCAAATATCTACGATTTTATTGTACCTTTCGCCAGCTGTTATAAGACCATCTCGGTACTCTTGCTCAACAGATAAAACAGATTCACGATTAACTTCAATAAGATCATTTTTATTATCTGGAACCTTCATATCGTCAATAGAAATAGAAATTCCAGCTTTAGTCGCGATTTCAAAACCAAGAGATTTAAGGTCATCAAGAAATTTAACTGTTTTTGCTCTTCCAGCCTTTTCATAGCAAAGGGCAACTAATTGAGTTAATGCTTTTTTATCCATTAGGTTATTAGCTGAACTAAAAGGCATCTCCTCAGGAAGAATTTCATAAAGCTTTACACGACCAACAGTAGTTTCAACGAGGGCATCTTCGACTCTCAAAGTTATCGGAGTTTGCATTGCAACTTCACCGTGTTCGTGTGCTATAACTACTTCTTTAGACGAACCAAAAATCTGTCCCTGCCCCTTTGTACCTCCTCTAGGTTTAGTTAAATAATAACAACCTAAAATAATATCTTGACTTGGAACAGCAATTGGCATTCCGTTAGATGGAGAAAGTATATTGTTAGTCGATAACATCAAAACACGTGCCTCTTCTATTGCTTCTACTGAAAGAGGAACATGAACTGCCATCTGATCACCATCAAAATCAGCATTAAAAGCAGAACAAACAAGTGGATGAACTCTTATCGCCTTACCTTCAACAAGTATAGGCATAAAAGCCTGCATCCCTAATCTATGAAGTGTTGGTGCTCTATTTAATATTACTGGATGATTCTTAACAATTTCTTCTAAAGCATCCCATACTTCTGGTTCTTGCTCCTCTACCATTTTCTTTGCAGTTTTAATAGTTGATACGATTCCTTTTTCCTGTAAATTATTATATATAAAGGGTTTAAATAATTCTAAAGCCATTTTCTTCGGTATTCCACATTGATTAAATTGTAATTCTGGGCCTACTACAATTACCGAACGTCCAGAATAATCAACTCTCTTGCCTAAAAGATTCTGTCTAAATCGACCTTGCTTACCCTTTAACATATCTGACAAGCTTTTTAGTGGTCTTCTATTAGCACCCCTTAGCAGTCTCCCTCTTCTTCCGTTGTCAAAAAGTGCATCTACTGCCTCTTGCAACATTCGTCTTTCATTACGTATTATAATATCAGGAGCCTTCAACTCTTGGAGACGTAAAAGCCTATTATTCCGATTGATAACTCTTCGATACAGATCATTTAGATCACTAGTAGCAAATCTTCCGCCATCAAGTGGCACAAGAGGTCTTAATTCAGGAGGAAGAACAGGAATTACTTCTAGAATCATCCATTCTGGACGATTTCCCGAATTTCTAAAAGCATCTATTACCTTCAACCTTTTTATAAGTTTCTTTCGCTTTTGAATATTGCTAGTTGACTGCACATCTTCTCTTACTTTCAATGACAAAGACTCTAAATCTAAATCAGTCAATAATTCACGAATCGCATCCGCCCCGATACCAACCTTGAATTCGTCCTCATCAAATTCATCGTACAGAACCCTACACTGTTCGTCTGTTAATAATTCGTGTTTCTTAAGACCGGTTTCGCCGGGGTCAATAACTACAAAATTTTCAAAATAAAGGACTCTCTCTAATTGACGAAGAGTCATATCTAGTAAATTCCCTATACGACTGGGTAATCCTTTGAAAAACCATACGTGAGAGACTGGAGTAGCAAGTTCAATATGTGCAAGCCTTTCTCTTCTTACTTTAGATGAAATAACTTCGACACCACATTTTTCGCAGACAACTCCACGGTACTTCATTCTTTTGTATTTTCCACACAAACACTCAAAATCTTTAACTGGACCAAAAATCACAGAACAAAACAAACCATCTCTCTCTGGCTTAAAAGTTCGATAGTTTATAGTCTCTGGCTTCTTTACCTCACCAGACGACCAAGCCTTTATAGTGTGTGGCGAAGCTAGACGTATTCTAATAGAATCAAATGAAACAGGATCTTTCGGTTTTTCAAAAAGATGCAGTCCGTTATTCAAACCTATTCCTCCTAAAACTTCAGCTAAAATATCTGAAATATAAATAACAGAGAGAATTCCTAATCCAATCTAATCAGGAATTTCTCCCTTTTCTATTAACTCAACATCAAGAGACAAACTTTGCAATTCTTTCATTAAAACATTGAAAGACTCAGGCAAACTGGCATCAAGAGCACTTTCACCTTTCACTATAGATTCATACATTCTTGTTCGACCTGAAACGTCATCACTTTTAACAGTCAAAATTTCTTGAAGAACCTTTGCTGCACCATATGCTTCTAGAGCCCAAACTTCCATTTCACCAAGTCTTTGTCCTCCGAATTGGGCTTTTCCTCCTAATGGCTGCTGTGTTACTAACGAATATGGACCAGTTGAACGTGCATGAATTTTGTCATCTACAAGATGATGCAGTTTTAGCATGTAAATCATTCCAACAGTTACTCTCTGCTCAAGAGGATCTCCTGTTCTTCCATCATACAATCTAGTTTTTCCGTAATTAGGTAGCCCAGCCTCTTCTGTGAGTTGAACGATGTTTTCTTCTGTAGCACCATCAAAAACAGGTGTTGCAAAATTCTTTCCAAGAACATGAGCAGCCCATCCTAAATTAGTCTCCAAAATCTGCCCTACATTCATTCTGGAAGGTACTCCCAATGGATTGAGTATAATCTCAATGGGGGTTCCATCCTCTAAATATGGCATATCTTCTTCTGGTACAACAATTGAGACAACTCCTTTATTCCCATGTCTCCCAGCCATTTTATCTCCAACCTGGAGTTTCCTTTTCATTGCTACATAGACCTTTACTAATTTTTGAACTCCAGGCGGAAGATCATCTCCACCTTCAATTTTTTCAATCTTTGCATCTCTTGTTTGCTCTAATAATTTAATTAAATTCTCTGTCTTGGAATTAACCTTCTTGCCTAATTCTTCTTTTAGAATACGAATTTCATCTCCATAATCTTTCTCAATACGTTCAATCTCTGACTTCTCTATTTGCAAAGTTCTTTCATCTTTTTTTAGGCCCCTTCGAGTAAAAACTCTCATATCTACAACTGTACCCTCTATCCCTGGTGGAACCCGCAAAGATGAGTCTCTTACATCACCTGCTTTCTCTCCAAAAATCGCTCGTAAAAGCTTTTCTTCAGGACTCAATTGTGTTTCACCCTTAGGCGTTACACGACCTACTAAGACGTCACCAGTAGCAACATGAGCTCCTATACGAATCATACCGCTTTCGTCTAAGTCGCGCAGATTCTCTTCACTTTGATTAGGAATATCTCGAGTAATTTCTTCAGGCCCTTGCTTTGTATCTCTTGACTCTACCTCAAATTCTTCTATATGTATTGAAGTATAAATATCTTCCTTAACAACCTTCTCAGAAATAATTATAGCATCTTCAAAATTGTAGCCATTCCAAGGCATAAACGCGACAAGCATATTTCTACCAAGAGCTATTTCTCCTCTATCGGTTGAAAATCCATCAGCAATAACATCGCCTTTTTTAATTTTTTGGCCAACACTAACAATTGGCTTCTGATTAATACAAGTATTTTGATTTGAACGTCTATATTTTTCAAGGTTGTGAATGAAAACACCCTGATTTTCCAGTTCTTTGGAATCTTGTAATCCTCTTATTACTATTCTTGTTGCATCGACACTAACTACTTCACCATCAGAATTTGAAATAACAACTGCACCAGAGTCTCTTGCAGCAATCTTTTCCATTCCTGTTCCCACATAGGGAGCCTCTGGAGTTAAAAGAGGAACTGCCTGTCTTTGCATATTTGAACCCATTAATGCTCTATTAGCATCATCATTTTCCAAGAATGGAATTAGAGATGTTGCAACACTAACTAGTTGCATTGGAGAAACATCCATATAATCTACTTCGGTCTTAGGAACCATTACGAAATCACCACTTGTTCTTGCCGAAACAAATTCATCTACAAGGTTATTTTTGTTATCAACTTTAGCATTCGCTTGTGCTATCTTGTATTTATCTTCCTCAATTGCAGAAAGCCAATCAATGTCATTACTTATCTTCCCATTTACTACTTTTCGACAGGGGGTTTCTATAAAACCATATCTATTAACTCTTGCAAAAGTTGACAAACTTGCGATTAAACCAATATTAGGACCCTCTGGCGTTTCAATTGGACAAATTCGCCCATAGTGAGTTGGATGAACATCCCTTACATCAAAACCTGCTCGGTCTCTAGTTAGCCCACCAGGACCAAGGGCAGAAAGTCTTCTTTTATGTGTTATCTCCGAAAGGGGATTGGTCTGATCCATAAACTGGCTTAACTGACTTGAACCAAAGAATTCTTTTATAGAAGCACTAATCATCTTTGAATTCACTAGATCTCTAACAGTTAAAGCATCAAGATCCTGATGAGTCATTCTTTCTTTTATCGCTCTATCCATTCTTGCCAGCCCAACTCTAAACTGACTCTCCAGTAGTTCTCCAACCGAACGAACTCTTCTATTCCCAAGATGATCAATATCATCCACAGAACCTTGACCATGCCTAAGTTCGATAATGTACCTTACAGTCGCAATCACATCATCTAAAGTGAGAGTTCTTTGATCAAGAGGAAGATTTAAACCTAATTTTGTATTCAGTTTAAGTCTACCAATATCTGACAAATCATAACGTTTAGAATTAAAAAATATATTTTCGAAAAGACCCCGTGCTGTTTCTTTAGTAGGAGGATCTCCAGGCCGAAGTCTTTTATAAATCTCCACTAATGCATCAGATACATCTTCGCATTTATCGCTTGTTAAAGTATCTCTAATAACTCTATCAGTACCTACTCCTGTCACAAAAAGTAGATAAAAACTTTTAATAGACTTATCTCTAACAATATCTAAAACTTCCTGCGTAACCTCATCATTAGTGTCAAATAAAATCTCATTTGTCTCCGGATCAATTATCGGTTTTCCAAGTATTCCATCAACAACTTGATCATCATTCATTTTAAGTATATCAACACCAGATTCGCTTAACTTTCGTAAAGATAGTCTATTAAATTTTCTTCCAGCTTTTAAAACCACCTCACCTGTTGAAGGAACTACAATATCTTCCAAAACTCTTTGATTAATCAATCGATCTGAAAGATTTTTATAGAAAGAACCATTTCCTTCATCTAAGAAAATCTCTTCGTTTTCATAAAAAGAATTCAAAATATCATCTTTACTCATACCAAAAGCTCTTAAGAGAGCAGTAACAGGCATCTTTCTTCTTCTGTCAATACGAACATAGAGCAATTCTTTCGCATCAAACTCGAAATCAACCCAACTACCTCTATAGGGAATTAGTCGTGCAGTGAATAAAGAAGAAGAAGGTTTTGAATCATCAGAACTGAAAAACACTCCTGGAGAACGATGCATTTGACTTACAACTACACGCTCAGTCCCGTTGATTATGAAGGTTCCATTATCAGTCATTAATGGCACATCACCCAAATAAACCTTTGTATCCATTCTTTTTTTGGGGATCATTTCCTTAGCATCTTCATCTTTTTCAAAAATTGAAAGCCTAAGCATAACTTTCAAAGGTGAAACAAAACTCAGACCTCTTTGTCTACACTCTTTAGGACCCTGTTCTTGTCGAAGGTGAAGTAGATTCCCGTTCTCATCCTTCACTCCCTCTCCACCGAGAATCCCATTAACCTCTTCACCATTTGATTCCCAGATTCCAACTTCATAACCTAAATATTCTAATTCAATTGTTCCAGCATTATTTTGAATTGGGAAAACACTCTTGAAAACACCTTCAAGACCTTCATCTCGGCGCTCTAAGGGAATACAAGATCTCTGTAAGAACCGCTCATATGAGGAAACTTGAACTTCAATCAGATTTGGTATATCTATTGCAGGAGGTATTTGCGAAAAAGTTTCGCGAACACCTGATGGTTTTTTTCCGTTTTTTAAACTCATATATAACACCCCATTAGTATAATTCTAAGAATCGTACGAAGAAAAAAGACTACTACGCACAACGAAAAGTCAGGAAAAATACCAAAGGAGATTTAAGTTACTTCTACCTCCGCTCCAGCTTCCTTCAACTTTTCAGCCGCAGAATCAGCTTCTTCCTTACTAACACCCTCACTAATGGGTTTTGGAGCACCTTCTACAAGCTCTTTAGCTTCTTTTAGACCTAAACTAGTAATCTCACGAACCACTTTAATAACTTTTATTTTTTCACTACCGAAAGAATTAAGAGTAACTGTGAAATCCGTCTTCTCTTCAGTAGCAGCACCGCCATCACCTCCTGCGGGCACTGCGCCACCAACCATAACTGGAGCGGCAGCGGAAACACAAAATTTTTCCTCTAGTTCCTTAACAAACTCACTTAATTCTAAAACTGACATACTTTCTATAAAGGAAATAACGTCTTCTTTTGTAGCCACCTTTTTCCCTTTCCTACTTTAGGTTTAATTTCTAAACAAATTTAAAAAATTTAAAAAAATATAATTTAATCCAAGTGGGTAATACTACATATCGTTCTTATTTTTTGCAATCGCATTAAGGGCAAAAAGAAACTTATTTATCAATCCTCCTAATACGCCAACTAAACCAGTTGTTGGAGACTGTATACTACCAAGCATCTTTCCAAGCAGAACCTCTTTCGGAGGCAAGTCAGCAAGCTCTTCCACTTTTTCAGACTCTATATAATCGCCTTCAAGATAACCTCCGACAATCTTACCGCAATCAACTTCACTAATAAAAGTTTTAAGAATTTTTGCAGGAACAGTGGGATCTGTCTCAGTGGTTGCTATAGAAATTTGACCTCCCAAACGTTCTGTAAGACATTCGTGTTCAGTTCCAGAAACTGCAAGTGCGATAAATCTATTCTTGGCTACAGTTATTTTGATACCATTTTCTCTTGTTCTTCGACGAAGCAATGCCATCTGCGAAACATTTAATCCCTTATAATCGAAAAGAAAAACCGAAGAACTTCCTTCAAATTGTCTTTTCAAAGAATCTATAATTTCGACCTTATCTTCTCTAGGTCCTTTCCCTTGACCAAATCTACCTTTTACTGAAACATCTTCTGACATAATAAAAATCTCCCGTTACTGAATTGTTGCTATCAAAGCTTGATGATCAATTTTCACACCAGGACCCATCGTACTAGAAACAGTCAGAGCTTTAAAGTAAATTCCCTTACTAGAGGCAGGCTTTGCCCTAACTAAAGTATCAGTTAGTACTGAAATATTTTCAGCCAATGCGTCTGCTTCAAAACTCATTTTTCCAACTAAAGCGTGGACTATACCCTCTTTGTCTACACGATATTCTACTTTTCCCGCTTTAATCTCTTTTACCATTCTACCAACATCAAAAGACACAGACCCAGATTTAGGATTAGGCATCAAACCCCTAGGACCAAGAACTCGACCAAGTTTTCCAACTATATTCATAACATCTGGTGTTGCAACAACTCTATCAAATTCCATCCATCCAGATTGTATCTTTTCAGCAAGATCATCTACACCAACATCATCTGCTCCTGCATCTCTTGCTTCAGATACCTTTTCACCCTTTGCAAAAACTACAACTCTTTGAGTTTTACCAATTCCATGTGGAAGAACGACACTTCCACGTACCATCTGATCAGCATTTTTAGGGTCAACGCCGAGCTTGACTGAAACCTCAATAGACTCATCAAATTTCGCGTAAGAAACTTCTTTAATAAGACTAATTGCCTCTGGTAAGTTATATTCTTTAGACTGATCAATTTTTTCTTGCGCATTTGTATAAGATTTTCCGTGCTTCGACATATAACAAATCTCCAATATCTGAATATTTCTAAATCGACAAAGAACGGCTGAAGAATTAATCCTCTACCTTATCTTCAACAGCTTCATCTGCAATAGGATCTGTATCTTCTCCTGCTTTTTCAACCACTTTAATATTAACAGGAGGATCGGTTCCCTCTATATGTATACCCATACTTCTCGCAGTGCCTTCAATAATTTTAACGGCGCCATCTAAATCAACACTGCTTAAATCTGCTTTCTTTATTTCAGCAATCTCTTCTAACTGCTTACGAGTTACAGTTCCTACAGACTCTCTACCACTTTCGCCAGAACCTTTTGCCAAACCGACAGCTCTTTTCAAAAGCATAGAAGCCGGGGGACTTTTCATTATAAAAGTAAAACTCTTATCTGCATAAACTGAAATAACAACAGGTATTATAGTCCCTTCTTGTCCTTGAGTTTGCGCGTTAAAAGCCTTACAAAACTCCATTATATTCACCCCGACCTGACCAAGTGCTGGACCTACTGGAGGTGAGGGATTAGCCTGACCAGCGGGGACTTGCAGTTTAACTATATTTTCTACTTCCTTAGCCATTAAAACCTCAAAGTCTTAGAATATAAAATTTTCTTTAACCCTTTTCAACCTGTAAAATTTCAAGTTCTACAGGAGTAGTCCTACCAAAAATACTAACCATCACTTTCAACTTACCACGATCTGGATGTACTTCATCAATAGTACCGGTAAAGTTTACAAAAGGACCTTCGATTACACGAACACTTTCTCCTTTTTGGAAATCAAATTTTGGTTTTGGTTTCTCAACTTCACCCTTTGTTTGTTTAATAATTTTATCAACTTCAAAATCACTAATACTAGATGGATTGTTACCGCCTAAAAAACCAGTAACTTTAGGAGTATTTTTTACTAAATACCAAGTTTCTTCATCGCATTCCATTTCTATTAAGACATAACCAGGAAAAAGTTTCCTATTCGAAACCCTCTGCCCTTTATTCTTAACCTCTACAACCTGTTCATTAGGAACAACAATTTCACCAAGCTTAAATTCAAGATTCGAATCTTTAAAACGTTCCTCAACACCAATCTTCACTTTATTCTCAAAACCGGAATAGGTATGTACTACGTACCATTTCATTTTAGATTCTTCAGCAGGAGCACTTGCTTCCTCTACTTCTTCTTTTTTCGGCTCTTCTGCATTAGGCTTATCTTCAGGTGACATATATTCCTAATTCCTTAATAATTTATATTCAAAATAAAATTAATCAAACGCGACAATCCGATATCTATAACACCAAGATACAATGAAATAAAGAAAACAAAAACCAGAGCAACAGCTGTTTGCCCAACTGTATGCTTCAAACCAAGCCAAGTGACCCTCTTAGTTTCTGCTCTAACGTCTATTAGAAAAGACTTAGCAAGATTAAACCAATTAGTAATCAATGAAAAATCCACTCAAATAGGGAACTTGAAATTAATGGCAGGCCAGGAGGGACTCGAACCCCCAACCGCCGGATTTGGAGTCCGGTGCTCTACCAATTGAGCCACTGGCCTATACAAACCCTTTTTTAGTTTTACTCTACAACTTCTGTAACAACTCCCGCTCCAACAGTCCTACCACCTTCTCTAATCGCAAAACGCAATTCTTTTTCTATCGCTAT
>MDTE01019125.1_pt1 | contig 14855 bp, 14 predicted proteins | sample 811231 | NCBI WGS metagenome assembly MDTE01 (sample SAMN05326651, study PRJNA326480) | marine metagenome | isolation source: seawater | place: Indian Ocean: Red Sea | collected 2010 | reverse complement strand
TATACCAAATTTATGTTTAAAAATTTTCAAGTCTAATAATTTTCTTGGTTTTTTAATTTTTGTAACTTTATTGATAGGTAAATACTAAGAGATGAGTAATATTGAAATATTAAAAAGGCTTTTTAATGATTATACAAAAAAATATTTAAAGAATATTATTACAGCTTTATTTTTTGCAATTTTGTTAGCAGGAAGTACATCGGCAGTTGCCTACTTATTAGATCCAGCAATTAAACAATTATTTATAGAACAAAAACAGTCCTATATTTATATTATTCCAGGTTTAATAGTGCTAGCTTTTTCAATTAAAGGTCTTTCTTTATACTTAGCGAGAGTGATAATGATTAATGTCTCTGAAAATGTCAGAAAAGATATCCAAATTGATATGTTTAAGTCATTAGTCAAAGCAGATACTCAACTTATTGATAATAAGCACTCAGGAAAATTTATAACAAATTTAACAAACGATGTGAGTATGATCACTAATTTAGTTAGTAATGTAATATTAAATTTATTTAAAGATAGTCTTACATTGATTGGTTTACTTTCTGTGATGGTTTATCAAAATGCTCAGCTTTCTTTAGTTGCAATTGTTATGATACCTTTAGCGAGTATTGCTGCTAGAACACTTGGTAAAAGAATAGGAAAAGTAACAACACAACAAATGAATAAAGCGGGAATTTTTAATACATACTTAATAGAAATATTTAAAAATCATAAGCTTATCAAAATTTTCCAAAAAGAGAGTTTCGAAAGAAATAGAGCTAATAAATTCATCAATGAACTAAAAGAGTCATCAAGAAAAATTGCTGTTGTGCACGTAAGAGCTTCACCAATAATGGAATTCTTAACTGGAATAATGATTGCGTTTTTGATTTTTATCTCAGCAAAATTAATTGCTAAAGGTGAATTAGAAGTAAGTAATTTTTTTTCATTTCTTGCAGCAATGATGTTGGCTTATCAACCAGTTAGATCTCTTGCTACATTGAATATTTCGGTACAACAAGGATTATCAGGTGCTAAAAGAATTCTTCCCATTATAGATGACATTCCAAAAATAACTGAGAAAAGTCAATCAGTAGACTTAGAAATAAAAAAAGGTCATATAAAGTTTGAAAATGTTGAATTTAATTATAATAAAGATGAAAGCCAAATACTTGACACTCTCAATTTAGATATACCTGGTGAGAAAATGACAGCATTAGTTGGACATAGTGGTGCTGGTAAATCAACTATTTTAAATCTTATTCCAAGATTTTATAATATTGATAAAGGAGATATTAAAATAGACGGGCAATCTATTTTCAATACTACCATTTACTCATTAAGAAAAAATATTTCTTTAGTAAGTCAAGATACGACTTTATTTGATGATACAATTAAAAATAATATCGCTTATGCTAACTTAGATGCTACAGATGAAGAGATTGAAAGAGCAGCGAAATACTCTTTTGCTGACGAATTTATTAAAAATTTACCTGAGAAATATCAAACACTTATAGGTGAAAATGGTGTTAGATTATCTGGAGGGGAAAAACAAAGAATATCAATTGCGAGAGCTATTATCAAAAAAAGTCCGATAATTTTACTTGATGAAGCAACATCATCCCTTGATGCCGAGACTGAAAATAAGATTCAACAAGCAATTAACTTTTTAACTAAAGATAGAACTACAATAGTTATAGCTCATAGATTATCAACCATTCTGAACTCAGACAAAATTTATGTAATAGATAGTGGTAAGGTAATAGGTGAGGGAAAACATGATCAATTATTAGTTTCATCAAAAGAGTATAAAAACTTTTATGAAAAACAAATTCAAAAATCCTAATGCTTCTATTATATAGAATATTAATAAATTTTATATTTATATTATCACCAATAATTATTGTTTTTAGATTAATAAAAAAAAAAGAAGATCCAATTCGTTTCAAAGAAAAACTTGGTATTTTTTCAAAAAATAAAAAAAGGGGGAATCTTGTTTGGTTTCATGGAGCTAGTGTTGGTGAAATTCAGAGCATAGTGCCAATTATAGAAAAATTAGAAAAAAATAAAAAGGTTCACCAAATACTAATTACATCAAACACTTTAAGTTCCTCAAAAATTGTGAACAAGCTAAAATTTAGAAAAGTCATCCATCAATTTTTTCCAATAGATACGAATATTATATCTAAAAAATTCATTAATTATTGGAAACCATCTAAAGTCATCTTCATAGACTCTGAAATATGGCCAAATGTAATTTTTAATTTATATAAGAAAAAAATCCCAATAGTCCTTGTAAACGGTAGAATAACTAAAAAAACTTTTAAAAGATGGTTTTTTTTTTCAAATTTTGCTAAAGAAATTTTTTCTAAATTTCATTTATGTCTTTCATCAAATAAAGAAACATTCCATTTTCTTAAAAAACTAAATATCAAAAAATTAAAATTTGTTGGAAATTTGAAATACGCACAATCTGAAGATAAAATTTTTTCAATTGATAAGAATTTGAAAAAATTTTTTAAAACTAAAAAAATTTGGTGTGCATCAAGTACACATAAAACTGAAGAAATATTTTGTGGGTTAGCTCATTTAAGATTAAAAAAAAAATTTAAAAATTTATTAACAATTATAATACCAAGACATATAGAGAGAATTGAAGAAATCAAAAATGATCTTGAAAAAATTAATTTGAAAGTTCATCTTCATGAACCAAGAAGCAAAATAAATAATGATACAGACATTTATTTGGTAAATTCTTATGGTAAAACAAAATCTTTTTATAAAAATTGTAAAAATGTTTTTCTTGGTGGTTCAATAATAAATCATGGTGGTCAAAATCCACTTGAGGCTGTTCGTTATGGATGTAACATTTTACATGGTCCTTACGTAAATAATTTTAGAGAAATATATGATTTTCTAAAAAAAAGGAAATTATCATCAAAAATAAACAACTATAATCAACTCATATACAGTTTGAATAATAATTTTTTAAGAAATAAAAAATCAAATAATAAGCAAGGAAAATTAAAATTAATCGGCCAGAAAATTTTGGAAAAGACTTATAAAGAAATTAATTTATAATTAACCAATGAAGTTGAAAAAACCTAAATTTTGGGATTACAAAAAAACATCTTTCTGGGCCGTTTTACTCCTTCCAATTTCAATAACATATTTGATAATTCTAAAGATTATTAAACTTTCATACTCTTTTAAGTCTTATAAAAAACCATCTATCCCTGTAATATGTGTTGGAAATATTTATCTTGGTGGAACTGGAAAAACTCCCTTGGTAAGAGAAATTTTTAATATAACAAAATCTTTAGGTAAAAATCCTGCATTTATAAAAAAATATTATGATTATTTATCCGATGAAATTAAAATGTTAAAAAACAGTGGCCAAACCTATCAAGATCGCAAAAGATATAAAAGTATATTGTTGGCTCAGTCTGACAATTATAATGTTGCAATCTTAGATGATGGTTTCCAAGATTTAACAATTAAGCCAGATTTTTCTATTTTATGTTTTACCTCTAAACAATTAATCGGAAACGGATTTGTGATTCCATCAGGACCATTAAGAGAGGGTATTAACTCAATTGCTAGAGCTGACTGTATTTTAATTAATGGAGATAAAAATATAGATTTTGAAAAAAAAATTGTAGATATTTCTAAAGAAAAAAAAATAAATATTTTTTACTCAAATTATAAAATTAAGAATATAGAGAAATTCAAAAATCGAAAAATCGTAGCATTTTCGGGTATTGGAAATCCAGCTAATTTTTTTGATTTATTGAAAAAAAATAATTTAATTTTAAAAGAAACATTTTCGTTTCCCGATCACCATAATTATTCAAAAAAAGATTTTGAAAAAATAACAAAAGATAATTCAAGCATGTTTGTTACAACTGAGAAAGATTATTATAGAATGAATGATTTACAAAAACAAATTTGCGATTATGTTGAAATTGAACTAGAAATTGAAAAAAAAGATGAATTTAAAAAAATTTTAAAATCTTATTTATGAAACTTATAAAATATTTTTTTGAATTTATAATAATTATAATTTTTTTTTTTATTTTTAAAATTATTAGATACAAAAATGCTACTGATTTAGGTGAAATAATTGGTAAAATTTTTGGTCCTCTATTTAGATCAAATGAAAAAATTCTAAAAAATTTAGAAAATTCAAAAGTTGGAAATTCAGACAATGACAGAAAAATAATAATAAAAAAGATGTGGGGTAATTACGGAAGAATTTTTGCTGAATATATTTATTTAAAGAATTTTAGAGAAAACAATCTTTCAAGTAATGTAAAAATTGTTGGACAAGAAATATTAGAAAAAATTAAAAAAAATAATGAACCAGTTATATTTATTTCAGGACACTTTAATAATTTTGAGTTAATGGCTATGCAGCTTGAAATGGCTGGCGTCGACTTGGCGGCTATATACAGACCTTTGAATAATATATTTTTAAACCCATTTATTGAGAAAATTAGAAAAAACTATATTTGTAAAAAACAAATTAAGAAAGGAATCTCTGGCACTAAAGAAGCATTGAAATATTTTAAACAAGGAACATCTATTGCATTAATGATCGATCAAAGAGTTTCGGAGGGTATAAAATGTAAATTATTTGATATAGATGCTTCAACAACTACAATACCTGCTCAATTTTTAAAAAAATATAATTGTAAAATTGTTCCAATATACATTCAAAGAAAAGATAAATATCAATTTAAAATGGAAATTTTCAATCCAGTAAATTTTCCTGATAATTCAAATATTGAAAATATAACTTCCAATTTAAATAAAATTCTTGAGGATATGATCAAAAAAAATCCGGATCAATGGATCTGGACACATAATAGATGGAGGTAATCTATTTTGTTTGTTCTCTTATAATAGAAGCTTCCTTGTAAGAAAAATAAGCTTCTTGAGTGTCCACATTCCAATAAGTTAATTTTTTTAAAGATATTTTTTTTCCTGATACAGCACAAATTACATAATCTCCGTCCTCTATGACCTCAAAATTGTTTGGTAAAAATTTTATTTTTGCTAATTTTTTAAACATTTATAGTTTATATATCATTATATGAAAGTTGGGATAATAGGAAGTGGTGGAAGAGAACATGCAATATGTTGGGCTATTAGGAAATCTAAAAAAATAAGAGAAATATACTGTTTTCCTGGTAATGCAGGAACGAACACTATTGCAAAAAATATTGAAATTGATGTTGAAAATTTTGAAGAATTAAAAAATTTTATTAAAAAAGAGAAAATTGATTTAATAATAATTGGCCCTGAAAAACCTTTGGTAAAAGGTATGGTAGATTTTTTAAGAAAAAATGACATCAATGTTTTTGGTCCAAATAAAACAGCCTCAAAACTCGAAGGTTCAAAAATATTCACAAAAGAGTTGTGTAAAAAATATAAAATACCAACAGCTAGATTTGGAGTATTTAATAGTGAAAAGGATTCTATAAATTTTTTAAATCAATGTAATTTACCAATAGTAGTAAAAGCTGATGGTTTAGCTGCTGGAAAAGGAGTTTACATTTGTGAAACAAAAAAAAAATCAATTGAAGCAGTAAAAGAAATTTTTGATGGAAAGTTTGGAAAAGCAAATCAGATACTAATTGAAGAATTTCTTGCAGGAGAGGAAATGAGTTTTTTTATTCTTTCAGATGGAAATAATTTTAAAAAATTTGGAACTGCACAAGATCATAAAAGAGTTTTTGAAGGAGACAAAGGTCCCAATACTGGTGGTATGGGAGCATATTCGCCATCGAGATTAGAAAGTGAAAAATTAGATGAGAAAATTATAAACAATATTATTAAGCCTACATTAAAAGGACTCAAAGATATTGGTACAGAATTTAATGGATTTTTATACGCTGGATTAATGATAGTAAAAAATGAACCTTATTTAATTGAATATAATGTTAGAATGGGGGATCCAGAATGCCAAACTATTTTACCAAGATTAAAAAATGATTTTTTAGATTTAATATTACACACAACACAAAAGAAATTAGACTCCATCAATGTTGAGTGGCATGATGAAAAAAGTTTATGTATTGTTTTATGTTCAAAAGGCTATCCTGAAAAATATGAAAATAATAAAGAGATTAAAAATTTGAAAAATATTAACATTAACGAAAACAATTTTATTTTTCACGCGGGCACTAAAATAGAAAAAGAAAAAATAGTTTCTAATGGTGGAAGAGTTTTAAACTTTGTTGTAAAATCTGAAAATTTTAAGAAAAGTAGAGATCAAGCTTTAAATCTAATAAAAAAAATTAATTGGGATAATGGTTTTTATAGAAATGATATTGGCTTTAAAACGATCGATAAATGAGAATTATAACGGGAGAATTTAAAGGAAAAAAACTATATCTGCCTAAAGATAAAAATACTAGGCCATTAAGAGATATTGTTAAAGAATCTATTTTTAATTTAATTGAACACTCAAACAAAATTAAGATGAATATTGAAGGTTCAATTATTTTAGATTTATTTTCGGGAACTGGTTCATTTGGTTTAGAATGTTTGTCAAGAAAAGCAAATAAAATAATCTTTTTTGAAAATTATCTTAACGCAGTTGATATTCTGAACAAAAATATCAAATCTCTAAAAAAGAGTCATAATTGCAAGATAATCAACCAAAATTGTTTTGATTTTTTTGCATCAAATAAAAAGTTAGATTATAAATTTGATATAATTTTCATTGATCCCCCTTTTAAAGAAACAAGAATTAATGAATTAATTGAAAATATAAAAATGGAAAAAATTTTAAAGCCTAGTGGAATTATCATTTTACATAGACACAAAAAGGATAACGTCATATTGACTAAAAAATTAAAAATTTTTGAAAACCGGCTTTATGGAATTTCAAGAATTATCTTTGGATACTAAGAATTAATTAAAATTTTTTTGGTCTCTTTTTTTATCGTTTCAACAGCTGGTTGGTTAAAAGGATTAATTTTTAAAACTTTTGCTAAAAGTATAGTCTCAAGTATAAAAAAAGTAAATAATTCCCCTAAAGTTTCCTCATTTTTATTTTTTATAATAAAACTTCTGAAGGGAATTTTTTTTTTTGTAAAAACTTTTTGAGAAGAAATAAACTGTGAAAAAGAAATATCATTTAAATTTTTGCCTTTTAAAAAACTATGAGAGTCTAAAAGCTGCTTATTTTTAATTATTCTTGAATAATTATCTTTTACATAAAAAAAAGTAAAAAAATTATTCTTTTTACCATCAAGATAATGTTGCATTAAACTATGATTATCTCTTGGCATGCTTGATATGACCGGTAAGATTCCCTTTCCTTTTTTACCTAAACTTTCTGCAACTAGCTGTTGGTACCATCGAAATAAACTTTCTGAGTCGTCATCATAATTCAGAATTATGGAATTATATTTTTTTACTTTTATTAAATTTAATATATTTGACACATTTTGAATTAAAGACTTTTTAAAATTTTTATTAGAAATTAATTGATTTAAATTTCTAAATTTATGAGGTTTTAATCCCATAAGTTCTGCTGGTAACATGCCTACTTCTGATAAAACTGAATATCTTCCTCCAATATAGTTATTATGGTGGATAACTTCTGCTTTTAATTTTTTTGCAATTTTAATTAAATAACTCTCACGATTTTCAGTTAAAAAAACGTTGAAATCTTTTTTATTTATATGAACATTTGCATTAGATAATGTTTCTAAAGTATTGCCAGATTTTGAAATAATTATATTTAAATTTTTATTGGAGCGCTTTTTTAATTCTTTCTTTTTTTTAAAATTATCTATAAATAAAATATTTTTAAACTTTGGCTTTAAAAAATCATAAATTGCTCGAGAACCTAATATTGATCCTCCCATTCCAATTAATTTAATTCGATCAAACTTTTTTAATCTTAAAATAGATTTTTTATCATATGAGTTCTTATAATCATTTTTTAAAGATTTAATAATATGATTGTCATCCTCCATTATTTTTTTTAAAAATTTTAAAATATTTTTTAATTGTGTTGGCTTTTTGTTTTTAAAATTAAAATTTTTAAAAATTATACTTTTATTGTACATTCAAGTTATTTAATTTTATCCAAAACTGATTTTTCAATTGAAGTTGAATTATTTTGTTCTTTCTGTTTAGTTTTTTCATTTTTTGAAATTTTTTCTTTAAAACTATCTTCTTGACTTGCATTTTCATCAGACTCGTATTCGTCTGGTTTTGGAAGTTTCCCATAATCTGGTGGTAAAACTAAAGGGCTTTTTTTTTCAACTAAAAATTCATCTCCGCTAGATTTTTTTTTCAATTTAAAAGCATCTCCCGATGATGCACATGATGTTAATAATATTGATACAAAAATAATTAAGAATAAATTTTTCATATATTTTTTTTTGAAAAAATTTCTAAAAAAATTAATAATAAAACTCCTAAGCTAATAAATATATCAGCAACATTAAATATAAACCAATGAAAATTATTAATATGGAAATCTATAAAATCTGGTACAGATGAATAATATATTCTATCAAATAAATTTCCTAAAGAACCGCCAATAATCATTGAAAAACCCATCTTTTCTAGACCCTTTGCCTTTATCATAAGCCAAAAAATTATTATTGTGATTAAAACAATTAATAAGGTTAAAGAATTGTAATAAATACTTTGATCAAAAGAAAAAAGACCAAATGCTATCCCATCATTCCAAATTAAACGCAAATCAAGAAATGAAAAAACTGATACAGTTGTTTGATTTAGAGTATCATGATTTTTTATAATCAAAATTTTACTTAAACGATCAAAAATAAAAATTGAAAGTATAGTTAAATAACTTTTATTTAAATAATCTGACATTTAGGGTGTCTCTCACAAGGATCATTTCTTATTTTCCAACAAACAGAACATTTGCTCCCTGATGCTTTTTGAGCAACAACACTTACTTCAGTTTGATCGTCAAAATTTATTTCTGCTTTTGAAGTAATGCACAACTCAGATAAATCAATATTGTCCACAATTATTTTAAATTTACTATTTAATTTTATCTGAAGCTCTGCTTCCAAGCTTGAGCCTATGTCTTTACTAGTTCTTTTTTCTTCTATGCTAATATTACATAAATCTCTAATTTTAATCAATTCAGACCATTTTTTTTCAATTTTATCATTTTTAAATTTTTTTGGAAAATTTGGAAAATTCTCTAAATGTATACTTTTATTTTTTTTAGATATAAGTTGATAAATTTCTTCTGTAGTAAAGGAAAGTATAGGAGCAAACCACCTAATCAATGAACCTAATAATATATTTAAAACTATGATGCATGATTGTCTTTTACTTGAATTAATAGGATCACAATACAAACTATCTTTTCTAATATCAAAGTAAAATGCAGATAAATCTACAGTGCAAAAGTTTAAAAGTTCTTTATACAGATTGTGAAAATCGTAATTTTGAAAATAGTCATTAAATTTAATATTTAAGCAATAAAGCTTATTGAGTATAAATTGTTCAAGTTCAGGCAGTTTATCAACTTCCAATTTATCTAGATTAATATCTTCAGATTTATCATTTAGGTTGCCAAGTAAATACCTAAATGTATTTCTTATTTTTCTGTAAGACTCTGCATGTTGATCTAAAATGGAATAATCTATTCTTAAATCTTCAGCATAATTGGATGAGGCTACCCAAATTCTTAGAATATCAGCTCCATATTTTTTTAATATATCCTCTGGTGCTATCACGTTACCTAAAGATTTTGACATTTTAAGACCTTTGCCATCAACAACGAAACCATGGGACAAAATTGACTCAAATGGAGCTTTGCCCCTTGTTCCACAAGACTCAAGCAAAGATGAATGAAACCATCCTCTATGTTGGTCTGAGCCCTCCAAGTACATTGATGCAGGCCACTTTAAGTCTTTTCTTTTTTCTAAAACAAATGAATGTGTTGAACCACTGTCAAACCAAACCTCTACAATATCACTTAATTTTTCAAAATCTTCTGCTTTATATTTTTTTCCTAAAAACTTTTGTGGATCATCTAAAAACCAGCAATCAGAACCTTCTTTTTCATAGATTTTAGCAATATTTTCAAATACTTCGTCATCTACAAGTATATCATTTGTTTTTTTGTTTACAAAAATTGGTAAAGGAACACCCCAAACTCTCTGTCTAGAAACACACCAGTCAGGTCTTGTCTCTATCATTGATCTTAATCTCTCTTTTCCTTTACTAGGAAAAAAATTTGTTTCATCGATAGCTTTAAGTGCCTTTTGTCTTAATTCATGACTATCCATAGAAATAAACCATTGTGGTGTTGCCCTGTGAACTAGGGGAGCTTTTGATCTCCAAGAGTGAGGATAGGAATGAACTAGTTCTCCACTTGATAAAAGATTATTTTGCTCTTTTAATTTCTCTATTACTATCGGATTAGCTTTAAATATATGTTGCCCTTCAAATAATGATACATTATTTGTATATTTGCCATCTCCATCAACAGTCTCTATCGCTTTTATTCCGTTATTTAAGCATAAATTGAAATCATCTGGTCCATGACTTGGTGCGCAATGAACAATTCCTGTTCCTTGTTCAACTGTTACAAATTTTGCCTCAAGCATTGGTATATCATAATCATAACCCAAATTGAAAAAAGGATGATTGCAAATAGTTTCTTTAAAGTCCTTTCCTTTAAATTTTTTAATTTTCTTGAAATCTTTAATTTCACAATCATTGATTACAGATTCTAATAATGCTTCAGCAATAATCACTTTCTTGTTTTTAAAATTTCCATCATCAATTATTTCGATCTGTAAATAATCAAGATTTGGGTTATATGCTAAAGCCCTGTTTGCCGGTATGGTCCATGGTGTTGTTGTCCAAATAATAACACTACTATCACTTAGCTCATGAATTGATGAGGATTTAACTGGAAAAGAAACATATATAGTATCAGATTTGTGATCTTTATACTCTACCTCTGCATCAGCTAAAGCTGTTTTTTCCACTGTTGACCACAACACCGGCTTAAATCCCTTATATAAGCTTCCTTCTTTTAAAAATTTTCCAAGCTCTCTAACTATTTGTGCCTCTGCATCAAAGCTCATGGTTGAATAATAATTTTCCCAATCTCCGACAACACCTAATCTTTTAAATTGATCTTTGTGAACCTCGATCCATTTTTCTGCGAATGCTCTACACTCCTTTCTAAACTCAACTATGGGGACTTCATTCTTATTTTTTTTATTTTTTTTATATTGCTCCTCAATTTTCCATTCAATTGGAAGACCATGACAATCCCAACCAGGAACATAAACTGAATCTTTTCCATCCATTTGATGAAATTTTACTATTATATCTTTCAATATTTTATTCAAAGCAGTCCCCATATGAATATTTCCATTTGCATATGGCGGTCCATCGTGAAGAACAAATTTTTCTTTCCCTTTTCTTGACTGTCTTAGTTCTTCATAAAGATTTATATTTTGCCAAAGTTTTAAAATATTAGGTTCTTTAATAGGCAAATTTGCCTTCATAGCAAAAGCTGTCTTGGGAAGGTTGATTTGGGATTTGCTCATATAGTTTTTTTTGCGATTAATAAGTCTTTTTTAATTTGCTTTTTTAATTGATCAACATTTTTGAATTTCTTTTCTTTTCTAATAAATTTTAAAAATTTTACTGTTAAATACTTACCATAAAGATTTCCAGAAAAATTAAATAAATGAACTTCTAATAATATTTTTTTTTCATTGAATGTTGGTCTGTAACCTAAATTTGCTATTCCTTTTATAAATTTTGAGTTTTTTTCTTTAAATACTTTTACAGCATAAACTCCAGGGCATGCTAAAACATAATCCTTAATATCTACATTTGCTGTAGGAAAACCAATTTTTTTTCCTAATTGTTTTCCTTTTTGTACTTTTCCCTCAATGGACCAAATTCTTCTGAGAAGATTATTTGCTTTATTCAATTTACCACTTTCTAAAAACTTTCTAATTAAAGAGGAGGAAATAGTTTTTTTTCTTATTTTTAATGGTTTTGGTTTTACAATTTTATAATTACAAAAATTCTCATAATTAATCAATTGTTTTACATTACCCTCTCTTTTATTTCCAAATCTAAAGTTATTACTTACAAATATAAATCTTGCGTTCAATTTTTTATATAGAAACTTTTTTATAAAATCTATTGATTTTATTTTTGAAAAATTTTTATCAAACTTTTTGATAATTATAAAGTCAACGTCAAATTTTTTTAAAAGCTCAATCTTTTGTTTTTGATTACAAATCCTAAAATTTTTTAAATTATTATTAAAAAACATCTTGGGCATTGGCTCAAAAGTAAGGACTCCAACTTTACATGAATATTTTTTTTTATATTTTTTTGCTAAATTAAAAAGTTTTTGGTGACCTAAGTGTAGACCATCAAAATTACCAATTAAAATTATAGAATTTTTATGTTTTAAATTTAAATCAAAATTTTTATAAGTTTTTACTAATTTTACCATTTCAATTCAGTTTGAATATAATTACAAATAGACTCATAAGATTTTGAAGTTTCTAAAATTCCTTTTTTTTTAATTTCATCTTTATGAATTCCACTTGATATGATTAAAGAGTCGTAGTTTAAAAGATTTGCACCTTTAATATCTGTGTTTAAATTATCACCTATACATAAAACTTTTTTATATTGAATTTCAATTGATTGCTTGTAAACCTCTGGATAAGGTTTACCAAAATAAATTACTTTTCCTCCCATTTTTTCAAAAATCATCGCTACTGATCCAGCACATAACTCTCTAATATTTCCTCTATCAACAATCAAATCTGGGTTTGTACAAACCATCTTTTTTTTAATTTGGTTTTCTAAAAGATTTTTATAATAAATTAAATCCTCTTCATGATCATCAAACAACCCTGTACATAAAATATATTCACAATTGTTCAGGTTATTAATTTTCATTTTTGTATAATCTTTAAATAAATCAAAATCTCTAGGTGGGCCTATGTGATAAAACTTTTGATTCAAAAGATTTTTTTTTAAATAATTCAATGCAGCTTCTCCTGAGGTAAACACATGATCACATATTTTTTTTTCTAAACCCATTTTTTCTAAAAACATCTTTACTGTTATATTCGGTCTTGGAGCATTAGTTAGTAATACAAATTTTTTTTTTATATTTGAAATTTCATTAATTGCCTTTATGGCATTTTCATATAAAGAAACACCATTGTGAACTACACCCCACAAATCTATATAAAATAAATCATATTTTTCAGCTATAGACCTAAGCCCATCTTGATCTAAATTTTTTGTCATTAATCCATCTATAAACTATTAACCCCCTAATTTCCTACATTTTTTGCTATTAAATTCAGAATCTTACCTTGAAATAGTTTTGCCAATGTCTATATGAACACCATATTTATAAAGGAGAATTTTATGAAATTTAAACCGTTACATGACAGAGTTTTAATTGAAGTTTTAGATAGTAGCGAGAAAACAGCTGGAGGAATAATAATCCCTGATACAGCTCAAGAAAAACCACAGGAAGGTAAAGTCGTTGCGATTGGTGGAGGAGCCAAAACTGAAGATGGCAAAACTATTCCTATGGATGTCAAGGTTGGAGATAAAGTATTGTTTGGCAAATGGTCTGGGACAGAAGTAAAAATAGATGGTAAGGAATACAGCATAATGAAAGAGTCAGACATTATGGGTATTTCAAGTAAATAGTAAAATTATAAGGAGAGAATAAAATGGCAAAAGTTGTTAAGTTTGATGCTGAAGCAAGATCAGCAATGATAAGAGGAGTAAATATCTTGGCTGACACTGTAAAAGTTACACTAGGTCCTAAAGGAAGAAATGTTGTAATGGACAAGTCTTATGGAGCTCCAAGAATTACAAAAGATGGTGTATCGGTCGCTAAAGAAATTGACCTTGAAGATAAATTTGAAAATATGGGTGCTCAAATGGTTAAAGAAGTTGCCAGTAAAACAAATGATGAAGCTGGTGATGGGACTACTACAGCCACTATTCTAGCACAGTCGATTGTAAGAGAAGGTGTAAAATATGTTACAGCGGGTATGAACCCAATGGATGTAAAAAGAGGAATCGATGCAGCTGTAGAAGTTGTAAAACAAAACCTTGTTTCATCTGCAAAGAAAGTAAAAGACAGTGATGAGATTGCTCAAGTCGGAACTATTTCTGCAAATGGGGATAAAGAGATTGGAACAATGATTTCAAAAGCAATGCAAAAAGTTGGTAATGAGGGTGTAATAACTGTAGAAGAAAATAAAGGAATTGAAACAGAGTTAGATGTAGTTGAGGGTATGCAATTCGATAGAGGTTATTTATCTCCATACTTCATTACTAATAGTGATAAAATGACTACCGAGCTTGAAAATCCTTTTATCCTTTTACATGAAAAAAAACTTACAAACTTACAGCCAATGGTTCCATTATTAGAAGCTGTAGTACAAGCTGGAAGACCATTGATGATTATCTCTGAGGACGTTGAAGGCGAAGCGTTAGCTACATTGGTAGTAAATAAATTAAGAGGTGGTTTAAAAGTTGTAGCTGTTAAAGCACCAGGCTTTGGAGATAGAAGAAAAGCCATGCTTGAAGATATCGCAATTTTAACTGGAGGTAATGTTATTTCTGAAGATTTGGGAATCAAATTAGAAAATGTGAAACTTGATGATCTTGGTTCTTGTAAAAAAGTAAAAGTTGATAAAGATAACAGCACTATTGTAAATGGAAGTGGAAAAAAATCTGACATAGAGGGAAGATGTTCTTCAATCAAACAACAAATTGATGAAACAACCTCAGACTATGATAAAGAAAAACTTCAAGAGAGACTAGCAAAATTA
>MDTE01162828.1_pt1 | contig 14857 bp, 11 predicted proteins | sample 811231 | NCBI WGS metagenome assembly MDTE01 (sample SAMN05326651, study PRJNA326480) | marine metagenome | isolation source: seawater | place: Indian Ocean: Red Sea | collected 2010 | reverse complement strand
TTTAAATAAGTGCGATGATATTGAGAAAAATACAATCGCAGAATATTATCAAAGATGTTTTGGTGAAGAATTGCCTGAGTCCTTAGTTAATATTCAAATTTAATGAGTGATAAAGAAACGAACTTAAAAGAAAAACTCAAACATGCTCTAGCATCTACGGTAAGGGTTATTTCTGATGATTTAGAGATAAAAAAAAAAGATGATGCAAATAAGAGCTCAAATAAATTTGATTTTTTTGAACTAGACAATATAAATAGTAAAAAAGATTTTATAAAAGCAAGAGCTGAAACAGACTCAACTGCTTTAAAAAAAAAATTCTCTAACCATTTAATTTATAAAAAAAATTTACCAACTAATTCATCATGTAAATCACTTTATGCAATAGCCGAAAAAGTAAGATATGAGTCGCTTGGTGGTAAAATGCTTAAAGGTATAGAAAAAAATTTCAAAGAAAATTACACACATATGATAAATCTTAAAAGAAAAGATCAATTAAAATCTAAAGAAGATGTGTCCGTTACAGAAGCATTTGAGTTATACATGTTAAAAAAATTTCATGGAATTAACTTAAACTCATTAACATCTAAAATGCTTAATTTTTGGGAAAAAGATTTTGATCAATCAATAAATAAGCATATAAAATTTTTAAAAGAGAATTTAGAAAATCAAAATAATTATAGCTCTAAATTTTCTGAAATTCTTCAGGAAATGGATATTTTTCACAGTGAAGATGAAGAAAAAAATCACGAGGAAAATCAGGATGAGAATCTTAATAATCAATCAAATGAAGATCAAAAATCTGATGATAACCAGAAAGAGCAAAATAAAGATCAAGAAACTGAGGCAAGTTTAGACGCACATTATGATGTTGATGAATATAAGATTGATGAACAATTAGTAGATACAGATTCCAGTAAAGAGAGTTCAGAACAGGTAATACAAAAAACAAGTATTAAAGATAATAATTTAGACTATAAAATTTTTACTAACCAGTTTGATGAAATTGTAAAAGCAGAAAATTTAGAGAGTTCTGGTGAAATCAGTAAATTAAGAAAAACATTGGATCAACAATTAATTGGTTTTCAAGATCTAGTTACAAAACTTGCAAATAAACTTCAGCGACAATTGTTAGCCAAACAGAGTAGAGCTTGGGAGTTTGATTTAGAGGAGGGTTTATTGGATAGTTCAAAATTACCTAGAATAATAATGGATCCATACAATTCATTATCATTTAAGAAAGAAAAAAAATTAGACTTTAAAGATACTATTGTAACATTATTAATTGATAATTCAGGTTCAATGAGAGGAAGACCCATAACAATTGCAGCAATTTGTGCAGATATTTTATCAAGAACTTTAGAAAGATGCTCAGTTAAAGTAGAAATTTTAGGTTTTACAACAAAAAATTGGAAAGGTGGACAATGCAGAGAGTACTGGAATAAAGAAGGTAAACCAAAAACACCTGGAAGACTAAATGATTTAAGACATATTATTTATAAAAGTGCTGATACTCAGTGGAGGCAAGCGAAAAATAATTTAGCTTTAATGTTAAAGGAAGGTTTACTTAAAGAGAATATTGATGGTGAAGCAATATCATGGGCGTCTAATAGATTAAAAAAACGAAAAGAGGAAAGAAAAATTTTAATGGTAATTTCAGATGGTGCTCCAGTCGATGACTCAACTTTATCCGTAAATTCTGGGGATTACTTAGAAAAACATTTAAAAAAGATGGTAAAATTTATTGAAAATAAAACTGAGATAGAAATTTTAGCTGTTGGAATTGGCCACGATGTTTCTAGATATTATGATAAAGCAATTAAAATAACTGACGTAAATGAATTAGGTGATGTTATGATTTCTCAACTAAGCTCACTATTTGATACTAAAAAGAAATTGCATTAAATATTAAATAAATCCTTATTTTTCCATTTTATACTTACCTCTGCGCCACTTCTTGTTTTTGAGTTTCTAAATTGTATTGATGCAAAATTTTTTTCTAATAATGTCTTACCAATAAATAGTCCTAAACCCAAACCAATCTTATTTTTTTCTGATGAATTACTTGATTTAAGGTATGGTTCTCCAATTTTTGATAAAATATCTTTTGGATATCCTGAGCCATCATCTTCGATAGAAAGCTCCGTAATTTTACTATCACTTTTAAGATTTATGTAAATATTTTTTTTTGAAAATTTATTTGCATTGCCTATAAAATTTCTCAAGCCATAGACAATTTCTATTGATTTAGTTATTTTTTTTTCATTTGAATCTTGATCAAAATTAAAATTAAAATTTTTTTTACTAATCTCTCTGAAAGATGTAATTATTTCTTTTATATATTCTCTCATACTTGAGTCTTTATCAATAAAATCATCTTCCTCAGTTGGATTAAGAGAAAGTCGTTTCAAAATTTGATTACATCTTTCAACTTGACTTGAAAGCAAATCTAGATCTTTTTCAATATCCTTTTTTCCTTTAAACTGTTTAAAAAGATCCTGGACAATGATTTTTATAGTTGATAACGGAGTCCCTAAAGAATGAGCAGCAGCTGCAGCTTGTCCCCCAAGAGATAACATTTCATGTTCTTTTGCCATTACTTCTTCCATTTTGCCTAAAGCTTCTTTTCTTAATCTTGACTGATTTCCAAATGTTAGTGCAAAATAATTTAAAAAATAAAGAGCAATTATCAATGAAATGGGAATAGAATAATAATAATAAGGACTTACATGAAAATGATCGCTTATAGGGCTTGGTAAATCCATGGAGTAGAACGACAGAAAAATTATTGAAATTGTAGTGAGGATTACAAGAAATAAATTTGTTCTTATGCTTAAATTAGCAGATGAAAAAACGCTTGGTATTAACAAAAAAATAGAAAACGGATTTGTAATTCCTCCTGTCAGAAAAAGCAAAATACTTAATTGTAAAATATCAATTATTAGAAAAATTAATGCTGAGCGATCTGATAATTGAGACTTATTATAAAAGTAAATTAGGTAAATATTGCTAATAATACCAAAAAAAATTATAATATTACAAAAAATAAATTCGAATCCAAAATTTAAAATATAATAAACAAAATTTACAGAAAACAATTGGCCAATAATTGCAATCCATCTTAAATTTATGTAAGTTGATTTTTTTAATGTAAAATATTTTGAAGTCTCAAAAAACTTCATAATTAAATGTCAAGATTTTGTACATTTATCGCATTAGATATAATAAAATCTTTTCTCAAACTAACATCATTGCCCATTAATGTGTGTATTAAGTTTTGGTCCTTCTTAAAATCTTTTGAATATTGAACCTGTAAAAGATTTCTTTTTTCAGGATCAAGAGTCGTACTCCATAATTCCTCAGGATTCATCTCACCCAGCCCTTTAAACCTTTGAATATTCATCTTCGATTTCTCGATATCCACTTGTTTGATAAAATCTTTTGATCCTTTTTTCATTTTTTTTAACTCAACACTGTTTTTTATAATATAGTCTTCTAATTCCTTCTCATCTTTAATATAAATTCCCTTCGAACCTTTGTTAATTTTAAACAAAGGTGGTTGAGCAAGAAATACATGTCCATTATCTATCAGTTTGTTAAATGGTTTGTTGTTGAAAAATGTTAACAACAAAGCTCTAATATGAGATCCATCAACATCTGCATCTGTCATTATTATTATCTTTCCATATCTTAAATCTTTCAAATCAATCTCAGTTGCTTTTGGATCTAATCCTAATGCATTAATCAAAGTGATAATTTCATTTGAAGAAATCATTTTTGACAAAGCTTTAGTTCTATGATCACTTCCATTTCCATTGCCATTTTTTTTTGTTTTTAACTCTTCAACATAAGTATTTAAAATTTTTCCTCTAAGAGGTAATACAGCTTGATTTGCTCTATTCCTTCCTTGTTTAGCTGAACCCCCCGCTGAATCTCCTTCAACTATAAATAATTCTGTTCCTTCTTGTTTGCCAATTTGACAGTCAGCCAATTTACCTGGGAGCCCACTTAATTCTAATGCTCCCTTTCTTCTAACAGTTTCCCTTGCCTTTCTTGCAACATCTCTCGCTAATGCAGCTTGAATAATTTTTGCCAAAATAATTCTTGCAACAGTTGGGTTTTGATCAAACCAAATAGATAATTTTTCATTTATAATTGTTTCAACAATCATCCTTATTTCTGAAGAAACTAATTTATCTTTGGTTTGTGATGAAAATTTTGGGTCAGGTATTTTTGTTGACAATACGCAAGTTAAACCTTCTTTTATATCATCACCTGATATAGTTAATTTATTCTTTTTTAAAAGATTATGTTCATTAGCGTATTTATTTATTACCCTTGTTAAAGCACTCCTAAATCCCAATACATGGGTACCACCATCTTTTTGATATATATTATTTGTATATGGCAAAAGATCTTCAACATAAGCTGCATTCCATTTTAAAGAGCATTCGATTTCAACATTTTCTTTCTTGCCATCAATATAAATTGGTTTTTTAAAAATATCATTTCCGTTTTTATTAATTAATTTTTCTCTTTTACTGTCTAAAAATTCTACAAATTCTAAAACTCCTCCATCAAACTTAAATTCTTCTGTTTTCGGTTTTTTTTGGGTTAGATCAATAAAAGTTATTTTTATTCCTTTATTTAAGAATGCTAACTCTCTCATTCTTTTAATTAAAGTAGCTGAACTAAATTTAATAGATGAAAAAATTTTTGTTGAGGGAAGAAAGGTTATCTGAGTTCCTGTCTCTTTTGACTTGCCGATTTGCTTAAGTGGTGCTTTTGCGTCACCATTTTGAAATTCAACAAAAAATTTTTTTCCATCTCTATTAATTTCAAGCTTTAATTTTTCTGATAAAGCATTCACAACCGACACTCCAACTCCATGAAGTCCTCCAGAAACTTTATAAGACTCATGATCAAATTTTCCTCCAGCATGTAATTGAGTCATAATTACTTCAGCTGCAGATTTTTTTTCACTTTTGTGAATATCCACAGGAATTCCACGTCCATCATCTTTAACAGTTATAGTACCATCAGAATTAATTTGGACTTTAATATTTTTACAATACCCTGCAAGTGCTTCATCAATCGAGTTATCGACCACTTCATATACCATATGGTGTAAACCTGTTCCATCGTCAGTATCACCAATGTACATACCAGGCCTTTTTCTTACAGCCTCTAGTCCCTTAAGAACTTTAATCGAATCTGCTTGATATGTTTTTTTATTATTCATTTTTAAATTATTGGAAAATTAAATTATAACATTTTTTCATTAAAAATCTTACTTTTTAACGTAAATAAGATCCTTAAATAGTTAAAATAAGCCTTTAAATTAGATGATTTTTTACCATTTCTTGGCGGAGAGAATGGGATTCGAACCCATGAAAGAGTTACCCCTTTACACGCTTTCCAAGCGTGCGCCTTCAACCACTCGGCCACCTCTCCTATTCAAAACTTATTTTCTTTTTTAGTCTTTTAAATGTCTTTCTTTGACGATTTAAAAATCTTTTTATCAAATTGTATTTCAAATCTCTCTTCAGTAGGATCGGACAATTTTTATTATGTTCCCAAGTCCTTTTTTTTCCTAAATAAGCCCAATCTATCTCAAAAGCAGATAATGTCTTAACTTTATTTTTTTTACAAATTAATGAAAAAATACTTTGATCGTGTCTATTTTCTAAAAAACCTTTAAAATTTTTTATTTTAGATTTTGAGTCATCGACCAAACTAAAATCTTTGTTATAAACTTCAGCCCATTCATCAAGTAATTTAAGTGTAAATTTATTTTTTTTTAAAAAAATGCAACCTGACTCATATTGGGGTGTATGAGTAATTTTTTTATTTTTCAAAACACCAAAATAATTTAACAAATCACTTTTTGTATACATATATTCTAATCTTTTAGGAAATATAAACTTTTGTTTTTTTAAATTATAGAATTGAAATGCTAGAACTCCTTTTTTTGATTTTTTTACAAGATTTATGTAATAATTTAATCTTTTGTACCCGTTTAAATTAATATGTGAACCAACATCAATATAATTTATGATTTCATTTTCTTTTAAAGATAGCAAAAACTTTTTTATTATAAGCGGTTTCCAAAACCAGTAACCATATCCTCTTGTTTTGCCTTGTGATAGAACTTTCTTTAAAAAATTTTTTTCCTGAGTATTTAAATCATCTACAGAAAAAACTTTTATTCTATTGTATAAATTAATTCTTTTTGCTTGGTCAATAACTCTTATTGCACTTCTTTTTAAATCTGGACTAGCAAATGAACAAAGATTTATTTTATAATTAATTTTCAATGTTCAAAATATTTTTTCTTTACTGTGCATTCTAACAATATAGAAAGACTCAGCATAATTTAAATTTACTTGAGAGCCTCTAAAGGAAGCTAAAGAGTAAATAGATTTAGTGGATCTTGCACTTTCACTTTTTGACAAAGTAGTTTTATATTTAGTTAATGCATTAGCTTTTTGTTTGATAGTTTTTGATATGTCAATATTCCAATTTGGATAAAAATTTGGCTCGATAGAAGGAGCACTATAATATGTTGCTGATGGAATTTCCATGCACGCTACAATTTTTATATCTTTTGCAACACCCTTTGGTCTAGTCACAGTCATACCTAAATCAAAAACAATTTTGTGATCCTGATGGCGGTCTGGAAAAGGTATTATCACAATATCTGGTTTAAAATTTGATATTTCTTTAGATATTCTTAATGTTAAGTTTGGAACATTTTGTTTTGATAAAGTTAATGTTGGAATATTAAAATAAACACTTTCATCTACTTTTAAAATTTTATGAGCTTTAGTTGACTCTTTTAAACTAATATCTAACCTTTTTTTTGTTATAGGTTCTGGAAAGTTTGTACTAATAGTTAAAACTTTTGTTTTAAACCCATTTGATTTTGCTTTTAATAAAACACCTCCAGCACCTAAAACTTCATCATCTGGATGTGGAGATATGACAAGTAACTTTTTCATACTTTAAATATTGAATGATATATACATTTTTATTGAATAATTTATAATTCTTTTATTGATCAACAAATATCCATGGTTTTTCTATGTAATTTGTATGTTTTTTAAACCAAAAAGACAAATATCTCTCTGCCAAATATGCAAATAACCTTTGAGTGTCATATCCTGATAATTGATCAAATTTAAAAACCTTTTCGCAGTCAAATAACCATTTGAACAAAACTTGAAACCACCTATCTACAATTTTTGGTTTTGCTATAAACATTATATGTGGATTATATAAAGTTGAGTTATTTACATAATCTAAAAAATCTGACCTATCTTCATCATCAATAAATTGTATAGCTTTACTTAAATTACCGTATCCATGATGCATATCAAAATGAAACTTTACAGTTTGTTTTTTATGATTAAAAAAAATTTCAGGATTTTTAAGGATAGACTTAAGACCTCTTTTAATCATTTTTATTTTTTTTACATTATTGACAGATATTGGTCTACAAATAATAGACTCAAAATTTTTCTCACTTTCAGAAATACTATTTAATGTAAATTTGAAAAAATTATTCTTATCTATTTTAACATCAATAAATTTTTCATTAATCCAAAATCTTCTCTTTTGACAAAAGCCAATCCATTTTTTACTATTAATATCAAATATATTTTTCCAAAACCAATATTGAAAAGTTAGTTCGGAGTAAAATTTTTCTTTATAGAAAATGTTATCTCCAGTATCACAATTTAAATAATTGGATGGTGAAGTACCTGTTCCAACCCATCCAATCTTATAATTTGTTTTCTCTAATGATGGAATTATTTTGTTTGTAACACAGTAAATATCTAAATTACTCATTTAATACATCTTTTATATTTATCCTTTTTTAAGAATTAATCTTAATTTTGATAAATTCATAGTAGAGTTGAATGGGATCCCAAAATTATTTTTCTTTTTTAAATACGTTTTTTTTAAATTCTTATTATCTTTTTTTGCAAAATCAAATATACTTTGTGATTTTCCACCTAAATTTATTATTCCTTTTTTATTGATTAATTTAAATAATAATGGAACAATTTTTTCATGATAAATAAAATTTGTTTTTACATTAGAAAATGCTTTTGAATGAATAAATGGTTTTTCAGTCATGCTAACTCTAAGTATTAAAGAATTTTTATACAATTGAACTGAAGCTTCTCCTCCAAGTTTGGACCAGGCATAATTATTCACTGGAAAAACTGAATCAGACTCTTTATAATTGCCTCTTGATCCTGGGTATACATAATTTGTAGAAAAATATACTAATTTGATTTTTTTCTTACTACATGCTTTTGTAATATTAGCAGTTCCAATTATATTTAAATCAATACTTTTCTCAATATCAGTTTCGTGTAATTTCATTGGTCTCGATAAACCTGCTAAATGTATTAGAATATCTGGTTTTCTTTTTTCTAAATATTGATTTATTTTTTTGACATCTAGTATGTCTAAATCTTTTCGGGTAGGGAAAAATAATTTATGTTTTGTTTTAAAATCTTTTAAAATTTTACCAAATCTACCTGTTCCACCTGTAATTATTATTTTTTTCATCTATAATAAAAAATTAAATTTTTTAAATATTCTCAACTTTAGGTTATTATACCAAATATTAAATTAAGTAATCATATTATGTATTATAAATTCTTTAGAAAAATAATTGGAATTTTGGGTTACAAATTAGTTGATAAGAATTTAATCAAAAATAATAGATTGCTCTCTAATTATACCTCCATAAATACTGAAAAAATTATTGAAAATCTATTTCTAGATAACCATATAAAAACTATTATTCAAATAGGTTCAAATGATGGCCAAAGATTTGATATATTGGGCAAACTTATAAAAAAATATTTCCCAAAAGTAATATTTGTAGAACCAATAGAAACTAGTTTTAAACAATTAAAAGAATATCATAACAACCAAGAAAATCTTTTTTTTGAAAACTCGGCTATTTCAGTAAATAATGAAATTAATTCACTATATAAAGTAAAAGAATCTAAACTTGCTTTTTATGACAATCATATTTCTGGAATAACTTCTTTTAATAAAAAACATTTAGTCAAACACGGGGTAAAGAAAAATCACATCATAGAGCAAAGAGTAAAATCACTCTCTATGAAAGAACTTATAAATAAATATTCAATTGAAAATTTTGATTTTTTATTAATTGATACAGAAGGTTATGATGCAAAGATAGTATTTGATTTTCTTTCTAATTCAAAAATAAGACCTATTATTTTTTTTGAATATATTCATTCAGAAAATAAAAGCTTAAAAAATACAATGGATATTCTTAAAACTAATGATTATTTTTTATATAAAATAAATGAAAATTTAGCTTGTTTTCCAAAAAACATAATTGAGAAAATTAAATTTTTTTAATTTATTATCCAATCACTTAATTCCCTTTTTTTTTGTAAAATATAATCTGGAAATTGTTCATTTAGTTCAATGGGTAAGTAATTTTCATTTCTTCCAATTATATCCAGTCCTTTTTGAATCCTTTTTTCTATCTCATCTAAATTCAGATATTTAGGATCTATTTTCTCCTTAAAAACGTAAGGATCATCTGTCTCACATAAATTCTTATATTTGTACAAAAGGTCTTTTGGATTTTTTAAATTACAAAAATGCCAACCACCCTGATCAATAATATTGTTTAATCTAAATTTATCTAACCTCCAAAAAGGTCTTTTTTTAAATTTCAAATCTCTTAACCATTGTGGTGACTTCAGAAATTTTTTTACACATATTCTGCTACCATACCAATATGGATTTTTTTGGCTTTGTAAATTCAACTTATAGTAAAAGTGAAGTTGTTTAAAAACTGCATAACGCATTTCTTGTTTGAATAATTTTATTTTTTTTGGATTTGGGATTTCATCTAAATCAGAAATTATAATTAAATCGTTATCATCAGCATCAATAAGACCCCTGTTAATACAATTTCTTTGAAAATTTTCTCTCGAATAAGGATTATTACCATCAGGCATATCATCAACTGGTACGTAAATAATTTTATCTTTAAAAATTTCAAATTTCTTTAAATCAAATCTAAGTTTTTTAGGATTGTTTTGCCAGGTTTTGTTACCTTCAACAATTACAAAATAATCTACATAGTCGCTCAAAATGTTAAGTCTTAATTTTAATAAAAGATCTTCATCCCAATAAGAAAAGCAGTCAAATATTTTCATTTATTTTTCTTTATTAATTTTTAATACACCAATAAAAGCTTCTTGTGGAATTTCTACTCTTCCAAATTGTTTGGACCTGGCCTTACCTTTTTTTTGTTTTTCAAGTAATTTCCTTTTTCTATCAGTTGCACCACCGCCATGAATTTTAGTTAAAACATCTTTTTTAAATCCTTTAATTGTTTCTCTAGCAATAATTTTTCCACCAATAGCTGCTTGAACTGGTATCATAAAATTATGTCTTGGTATTAAATCTTTAAGCTTTTCACATACCTCCCTACCAGTTTTTTGTGCAAAATCTTTATGTATCATCATTGCGAGTGCATCAACTGACTCGCTGTTTACAAGAATTCCTAACTTAACTAAATCTCCCTCTCTATGCTCAATAATTTCATAATCAAAACTAGCATAACCACTAGTCATTGATTTAATTCTATCGTTGAAATCAAACACAACCTCGTTTAATGGAAGCTCGTAGCTTAAGACAGCTCTATTTCCAGAATAAGTCAAATTTGTTTGAATGCCTCTTTTGTCCTGACAAAGTTTAATTATTGAACCTAAGTATTCATCTGGAGTTATAATGGTCGCTTTTATCCAAGGTTCCTCTATTGATTTAATTAATGTTGGGTCTGGAAGATTTGAGGGATTTTGTAAATCTAAGAATTTACCATTATTTAAATTAACCTTGTAGACTACACCTGGTGTTGTAGTCAGTAGATTTACATCAAATTCTCTCTCTAATCTTTCAGTGATTATTTCAAGATGGAGTAATCCCAAAAATCCACACCTAAATCCTAGTCCAAGTGCAGATGAAGACTCTGCTTCGAAAGAAAAACTAGCATCATTTAATTGTAATTTAGCAAGACCATCTTTAAGTTTTTGATATTCAGAACTATCTACAGGAAATAATCCACAAAAAACAACTGGTTTGCTTGGTTTAAAACCAGGCAAAGCCTCAACTATTGGTTTGGAAGCATCACATATCGTGTCCCCAACTTTTGTTTCTGATAGAACTTTTATACCAGTTGTTATGAAGCCAATTTCACCTGCATTTAATTCATTAATATCTCTTGGTTTCGGTGTGAATACTCCAACTTTTTCTACAACATAATCTTGATTAGTTGACAACATTTTTATTTTCATATTTTTTTTTATCTTACCATTTATGACTCTTACTAGTATTACTACACCTAAGTATGTATCGTACCAACTATCCACTAATAAACATTTCAACTCTTCATCTAATTTTCCTTCAGGCCCAGGTAATTGATTAATAATTTGCTCTAATATATCATCAATTCCTTCTCCAGTTTTTCCTGAGCACGGAATAGCATTTTCAGTATCAATGCCAATCACATCCTCAATTTGTTTACTTGTTCTGTCTAAATCTGATGCTGGTAAATCTATTTTATTTAAAACTGGTATAATTTCATGGTTAATATCTAAAGCTTGATATACATTTGCCAATGTCTGAGCTTCTACTCCCTGAGTACTATCAACAATCAGTATTGAACCTTCACATGCATAAAGAGATCTGCTAACCTCGTAACTAAAATCTACATGTCCTGGAGTGTCAATAATATTCAAAATATAATTTTTTCCATTCTTCGCTTTGTAATCTAATTTTACTGTTTGAGCTTTAATGGTAATGCCTCTCTCTCTTTCAATATCCATTGAGTCAAGTACTTGAGCTTTCATCTCTCTTTCAGTTAAACCACCACATTTATGTATTATACGGTCTGCTATAGTTGACTTTCCATGATCAATATGAGCAATAATTGCAAAATTTCTTATATTATCAATAGTACTCATCTAATTTTTATGATCGAATTTTTGCGCCAGTCTTATTTTCAACTGTTTTAATTATCAAGTTATTTATATTTTCTAAATCAGCATCATTCAGTGTTTTTTGTGATGATTGAATTGTTACACTTATTGCTAATGATTTTTTGTTCTCTGGTATATTTTCCCCCTCGTAAACATCAAAAACTTTAATGTTACTAATCAGATTTTTATCAACACTTGAAATAACGTTAATTAGATCTTGTGCTTTAACTTGTTTATTAACAATAAATGCAAAATCTCTCTCAGATTTTTGATAATCTGAAACTGAAAATTTTTGTTTTTGGTCCTTTAATTTCTTTGCTGAAAGTTGCAAATTATCCACAAAAATTTCAAAACCAACTAATGAGTCTGTTTTTATATCTATTTTTTTCAATATATTTGGATGGATCTCTCCAAAATAAGCAACTTCTTGGTCCTTTTTAGCATTAAGAAACAATCTTCCTGATTTGCCAGGATGATAATAACTTGGTGTTTCATTATCTATTAAAAATTTATTTGAGTCATAGCCAGCTTCAACTAAAGTTTGAACTAAATCTCTTTTTACATCAAATACATCAACTTTTCTCTCTTTGTCAATCCAAGACAATCGAGATTTTTTTCCTGCTGATAAACCGCAAACAACTGTGGTTTGTTCTCCTGGATTTGAACCAGTAAAAATTGGTCCTATCTCAAATATTGATAAATCTTTAAAACCTCTATCAACATTTTTGCTTACATACATTACCAAATTTGAAAATATCGAGTTTCTTAAAACACCTAGCTCTGAACTTATAGGATTTATAATTTTTATTTCTTTATTATCAGCTTTGAAATGATCATTGTAGTTTGCATCTGCAAATGACCAGGTGATTGTTTCTAAATATCCCTTTGAGGCAATCGATCTTTGCAAAAAATGAAACATCTTTTGGGATTTAGTTAGGGTTGATTTATTCCTTTCTTTTTTTGGATCTACAATTTTAATCTTATTGTAGCCACTAATCCTTGCTAATTCCTCAACGATATCTATATCTTGTAAAATATCAGGTCTCCATGATGGAACCATTAATTTTAAATATTTTTTTTCTTTTTTAATTTTAAACCCAAGATTTTCTAAGATCCCAATCATTTCTTTTGAGGAAATTCTAAAACCAGATATTTTTTCAAATAAAAGAGGATCGAAATTAATGTTTTTTTTTTTAAAATTTTCAATTTTTTGAATATCTATTTTACTAACAATACCACCACAAATTTCTTGAATTAACGATGCTGCTTTTTTTAAACCTTCCTCAACAGATAATGGATCTATACCTCTTTCAAATCTAAATTTTGCATCCGTATCAATACCTAATTTTTTTGCTGTATTTCTTATCGATCTTGGCTCAAAATAAGCTGACTCAAGTAATATATTTTTTGTACTTAATTCAGTTCCAGATCTTGTTCCTCCAATAATTCCTCCCAATCCTAAAACACCTTTGTTATCACTTATTACACACATATCTTTTTCTAATTTATATTCTTTGTTATCTAGCGCTGTAAATTTCTCACCAGATTTTGAATTTCGGATAATTATACCTTTTTCTATCTTATCAGCATCATATGCGTGTAATGGACGATTTATATCTAGCATGATGTAATTTGTAACGTCAACGATTGCAGAAATTGGTTTTTGACCTATAGAAATCAATTTTTTCTTTAACCATTTTGGGCTTTCTATGTTTTTTACATCAGTAATCAAACAACTACCAAAAATTTTACATCCTTGACCCTTTTCTTTATTTATTTTTACTTTTATATTTTGTTTTGTATTTTGGTTTACTTTTTTTTCTTTTAAATCCTTTAATTTTCCAAAACCTGTAGCTGCAAGATCTCTTGCTATGCCTCTAACACCAAGACAATCTGGTCTGTTTGGTGTTATTGAAAGATCAATTATATTAGAATGCGAATTTGAAAAAAAACTTTTACCAATTTTTTTTTTAAATTCTTCATGTGATAACTCTATAATTCCATCACTTTCATCAGATAAATTTAATTCTGACTCAGAACAAAGCATTCCATGGGAGGTAACACCTCTTATTTTTGTCTCAATTAGTTTAGTTTTAGTTTTTGGTATTGTTGAGCCTGGAGGGGCGTATACAGTGATTAATCCTTCTCTTGCATTTTCAGCACCACATACGATTTTTTTAAGGTCTTTTTCCCCTACATTAACATCACAAATCTTTAGACGATCAGCATTTGGATGTTTTACAGTTTTTATTATTTTTACTATTTTAAATAATTCATAACCTGCATTTAAATTTTCAGTACTTTCAACCTCTAAACCAATGCTTGTAAGTTGCTCTAAAAGATTTTTTTCTTTTAATTTTGTGTTTAAATGATCTTTTAACCAATCAAATGTAATCTTCATCTACTTAAGCCTCTGTAATTTGTTGGCACATCCAAAGGATCAAATCCAAAGTGATTTAACCACCTGTAATCACAATCAAAAAAAGCTCTTAAATCATTAATGCCATATTTCAACATAGCAAGCCTATCAATTCCAATACCAAATGCGTAACCTTGAAATTTAGAGGGGTTAACTTTTACATTTCTCAAAACATTAGGATGAACCATTCCACAACCTAAAATCTCAAGCCACTGATTTCCTTCGCCAATTAGTATTTTTCCGTCTTTTATTTCATACCCAATATCAACTTCAGCAGATGGCTCTGTAAAAGGAAAATGACTAGGCCTAAATCTCATTTTAATTTTTTTAACTTCAAAAAATTCTTTTATAAAATAATTTAAACATCCTTTTAAATGACCCATATTTATAT
>MDTE01081958.1_pt1 | contig 14859 bp, 12 predicted proteins | sample 811231 | NCBI WGS metagenome assembly MDTE01 (sample SAMN05326651, study PRJNA326480) | marine metagenome | isolation source: seawater | place: Indian Ocean: Red Sea | collected 2010 | reverse complement strand
TATAGACATTCATTATATGAAATCTATCTTCGTACTCTTCGTACATTACAAAGCCCCATTCAAATTCTTCATGAGACCATAGCCCTAACTCTTTACAGTAATCGCTCCACATTGACATTATTTACCTACCATGTTGGTCTACCACCTGGTCTTATACTTTCCCGATCTGGAAGTCCAAAAATTTGAGGAGTAACAGGCTTGTTTACTGGTTTACCAGCACCACCACCAGCAGCAGCAAGTTGTTGTCTCAAACTGGCAATCTCTTTTCTCAACTCAGCAACAGTCTGTCTTAGAGTTTGAACTTCTCCCTCTCCTGCAGGTCCTTCAGCAGGTATATGTGCTGTAGGTCTTTGAGGAGCTTGCAAAGGAGGAGCTTGATGATGTACTGGTTCATCTGAAGGACGTAACGGAGGTCTTGCCTCTTCCTGTCCCCAAACACCAGAAAGAGATGGAAGTTGAGGTTCTTGTTTCCAAGGAACTTCTACAGGCTCAGGTGCAGGAGCAGGTGAGCCTTGGAATCCTCCAGGAGTATCAACTTCTAGTTCTTCAAATGAAAAGGTTTCTTGATCATCCCAAGGTCTAACGACTGGTCTTTGAGGCGGCTGTTCAGCATTTAAGCCCTCCTGCATCCACTGAGGACCGTCATAGGCACCAACAGGTCTTTGAGGAGGCGTAAAACCAGGAGCTGGTTCATCAGCTTCATTTTCCTGGAAAGGCTTTAGACCTTCAATAGGTGAGGTAACACTTTCCTGCTCCGTTTCCTCAATAAAAGACTCTGAAGATTCTGGAGGATTTCCATGTGTTCCTGGTGGAAACTCATTAGGCGTGTTCCAAGGCTCAGTACTACCAGGACCTGGACGAAAAAACTCAAACTCTGAATTAGGATCTATCTCAAGCGGTGGTAAACCATGCCTTTGCCTTATTTGATTCATGGCAGATCTGTCTCTTTCTGCCCAAACATGTGGTGGGGGATAGTCTGATGGAACTGCACGACTACGAAACTCTTTCAATACCTTTTCTTCAACAGATAAACCTTCTTCCCCTGGAGGGGCTATTATTTCAGGGGGAACGGTTCCTATCTCAGGTTGGTTTTGTTGTGGAGTTACATTAACAGCAGGAATAGAGAAATCTGTTCCAGGTGCTCCTCCTCCAAAACCTCCCTTATAGAGCTTAATTGGTCTTGTTCTGTAGAGTTTTTTTCCTAATAATTTCATTTTTTCAAATCCTTATATAAATATACGACTGACCCACCTAAATGACTAATCTTCCAACCTGACCTAAAGTGGAGATAAAGTCTTTTCTCAGGATCAACCATGGTTGACGTACATACTGAAGTCGCTATAATTTCGCATTTTAATTCTCTGGCTAGGTCATATAACATAACCCACCATTCCTTCATTTTATCACCACTCAGACCTTTTCGTGTGTCTGGTCCTGGTCTTAAATACATGTGGTCAACAAAAAGTCTTGGTCTACCACTTGTAATATGTGTATATTGTATAAATCCCTCATCATCTTCAATAACTTCGGTATCTGGGTTTAGCTCTTTTTGGTAATCACGCCACATTGACACACTATGTCTCCTTAATAATCTTTAACTGGATCATTACTAGTTCCAAACACTTTATTTTGTTTAGGTCTAAAACCTCCACCTTTTAATCCTATGAGAAATGATAAGTTGGAAAGAGTAGCCCCTTCTCCTGTATCATCATAATTATTTGGAGTATAGACCTCAATACTAATCTTTATAGCAGAACATTTCTGCCTTTGAAAGTTAAGTCTATATTGGAACTGCAAAGAATCTTCTGTAGCTCCCATACCCTCGGCTCCGCTATCTCTATAGCCAACTCCTGTACCCTCAGAAGGAAGCGTAGCCTCTGTTAATTCCCAATCAACAGGAGTTTCTTCGTTTCCTTTAAATTGCAAGGCAGGATCACCAAGGACCTCATTCAAATATATTACCGAATATATCCATTTACTAGTCCTATCATCACCCGAACCGTATCTAGACAGAGCCTGGGACGGAAAAGGGGTCCAGTACGACCTGTTCATCTTACCACCCCCATAATCGCTATTCTTCATTCGAGGATCGAACTCTCGCCCCCGATACTGTGGCTCTAGCCATCCTGTGCCAATACGATAATCAGTCGCTCCCGAAGGTTTAATAATTTGAGTTTCTGCCCAAGTCTCATTATAGTCATAAGCTACTCTTACAATAAACTGGCAAGACGACTTAAAATCACCTAATAACAACATCCTATAAACACGTTGTAAACCCTGCACTTTGTTGAAACTTAACCACCCTGTTTCTAAATATAAAGGGATAGGAGCACCTGCATCTTCGTACTTATCAGTTTCTACTAATAAAGAATCTTGATCATTAACGTAATAATAATCACCAGATATAATAGTATTTGAAGTACCACTATGGTTTGTAAACGTGTACCATAAGTCTCTTTCATAATTGTAAACTATACACTCATCTCTTTCTGTTAGAAATCTTACTTCCCCAACTTTAGCATATAAAACTGTATCATTAATTTTTAAATTATGAAAAGATTGAACTGGAGCACCGATATGCTCTAAAGTCATATTGCTTCTATTGATTAAGTATATGCCTCTATTAGATTTAAACATTATCCCTATCGGTGTTAATACACAACTATTTCTATTTATACATCCAATATCCGCAGAAAGTATCGGCAATTCTATATCAATAGCTTCTCCAACTTTAGTTTTTAAATAAGATGTAAAGTTATTTTGACCTCCAGCAACAAAATAGATAGAATTTTCTTTAAAAATAAAAAAAGTATTATCCATACCTTTTAAGGCAGTAATGGGACCTCCAATAGTAGGAACTTCCATAACTAAAGTATCATTAAAATCTAAAGCTGTGTTAAATGAAACTTCTTTTGTATATTGAATAACATAGGGATTTTCTAATCCTGCCATAAATATTATATTTTTATAAGCTTCCATAATAGAGCATGAAGGAGCCGGAGTATTTTCAAGAACATTGCCTGTTGTATATATTAACTCATTATTAGTTAAGTCAGTATCTGAAATTGTGTCTCTAAAAATAGAAAATGTCTTATCTGGATCATTTAATAATTGAGGACTAGCTAGTGTAGAATCTTGACCAGATACTTTATAAAAAACAGTTCCATTATTGGTAGTTCTATATAACTCTATTACAGTTTCATTTACATTAGTAACATTAGTAGTAGTATTATTAGGTATTAAAATATTTAACCCATCATATCCTGTATTAGTACTAGTGTTAGTTATAGTTACCTGAAGTTGCTTAGATAAGGCTGACTTCCATACTCTACCTGTATTGTCTCTATGTGAGTAAACGGCTACATAATTATAAATGTTTCCTTTAGCAAAAGTAGGCGAAGCTGTAGAAACTTCTGTTACTGCAGTAGCACCTCCCAGAAATAAATACAGTCTATAAGGAGCTTGTAAAAACCCTGCTTCTTTTAAAAGAAGACTGGAATCACCAGAGTCTACTCTAGATACCATTCCTCCAGGTATTATTAAGTTCTCCCCTATTTCTTTAGACTGATTTGGAATTTTTTCATCATAGTTAATTTTAGCTAAGGTAGATGATTCTAAATTATAATATGAAGTTGTAGCAGAAGCCCCTGTACGTTCAACCTCTTCAGTAGTAACTCTAAATTGTCTAGTATAGCCAAAAATTAAACCATCCTTAGTGTAGGGTGCATTAGATAAACTAGGAACTCCTGCTGTACCAGTTTCTAAATCTCCTCCTCCTACTCCATAAGCTAATGCTGCAGTCCAAGAACTGTACTTTACCACTCCATTGCCAGTAGTACTACCTGCAGTTACGGGAGGTTGCCAATTATTAGTGTAATCTGCCATCCTTTTAAAATAAAAAGAAGACTGTAAAGGAGATTCTTTAGAAAAAGGAACTATCCAAGGTCCCACCCTTTTATCCCACGGTATTCTGCTTTCGGCATCATATGTTATAGGTATAGCTTCCTCTCCCCATCTAAGTTGAAAAGGTTTACCTGCTAAGTTATGACCTAAACAAAAGTTTTCACTAACATAATCAGCTTTAGGAACAGTATAGCTTGTAATATCTGGAAATATTTCCCATACTACGTTGAAGTCTACTGCCCAAGGTTCTAAACTGCCCCATGTTACCGTACTCCAATCACCTTCTCTAACATAATCATTTGTTCCAGAGTCAAAATCATTTGTAGTTAAGTACAAAGTAGCATCCGTACCAGAAGTGTTATCAGCACATTCAATATGATTTATATTAGCTAAAGCTGGATCTCCATTTTTTCTATATGAAGCTATAATATCAAGATACAAATACGCTACAGAACTGGAAACGGGCGTTATAGGTGAAAAAGCTCCATATCTATTATCATTAGCTAAGCAAGTAACAAATCTACAATTATCAATACCTGCTGTTAAAGTTTTAGAATAAGTAAAGTTAGTTGTATAATGTTGATTAACTATTAATACATCAATCACATTATCCTCTACCATAGTTATAACTAAGTCCTGAGATATTTGTGTGTGACTCTGATCAATACCCAAAGCAGGAGCGTTTGATTTTACCCTATGCAAGTCTATAGCTTGAGAAGTTAAAGTAGATCCAAATGAAGCCAGGGGTTGCCAATACGGTTCGTGATTCCACTTAAAAATCATAGTATTACTAGTACCTGATGTTTTTGTCATAGCTATAACAAGACCTTCTTTGTCGTCAATAACATCATAAACATTATAGGTATTGTTTAAGCCTCCTCCATATACAGGAATCCATCCTCCATCCCTAAATCCGGTAGACATATCAATATTTTTTAGCAGTGCAAGTGAGGTAGGGTCACACTGTTTAAAAAATAAATTTCCACTACTGTCTGTTACAAATATATAAAGCGATCCTTTGTGACAAAGTAATTTACCATTAGCGCATTGAGCACTAGTATGTGAAAAAGCTCCGTAAGTAGAACCTCCATCAACAGAGTTGGGAAAGGCAGTTCCTGTCATATTTAACAAAAGACCTTGATTTGTTATTAAAGACGGAGTTTTTTGGCTAATATCCCACACATGCAACCAAACTATAGGAACATTAGCTACTAACACAGTAGAAAGTTGATAGCACCAATCCCCTATTACCTCTACTTGAGTATTTAACCCTTGATAATCTCTATTATCTAAGGAAAATTGCGTAAAGTTTATAGGAGCATAACTTCCTACAGTATAAGACCTGTCAGCAGCTTTTGAATATTTAAAAACCGTATTTGAACCTATAATTACCGGAGACTCTCCTACTGATCTTACAGCTAAAGGATCGGAAATTCTGACTGTCCCCAAATAATTTGGATCGTTAGCACCACCCCAAGCATCAGGATAGCCTTTTTTTGTGACTACTTCATACCCATGTCTTTTTGTAATACTCCCTACTTTAGTAAATTTAGCATTCTGAAGTTTTACTAAACCTCCAACTTGTTCTTGAAAAGAATCTACATTTGTATTTAAACCCTTTAATAGGGGTATTGAAACAGTATCTTTTTGAATAGCCATGTCCTTCCCTATTGTTTAAAGTAGGCAAACCATAAAACATCTGTAGCCTTTACTAATAAAAAAGATGCTTTGTTATTTTCTAATTTTAAAATGTCAGTTCCACTCCCATCAGATGCCCAGTGTTTAGGAGAAGCGGTGTTTCCATGCCATCTAATATGCGTAACTGCAGTACTATAAGAAGTAGACGGTTGAACCTCAACTGTCTGATTATAAGTAGAAGCAAATCCAGACATATCTGAAAACCATGTCATATATCCATATCTATAAGTAGCACCAAATGACCAGTGTGGTCTAGGTGTGTAACTACCATCGTCTGGGTAATATGAAAAATAAGTCCAAGCATCGTTACCTATACCCCGATTATTCTGTTCAGTATCTGGATTGACTACATCTTTTGTTGAATAAATAGTACAACAATCTTTTGCTTCAGGCACATCCCAAAGTATAAAAGTAGCTGCAACATTAGTTCCAGAATGCCAAGATGCCTGCCATCCTCTTCCGTTTCGGTAATATGGGTATAAGTTCCACGGATTTGACGTAGTCGCATAGCCATACAAATAACCGTTTACACCTTTATCCTCAACACCTATAAAAGGTTGTAAAGTATTTGGGAGATTGTACCCAATAGTATCTTCTGTAGAATTGGGAAGTCCTGCATATTGATATGCTCCAGGAATTGCCCCTGGTGGAGTATTATTTATTAACTCTATAACAGGCTCACGATTATCTCCAGTAGTCCACAACAAAGGTATAGAAGGGTGAAAATTATAATTTTCCGACCCGTAAAGTTTAGTTGAGCCACTTTGAAGACCATGAGCGTAAGACGTTCTAGCAAAAAGAGAGCCTTTATATCTGGCAGGGTCTCTTAAATGTTCAGGTATATCATATTTTCCTAAAGGTAAGTTTTCGTGCAAACTATCGTCATAACCAGGATGACCAAAATAAATAGCCCTGTACTGCATTTCTGATATGTTAACTGCAGCGTTAAAGTTAAAACCTCCACCAGGTGAGTATGCTGTACCACTTGTTGATGTTGACCCTGAGCCAGCTCCAAAAGGTATTCCACTGGAACCATAATTTAACATTAATCCATAGCTATAGTCTATAGATTGTGCTGCGGCGTAGGCAAAAAAACCTTGCTTCATATCAAGATTTGAAGAAAATTTTTTCCACCCCATTGTGTTGGATATCGGTTTTCCATAGTAAGATCCTTGGTCGTTGGTATTTGTTGAGTCTCTATGGTCGTGACTATCTATTATCTCAAATGCTCTATTATAAAGCATTGCCCAATATATAGAGGGAGTAGCTCTTAAGTATCTTTTAGCAGGTTCATTATCCCCTTGTGTTTCGGTACTGGGATATGATGCAGTTACATATTCAGCCCAAAGCGTGTTAGCATAAACAGGCTTTGGTAACGTCATGTACCCAGTTCTAGTAGACATTATACACCCCTAAGCCGAAGTTAAAATGGGAAAATAATTACCAGCACCATAACAAGTTATCCAAACATAACCGTAATCACTATTTATAACATGACTAGTTCCTGCAGTACCTAATCCAATAGCATCTGAAGCATCAGGAGTTACTGTTATATTATTAGTACTTGCATTTCCTGTTACGTCTTGTATAAGAAAAAACTTTCCATTAGGATAAGTGCCTGATTGAGATAGATTAATAGTAACAGCACCTGTACTTGTATCTACCATAGCACCTGAAATTTTTTCAGTCGCATCTATAGTGTACGGACTATTTTCAAAAGAAATATATAAAGGTTCAAGACAACTTGTTCTTGAAAAAACAGAGTCATAAGCTGTTATTTGAGCAAATGCGCCTGTAGAAATTCCTGTAGAATTATACTGATACCAAAGATCTCCTTTATAATTAAACAAAGTGGCAGGCGTGTCAGGAGTTCCATACATATACCCAAGCTGTAAAAACCCAGCATTCATTATACCATAGCCATTCATATCAACACTGCTTCCTATGTTGATATTATTAAAACTCAAAGGAGCACCAAAGCCTGGAGAATGGTCATGGGCATCTATTTTATCAAAGATCTCATTTAACATTTCCGCCCAAGTAGGTCCTTTAGTAACTCCTGGGATAGGTAATTTTAAATTCATATATTTAGTTGGTAAATACGCCATTACGGACTCCTAGAATACCAAAAGGCATTATTAGCTCTATAAACATCACTGACAGTAAGAGGACTTCCTGCATCTCTATTACTAGCAGATTCCTCGATTCTTTTTTTCATAGCTTGTTTTTGTACCATAAGAACTTGAACATCACTTTCTTCTTTTTGTAAACATTTTATAGCTGCATCTATAACTACATACTCTGCATAACCATTTATATCTGCAAAAGTAGTAGTAGATGTTGCAGGAGTAGCACTATTAAACTGTTGAGCAGTTGGTATGTACCATAGTTTTACTGCCATAACACTAGTAGGCTTGGGAGTTATTACTAAATTACCCCCTACCAGTCGGTAACGAGTGTTAGCTATTCCCCATATATTAGTAATAGAACCTTCTTGGTTCACATTTCTTTCGTTAAAGTTAAAAGGTGATATTGTAAACCACTGATCACCATTTATTTTAGCATCTAATCCTCTTATTTTATAAAAATCTGTAGCTGCTATATCGTGAGATGCTGTAGAGTCGTTAATAGCGTAAGTATCAATATTAGCAGCAGTATTAAAATCTTTACTAGAAATATAGTAGTCTTGTCCATATGTTTGTATTAGCAGATCGTGTAACTCTGCCAATCCTGCATTTATGTATGTTTGTACTTCAACATCTGATACGAAGTAGTTATTCTCCATATCTGCACGTTGGCGCACTCTAGCCACAAGAGCCGATTCAGTTATGTCAGCCATTTCGCCCCCAAAAAAAGAGGAGGTCTCCCTCCCCCTCTATTTAAATTTCTTCAGTTAATCCAGGTTCCTCTTCAACAGGTTCTACTTCTTCGTCTTGACAAAGTTGAACAAAACTTTTCAAAGCTTCCTTAAAGGCAGAAACGTCTTTTGATTCGAAAGCAGCAAACATTTCTTCTACAGCAGAGTCGTAACCAACACTGTAATCAGAATCGGCAGCTTCTTCAACATCAAAATCTTCCTCAGGAGCTTCCCCACCTTTCTTCTTCATACCTTCTAGGATAGCAATCATTAACCCATCTTTTTTAGCCATGATTTACCTCCTATCTGTAGTTACCAACACCAACACTAAACTCGTTTGAATTTTTAAGTACAAGATGTAATCTAACTATATCACCATCTCTAATAGCTGCTGCTGCCCCATCTTTATCAAGAAATTGAACTATTACATAGCCTTTATCTTTATCATGAACAGAAGCTTCAATTACTTGAAGAGTTATACCGCCATTAGCCCCTATGTCAGTTCCATCTTCCAAAAGAGCGTCTATCCAAAATAGAGCAGGATAAGTATCAACTCCTGTAGCACCTTTAACACCTAAGGTAATAGTGTACTTTCCAGCAGCAGTAGCAACAATAGACTTTATACCAGCACTTCTATTAGCGGTTTGTAAATCTGATGAAGGATATCCACTTCCTTCATCCACAGTAAATTGAGCGTATAAGTGTTTTATTTCTTTATCTAGAGCCTGCACTCTATTAAAATTTCTATTAGCCATTTTATTTCTCCTTTAGTCTGAGTGGCATACACCACGCAGCAAAAAAGAGGAGCCTTACGACTCCCCTAAAAATTATTAAAGTGCAATTCTTACGTTAAATCCAGGTCCTCTACACCCAAGCTGAGCATAGTAACCAACTCTGACCTCTACAGCATCTTCAGTAGAGATCCTTAGAAATCTTAACCCATCTGGATCAAGAATCTTAGGAGCTTTACCAAGAGAGTAAAGTTTCCACATAGACATATCAAGCATGAAAGCTACGTCTTTAGGACAGTTTTGATCAGGAATTACTTGAATAGTTCCTCTTGGACCGTTAATTTGAATACCTCGGAAACCGATGTCAGTCGTAACTTTAACATCAATATACTGAAGTTTAGAACCCAATGCTTTTTCAAGATCAGCAAAGTTTGAGTAGTTCATAAAACAAACATTAGGCTTACCACCCTCTCTAGCAGCCCTAGAAGCAGCACCAATAAGAGCTTCTTCTAAAGGAAGTGCAGTACCATCAAAACGAATACCACCTAGACGAGTAGCATCGGCAGAACGGTTAACACCAAAGAAAGAATCAGTAGAACCTGGAGCAGTAGAAGGAACCCATGCAGCTAAACCAGATAGCATAGCATCATAATCCCCTTCAGGAACAATAAAGTCTCCAAGAGCAATACCAGTAATACCAGTCATAGAAGCTGATAAAGTCATAGTACCAGCATCTCTATCAACAGCATCTACAGTTAAAGGACCACCAGCTCTTTTAGTACCACCAGTAGCAGCAGTATAAAAATCAATCTTCATACCAACTTCAAAGTTAGTAACGTCATCAGGTTGAGCAAGAGTTAGAGTAGTACCTGTAGCAGCAGTACCACCAATAGTACCTATAGACCCACCGCCATCACCAAATAGTGAAATAGCTAGAGACCGAGTAGCAGATTCAATAGCTCCATCAATTTCAGTAGTAGCTGCCTCAATGAATGCATTCGCATTACCTTTAGAAGCCTCTATAGTTTCATTATCAATGTTAGCTAGAGAATAGTTAGACTTTCTAGTAAGTAAGAAAGCTTTTAGTTGTGTATTAGTTTTATTTGCAAGAGCTTTTGCAAAGTCAGCAGATCGCCCTTGAGGAATCCCATACTTGATGGGAAGCTTCAGGTTTTCACCACCGAAAGATTCGTATTTTGAGATCATAGCTAGGAATGGATTATCCTTATAAACCATATTCTCAATTTTTTGAGATGTGTAATGCTGCTTCAGAGCCGCAGCAAAAGTTGTCATATTTAAAGCCATTATAAACTCCCTTGGTTAAGCTTTATTAGTCTGTCCATTGCAACATTTTAGCAATTTCATTTTTTGACTCTTCATCTGTTAATCGTCGCTTAGGTTGCTCCTCAAAAGATTGTTGAGAATGAGCGTTGGTAAGAGTAACTGGCTTTTTAGGGGGTTCCTTTGCTTTTCCTTGCTGCTGCATGTAGGCTTGTAATCTATTGCCTACTTTTTTAAGTTTTAGAAGCTTTTCAGCTTCTCCTTCAAAGTGAGCTTCAACAGCATCTGCAGCTTCTTTGATGGTTAAAATTTTTCCTGAATCCTTATAATGTTTTTCAACAACATCGTAAATCACTTCATACGCATTATTGGCTTTTATAAATTCATAAGTATCTACATTTTTTTCCACAAAACCATTGATTTTATTCATATAGTTTTTTTGTATTCTATCATATCTAGCTTCTTTCTCTTCCTTTTCTTTCGCAGTTAATCTTTGTTCTAGTTTATCAAATTTATCTTTATACCCATCTTCTATCTCTTCTCTCATCAACTTCATTTGCATGTCTGGAGTTAGTTTTTTATCATTTATAGCCAACTCCGTAAGTTTATCATATGGAAGACCCATTCTTTCTAAAGCACCAAAAGGATCTCTTCTAAACTCTCTTTGAAAATTCTTATCAAAATCCTCAAGTTTTTTAGGCTCAGGTATTTTTGCTTTTTCCTCTTTGGATACTTGAGCTTTTTCTAATTCAGCTAGTTTTTTAGAGAGTTCAGCTTCTTTAGCTTTAAGCTGCTTTTCTCTTCTACTTAGAGCTGCAAACTTACTAGCAAACTTGTTAGTTTCAACTTTTTCTTCTTTTTTAACTTCTTGAGTTTCCTCATCTTTCCTTTCCATCTCATTAACAAGTTCTTCAACTGCATTCGAGCTAAAATCATCAATTTGGGTTTCAGGTATCCCACTTGCCTGAGATGCGTCCACTACATTTTCTTCGTTCATACTTACTCCTATTATATGTTATTATATTATATTAAGGTCCTCGTTTAATAACCTCTTCAGATACCTGTTCCTTAACCTGCTGTCCTACAGGACCTGCTAAAGCCTGTCCTAGTTGTTGTGCTCCTTGCTGAATGGCATCTCCTAAAGGCAATGCTCCACTAGCTATAGCACTCTCCTGTCCTACAGGACCTTGACTTTGCTGCTGTAGAGCCGCTGTAGCAGCTCCTTTAGCCCCCTGTTGAGCTAATTGCTGAGCCAATTCTTGTGGAGAAGGAGATCTTTCCTTAGATTTCATTATTAAATTCTGACAATCTTCCATATATTGTCGTAAAAGTTCCAGTCTATTTTCACTAGCTCCTTGAACTCTATACATTAAATAAGCTTGCTGAACCTTTCTAATAGTATTTTCTAAGTTTTGATAAGGTTCAGGAGGAAAGTACTTACCTTTGTCCATCATAGTCTCTATAAGCTTTTCCAAATTCTCATTATCAGCATTGAGCATATTAGTAGTAGCTTCTAAGTCAGGGAAATCAAGAAGTTTAAGAGCATCTTCTTTTCCGATAAATCCACCAGCCATTAAGTCTTGTATATCTGCCAACCTAGCTGCTGGGGTATTAGATAAGGCAGAAGTAGGGAAGATTTCCATTAAATACTTGTCTGCATCCATATTAACATCTTTCCAATCTATAGTTTCTATAAACTTACCGTCCTTAACCTTAATTTTAAACTCATCCTCTCTCTCGTAAATGTCTTTTCCCATATCTATAATTATTTCAGCAGCATCAATAAATACTTTTTCATATCTTTGAGCGACTGATAAAAATCGTTCAGTTTCTAAATCATTAAACTCTCTCAAAGCCTTACCAGAATCCAAACCAGCAGGTTTTAAAGATTGAGCAGCTAATTGAGATATTCCAGCAATTTCATAAGCTCTAGCAAAAAGCCTGTCCAAATGACTAAACAAATCTGGTGGAACATTTCCTAAAGGGGCATATTGCGGAGGAGTTCCTGCATACTTAATAACACCACCAATACGATTGTTCAAGTGAGAAGATACTATTTTTGAACTAGCCTCTACCAATAATTTTGGAATAGAAACTAGGTGCATTGAAACTTGAATAGTTCTTAAAAGCTTGTTTATTTCTAACTGAAGTCCTTGTAATTGTTCAGCTAAGCCTTGACCAAAAAACCCTACTGGTCTTAAGCCCCATCTAAAGAATACAAAAGGAAAGTACTGCTTTGTGTATTCTAGATCCATCAAAGTACCAGAAGAAACACAAATAGTATGCCTTCCATCGCCTGAACCTTCCCCACTTGGCAGTCTCCAAGATTCTATAACTTTTACCATGTCCTTTAATTGTTCGTTATTTTCCTGGTCTGAGTCTACGTAATCCGCTTGCTCAATAACAATCTTTTTTTCTGGAAACATAGCCTTTAGAACATCTCTATCAATATACTTAACTTGGTGCATTTGACGAGGTTTAGCATAATAAGACTCTACATCAGGTATTTTTATCTCTTCTATAAAGACTCTCTCGGTCTTAATCTGTCCATTATCTTCGTATATTTTTAAACATCCAGTACCAAAAATACAAGCATCAAGAAAAGCCATAGCTGTTTTATCGTAAAATTCATCGTAACTATAGATTCCTTCTATAAATTTAGTAAGTTTTTTAGCTCTAGATTGAAGACTAAAATCTCCTCCAGAGGTTAAAAACTGAGCTTTTGGCTTATTTTTAGTTATTTTTGACACTACTGTATCAATCATATTTTGAACTATATTAAGAGTAACTCTGTTGGTAGAAGCTACAACTCCTTCCACTCTAGCATAAGAATATGCATCCAAACCTATATACTCATAATTTCCATAAAGTCTTGCGAATCTAAGATTGTCATGAGATCTGTATCTTTGTCTATCGTCTAAACGAGAAACAAAAGCAAAAACTTCTTGGTATAGATCAGTCTTCTTAGCAAGCCACCATTGATTACCGTTTATTTCATCAAACATCGACATAATTTATCCTAAGATTGAGAGGACCAGAACAGTAGTTCATCATCTTCTTTTTCAGCTTGATCAGCTTCAAAATTTGACTGCGCCACTGAATTAGTTAGTTTATCAGAGTAGTCTTCAGAAGTGTCTATAAAGCTCAACTCTGAAAGTTCAAAATGTAAGTCCTTAATTTTAAAAGATTTAACCTTATGCTCTTTACACCATTCAATAAATAACTTTATGTCCTCTATATTATTAAGCATACCTTCACCTACTGTCTATATATTATATCTTCTAGTTCGTCTACATCTTCTTCAATTTGTTTTTCCATAGCAAAACCAATAGGATCATCCTGTTGCCTTTGCATATCTTCCGCTTCTTTTCTTTCTAATTCCTTCATATAATCATTAGAATCTTTTACAGGTTTAACTTTAGGCTTTTCCGACAGGTAGTGTCTACACTCTCTCCATGCGTACAAAACGGCATCGCAAATGTCGGAGTGGTAAGTATCTGAAATCTTAGGTTTCTCTGGATTTCTAATCCTAGAATCTTTATCCCATTGAACTAACATACAGTCCTCCTCAAATAAAGATCCCTTAAAAGCCTTGAATTTCTCAGTTCTAAGATCGTCATTTAAAAGTTCTATAAACTCAACTTTCCTATCTTTTTCAGCAGCCTCTAGATTAAGTCCATGTCGGAACCTAAGTTCCTCCTGGATTTTTTTACCTAAAGCTCCTGCATCCATTACCATTCTGATAGGATTGTACAGATCTTTATAGTACTGGACTACCTCCACCAACTGACTAATATTCTGTTTATTTTTAACATGCTCATCTACTAAATAAACTTTCTTGTGATGTGTGTTGTATCCTATAACCGCTATAGCATCAGAATCGTTATAACCTATATCGACTCCAATAATATAATTCCATTCACCAGAAGTTGGTAAAGTAGAATAGATATTCCTAAAGCGGTTAAACTTATAAACAAGCGCATTTTCATCTTCGATCCATCGACCAAAAGTTTCCCTAATATATGACGGATCTGTTTCGTCAATCCCTCGTATGATTCTTTCTTCTCTAAGCACCTCCTCCAGATCCAAATTAGGAGGCTTATGCATATAAGGATTATCAAAAGCTGTCCAATGATGGGACTTCCAATTTTTAGACTGAGAGTATTCGAAGAAGACTCCTGCTTTGACAGGTCCAGGGGTTCCAGTAAGATACAGCTCTCCCCTAGTATCTCTAAGAGCTGGAATAATAATGTCATTTATCAGTTCCTTTATGTAAGTCCTAAAAGACTGGCACTCATCAATGTAACATTTTCGCAGCTTCCATCCTCTAAATTTCTCTATCTCAGTTCTATCCTTTGCTCCTGCTATGTAAATTCTAGACTTGTTTGG
>MDTE01072623.1_pt1 | contig 14860 bp, 12 predicted proteins | sample 811231 | NCBI WGS metagenome assembly MDTE01 (sample SAMN05326651, study PRJNA326480) | marine metagenome | isolation source: seawater | place: Indian Ocean: Red Sea | collected 2010 | reverse complement strand
AACGAGATGCTCTACCAACTGAGCTAACCGCCCCAAATAAGCAGATCCGACATATACAACATTAAATTTGTAATGTAAAAACTAAAAAAAAAGGAATGTAAATTAACCTTTATTAAATGTATTATTAGGAATTATGATTATTCAATGTACGTCATGTGAAAAGAAATTTAGCGTACCCGACTCCGCCATCACTGCAAGTGGTCGGCTAGTTCAATGTAGTTCATGTGGAAATAAATGGACACAATATCCAGTCAAAAAAGCTAGTCCTAAAGTTCAACAAAAACCTACGACTCCTAAACCAGTTAAGAAAAAAATATCCAAAAGAAAATCAACCCCAATCCCGTATTCAAAAGAGTATATGCAACAAAAATGGGGTAGTACGGTGCAAAATTATGCTGTAGAAAAAGGTTTATCGAAAAAAAATATAAAGATAAAAAAACAAAAATCAATTCAATCCATAAAAACACCAAGCTTTGGTTTTTTTAACTATATAATAACTATTTCAGTTTTTTCTATTTTTTTCATTGGAATATTAAATTTTGAAAGAACTAGACTTTCAAGAAAATTTCCCGTCCTTGAACCATATATTGATCATTTTTTTGAGTCCCTTGAAATCTTTAAGATACTTATTTTAGATTTTTTTAGGTAAGGCTTAATGAAAGAAAATCCATCTTCATTATGGTCAGCAGATGAAGAAACTAAAAAAAACTCTAATCTTTCACTTTTCTGTAAAAACTTAGATAAAAAAAAACTTCTAAAATACAGTGAAGATTTCAAAAATCTTTGGAAATGGTCAATTAACAATCCTGAAATTTTTTGGTCAGAGGTTTGGGACTTTACTAAAATTAAAGGTCTAAAAGGTAAAAAAGTAATTAAAAAAAATAAAATTTTCTATAAAAATAAATTCTTTCCTGAATCCAAATTAAACTACGCTGAAAATCTTTTAGCGAAAAAAAATGAGGAGATTGCCCTAAGTTTTCTCTCGGAAAGTGGAATAGAAAAAAAGATGACTTGGAAAAAATTATATTCAGACGTCTGTAAATTTTCCCATTACTTAAAAAAAATAAAAATTAAAGAAAAAGATAGAGTAGCTGCCTACGTACCAAATTCAATCGAGACAATTGTTTCGTTTTTGGCCGTATCTAAAAATGGATTGATTTGGTCTTCATGTTCACCAGATTTTGGTATTCAAGGAGTTATTGATAGATTTTTTCAAATAAAACCAAAGGTTTTGATAACTTCCGATTATTATTTTTATAATGGAAAAAAAATAAATATTCTAGAAAAAATACCAAATATTTTAAAAAAAATTAAATCAATTAAGAAAGTTATTGTTTTTCCTTACTCGGGAAAATTTGAAAATAAAAAAGAAAAGAAATACCTGGACTTTAATTCAATAATTAACGACTCCGAAATAGATGAGGTTTTTAAAAAATTTAATTTTGATCATCCTCTATATATTTTGTATTCAAGTGGTACAACAGGTGTTCCCAAATGTATTACTCATAGTGCGGGCAATGTTCTTTTAGAACATAATAAAGAATTTTCTTTGCACTGTAATATTTCAAATAATTATAAAATTTTTTACTACACAACTACTGGATGGATGATGTGGAATTGGTTAGTTGGTGGTTTATCTTCTGGAGCTACCCTTCACCTTTACGATGGTTCTCCAACATACCCTTCAAAAGACTCATTGATTAAATTTTGTTCAAAAGAAAAAATTAATTTATTTGGTGTAAGTGCAAAATATATAGATTTTTTGAAAAAAGAGAATTTAAATTTTTTAAATGTAGACTTGTCAAATTTAAAAATTATTGCTTCGACTGGTTCACCTCTAGTTAAAGAAAGTTTTGAATATGTATATAAAAATATTAAAAAAAATGTTCATCTTGCCTCAATAAGTGGCGGTACTGATGTAGTTGGATGTTTGGTGTTGGGAAATATTTTTTGTGATGTTCACGCAGGTGAAATACAAGGAGAAAGCTTAGGTATTGATGTAGATATATTTGACGAGATGGGAAAAACAGTAAGTAAAAATTTAAAAGGTGAACTTGTAGTTAAAAAACCTTTTCCAACGATGCCATTAAAATTTTGGAATGACCCAGGTGATAAAAAATTTAAAAATGCATATTTTTCTAAATATAAAAATATTTGGCATCATGGAGACTTTATTCAAAAAACTTTTAATAATGGTTTCGTTATTTTGGGAAGATCTGACTCAACATTAAATCCTGGTGGAGTAAGAATAGGAACGGCAGAAATATACCGTCAAGTTGAAAATATTAATTTGGTTCGTGAAAGTTTGGTTGTCGGACAAAATTGGCAGGATGATGTAAGAATTATATTATTTGTGGTCATGAATAAAAAAAACAAACTAAATGAAGAAGATATAAAATTAATTAAAAGTGAGATAAGAAAAAACTGTTCTCCAAAACACGTCCCACATAAAATAATTGAGATTCCTGAAATACCTAAAACTAAAAGTGGGAAAATTGTTGAACTTGCAGTAAAAAAAGCAATACATGGTGAAAAGATTGAAAATTTGCAAGCATTGGCAAATCCAGATAGTTTGGATTTTTTTAAAAAACTATATAAAAAAATTTAATTAATGAATAATAGATACGAAGTAAAAGATATTTTGGCAGCTGTAGAAGAAATCTTAAACAAGTCTAGTAAAAAATCATATAAAAAAAATAAATCTATTAATGAAAAACCTTTGGAACTTAAAAATGAAATCAAAAATCAAAGACAAACTTTAGAAAATATACCAAAAGATACCGAAAAAATTATTTTAGAAGCAGAAAAATTTATTATAAAAAAAAATTAATCTTCTAAATCTTTTATACTTATGAAATCATTAGATAAATCACTGTTATTTTCTTTAATATCATTATAAAAATTCCAGGCCAAAACTAAAATTACGTTGTTTTTGTTATCAACCTTATCCTTACTTACAATTGGAATTTTAACACCTGGAATAAACTTTCCATGTTTGAGTTTATTATCTTCAACGATAAAATCTATTTCTTTTGAGACTCCGAAAAAATTAAGAGCTGTTGTTGCTTTAGCTGGTGATCCATATCCTATAATTTTTTTTCCATTATTCTTTAATTTATTAATATTTTTTTTAACATTTTTTTGAATTTTATAAATCTTTTTCCCAAATTCTTTGTATGTTTCATATTTTTTAATTCCAAATTTTTCTTCTTCTTTTAGCAAATTCTTCACACTTGGGTGTATTTTTGAAACATTTCCCTGTTTAATATAAATTCTTAAGGATCCGCCGTGAGTATTTATTTTTTCCGCTTTTACTATTTTTGCCTTAAATTGATTAAAAAAATTAAACAAAGATGTTAATGACCAGTAATTATAATGTTCGTGATATATATTGTCAAAAGTGAGGTCTCTTAATGTATTAAGAAGATACTGAACCTCTATAATTATCGTTCCATTTTTTTTTAAAAGTTTTAGCATGCATTCTGTCATTTCTTTTAATTTATCAGAATGAGCAAAAACATTTGATGCTAAAATTATGTCAGCATTTTTTTTAATTTTTTTTAAATTTTTTCTCTCCAGAAAACAATTAATTGTCTTGATTTTATTTTTATTGGCTAGTTTAGCAAGATTTTTTGCTGGCTCTACTCCTACTATCTTTGTAAAACCCATATCTTGGAAAGGTTTTAAAGCTACACCATCGTTACTCCCTATATCAATTATGTATGACTTTTTTGGTGATAATTTAAATTCTTTTACATAACTTTTTGCAGCATCTTGGAAGTGTTTAGCGAATGAAGTAGAAGTTGATGAGGTATAGAGATAATTTGAAAACATTTTTTTTGGATCAACTACAACAGATAATTGACAGTTGTGACAATCATTACAGTAATTCATTTCCAATGGATATAATTCACATTTAGAGTCTTCTTTATTTAACAAATTGTTTGCCAAAGGTTGGTAACCTAAAGATATTACTCTCTTTAGATTTGTATTTCCGCATGATCTACAATCGAATTTATAGCAACTTAATAATAGTTCTTTTTCTTTTTCACTAACAATATTGTGTTTAATAGTGTGAGTTACACCATAATTTTCATGTTCTCTATCACCTCTAACTAAATTTAAAAAAACTGTATCTTTCGTGAAAACCATCGTATGAGCAACATTTGGTTTTATAATTGACAGCTGTCCTTCATTAACTACTTGAGTGATTTTTGGTGAATTTGGATTAAGCAAATCCTGGAATACCTCTATTATTTGCCCTTTTGTAAATAAACACTTTTGTTCTTGTTGAGGATGAAAATGATTTGCTCTCATAGTTCCTTTTTTTGAGTCAATTAAACCAATTAAATTTATAGGTTCGGTAAGTTCATGGTTACTTATTTTTCCCCTGGAATCCGCATACTCGTTTTCTCCGTCCTTTACATATTCTAAGTCCTTGATTAAATCTTTTTTCGACCACTTACGTATCATTTCTTCAATGCTTTCCTCTAAAGCATAAAGAAATTTAAATCCTGTATTTAAAAGTTTTTTATTAGATAAGGAATATCCTGGGTTTGGAATTTTGTCGTTAGTTTTAATAATTTTTACATTGGGATTAAAATTTTTGCATACATTAGCTACATCTTCAACGGTGACAGAATCTTTAGAAACATGAAACAATTCATTTTTAATATCAGATCTTTCCTCCATGAACTTAAAGCTTCGAGCCGCGTCAATTAATGGTACTAGACACTTTAGTTGTTTGCCTCCTCCAAAAAGCCTTATGGTGCCATTTTGTGAACTTATTTTTGAAAATAAATTTGGCATTATATTTAGTCTAGTAGTATCAGTTGAATAACCGTATACTGAAGCCAATCTTAAAATTACATAATTTTTTCCAGATTTCTTTATTTGCTCTTCATTATTATCTTTGCTTTTTGCGTATGATAAAACTGGCAATTTTTCATAATCTTCTTCTATATTTTTTACTAAATCTTGTTTTCCTTCAAAAACCACATGCGTTGAAGGAAATATAATTTTGCAATTTTTTTGAGTTTCAGAAATAACAACTTCGGTGCCCTTATGAGCTACATCATTTAACTCCTTGTCTTTATCTAGATTCGTTTCCTCATTAGTTCTTGCAACATCAGTAATACCGGCTAAATGATGTACAACATCAGCTTCGTTCAAATATTTTTTAACTGATTCTTTATCTCTTATGTCAGCATGAATAAAATCCATATTCCAACTTCTCAATTGGTTTACTCTTTCAGAAATGAAACGATTGTCTATTACAGTAACTTGATTATTCCAACTCTCTCCAGAATAAATCTTGCAAAGTTCGGTTCCGATGTAACCAATACCACCAGTAATAACTATTTTTTTCATGCCTTATACTATCGATGTTAATGTGTTGGTTTAATGATATTAAACAATTAATGCGTACTTGTAACTTCTGATTTTTCTTTGTTTTTGTTTGAAACTTGATCGATTTCGGCCCATTTAATAGGCTTAAGTTCTTTTGTTAAAGCGTGTTTTAATACTTCGTCTACAGTTTTAACACTTATAATATCTATGCTCTTTCTTATAACTTCTGGTATCTCAACCAAATCCTTTCTATTATCAGCTGGTATTAAAACTTTTTTAATCCCCGCTCTATGTGCTGCTAAAAGCTTTTCTTTCAAACCGCCAATTTGAAGTACATTTCCTCTTAGAGTTACCTCTCCTGTCATAGCAACATCTTTATTAACAGATATTCCCGTAATAGATGATATAATTGAAGTGACTATTGCAATACCAGCTGAAGGTCCATCTTTTGGTGTAGCACCTTCGGGTACGTGAATATGAAAATCTTTTTTTTCAAAAAGCGGAGGTATAATTCCAAATTCAACTGATTTAGATCTAACATAAGATTTTGCGGCTTTAACTGACTCTTGCATTACTTCGCCTAACTTTCCTGTTATTTGCATCTTTCCTTTACCAGGCATATTAACAGACTCTATTTTTAAGATTTCACCACCTACTTCAGTCCATGCGAGACCGGTTGCAACGCCAACTTTATTTTCAGTTTCCATTTCACCAAAATTAAACTTTTTTACTCCAAGATAACTGTCTAAATCTGAATCCGTTAACTCTTGTTTTACCTTTTCTTTTGAGTCTAATTTTTTAACAATTTTTCTAGCAATTTTTGATATCTCTCTTTCAAGATTTCTAACACCAGACTCTCTGGTATAGTCTCTAATTATCTTTTTGTTAACTTGCTCTGAAATCTTCCATTCATCATTTTTTAAACCATTATCTTTGCTTTGTTTTGGTATTAAGAACTTTTGAGAAATGTTGATTTTTTCATCCTCAGTATATCCTGGTATTCTTATAATCTCCATTCTATCTAATAGAGGGGGTAAAATATTTAATGTGTTTGCTGTAGTCACAAACATTACATCAGATAAATCATAATCAACTTCCAAATAATGGTCATTAAATTGTTTATTTTGTTCAGGATCTAAAGCTTCTAATAAAGCTGAAGACGGATCCCCTCTGTAATCACTTCCAACTTTGTCAACTTCGTCTAGTAAAAATAAAGGGTTTTTTGTTCCAGCTTTTTTCATCATTTGAATAATTTTGCCTGGGAGAGAACCAATATAAGTTCTTCTATGACCTCTAATTTCAGCCTCATCTCTTATACCTCCTAATGAGATTCTAACAAATTTTCTCCCTGTAGCTCTTGCTATAGATTTGCCTAGAGAAGTTTTGCCGACACCTGGCGGTCCTACTAAACAAAGTATAGGTCCTTTTAATTTCTCTATTCTTTTTTGAACTGCTAAAAATTCAATAATTCTCTCTTTAACTTTTTCCAATCCATAATGGTCTTCGTCTAAGATTTTTTGAGCAGAAGCTAAATCTTTAATTGTTTTACTTTTGTTGCTCCAAGGAAGATCTATCATCCAGTCAAGATAATTTCTAACAACAGTAGCTTCGGCTGACATTGGGCTCATAGATTTCAATTTTTTAAGTTCCGATAGACACTTGGCTTGTGCCTCTTTTGTCATTTTTGCCTTTAATATAGAGTTGCTTAAATTAGAAACTTCATCCTTGCCTTCCTCAATCTCTCCAAGTTCCTTCTGAATTGCTTTTAATTGTTCGTTCAAATAATACTCTCTTTGAGTTTTTTCCATCTGGTTTTTAACCCTGCCCCTAATCTTTTTCTCCATGGTAATTACACTTGTCTCTTTTTCTATTATTTCGTAAATTTTTTCCAGTCTTTTTGTAAGACTAGTAATTTCTAGAAGATGCTGTTTTTCAGAAAGTTGAATATTAAGATTTGACGAAATATTGTCGGCAATATTTGATGTGTTAGTAATCGATTTTAAGTTTTTAGCAAAATCGCTAGTTTCTTTTTTGTTTAAATTTGATAGTTTTTCAAATTTTCTGATTAAATTTGTTGCTAAAGTTTTACTTTCTTGAGTATCGTCAGTGCTTGGGACAATTTCAATATCACAATTTAAGTATTTTTTGTCTTCTTGCTTGATAGATTTAATTTTAACTCTTTCTAAACCTTCAACAAGAACCTTTACTGTTCCATCTGGAAGTTTTAACAATTGTAAAATTTTACTTAAGCATCCAAATGAGTAAATATCTTCGTTTTTTGGATCATCAACTTCCGGGTTTTTTTGTGCAACTAAAACAATAGATTTGTCAGTTTTCATTACTTCTTCTAGAGCTTTGATAGATTTTTTTCGCCCTACAAAAAGAGGTATTACTGTTGATGGAAAAATGACTATATCTCTTAATGGTAATAAAGGCTTTTGTTTCTCAGAAGTCATAATTAATGAATATGGATATTAAAACAACTTATTTCAAGTTAATTTTATGCGACGGATGTGGATTTACCTTTCGAATAGGTAATAATAGGCTGTGATTTACCTTTTGCGACAGTTTTGTCAATAACTACTGATTCGACATTCTCCATATCGGGTAATGCAAACATTGTTTTTAGAAGTATAGACTCTAAAATTGATCTCAAGCCTCTTGCTCCAGTTTTTTTGTGTATTGCTTTCTTAGCAATTTCTGTCAAAGCATCATCCCTAAATTCTAGCTTAACATCTTCAAATTCAAAAAGTCTTTTGTATTGTTTCAATAAAGAGTTTTTTGGTTCCTTTAAAATTTTTATCAAAGATTTTTCATCTAGTTCTCTCAATGTTGCTATTATAGGCATTCTGCCAACAAATTCCGGTATTAAACCATACTTAATTAGATCTTCTGGTTCTAGCTTTTGAATTATTTCAGAAATTGCTTTTTCCTCAAAAGTTCTAACCCTGGCTCCAAAGCCAATTGAAGTTCCTTTTCCTCTATTTTCAATAACCTTGTCTAAACCAGCAAATGCACCTCCACAAATGAATAAAATATTCGTGGTGTCCACTTGTAAAAATTCTTGCTGAGGATGTTTTCTTCCACCTTGTGGAGGTACACTTGCAATTGTACCCTCCATTATTTTTAAAAGAGCCTGTTGTACTCCTTCCCCTGATACATCTCTTGTTATTGATGGATTTTCAGATTTTCTACTAATTTTATCTACCTCATCAATGTATACTATTCCTTTTTGTGCTTTTTCAACATTGTAATCTGCTGCTTGCAAAAGTTTTAAAATTATATTTTCTACATCTTCTCCAACGTAACCAGCTTCTGTTAAAGTTGTTGCATCTGCCATAGTAAAAGGAACATCTAAAATTCTAGCTAAAGTCTGTGCTAACAATGTCTTACCACACCCAGTTGGCCCAACTAGGAGTATATTAGATTTTGATAGCTCAACATCTTTGTTATTTTTTGTCTCGTGATTTAATCTCTTATAATGATTGTGTACAGCAACAGATAAGACTTCTTTTGCATAAGTTTGACCAATAACATAGTCGTCGAGTATCTTGCAAATTTCTCTTGGTGTTGGAACACCTTCCTGGTGTTTGATTAAAGAACTCTTGTTTTCCTCTTTGATAATATCCATACAAAGTTCAACACACTCATCACAAATAAATACTGTAGGACCAGCAATAAGCTTTTTAACTTCGTGTTGACTTTTTCCACAAAAGGAACAGTAAAGTATATTTTTATTATTTTTTTCTGACATAACGAATCAATAAGTTAATTTTAAATGTTACTGGAATCCAAGGCAAGTGGAAGTTGAAAGGAATCCTATATGTTGTGTATTACTTTCTTTTTTCAACTACAGAGTCTATCAGTCCAAAATTTTTGGCCTCCTCTGCGGTCATGAAGTTGTCTCTCTCTAAAGCTTGTGAAATTTCCTTTACAGACTTGCCAGTATGCTTCGAGTATATTTTATTCAATCTTTCCTTTAACAAGAGTATTTCTTTTGCATGTATTTGTATATCAGTTGCCTGTCCTTGAAATCCTGCTGATGGTTGGTGGACCATAATTCTTGAATTAGGTAAGGAAAATCTTTTACCTTTTTCTCCAGCAGCTAATAAGAAAGAACCCATCGAGGAAGCTTGTCCTATACACAAAGTGGAAACTGGAGACTTAATATACTGCATAGTATCGTATATTCCCAGACCTGAAGTTACCAGGCCACCTGGGCTGTTAATATAAAAAAAAATTTCTTTTTTAGGGTTTTCTGACTCTAAAAATAAAAGTTGAGCTGTCACTAAAGAAGCTACTGAGTCATTCACTGTTCCAACCAAAAAAACAATTCGTTCTTTTAAAAGCCTAGAATAAATATCATAAGCTCTTTCTCCCTTTGTTGTTTGCTCAACAACCATAGGAACCAAATTGTTAAGTTGCTCTTCAATTTTACGAATCATTGCAATAACGCTTATACAATTTTAATAGACTTTTTGCTAATTTTTTCTATTTTTTTTTTTTAATTTTTGATTTTTTCAGCTGTTTTTTGGGATTGTCACTTTTGGTGAGCTCTTGTGACTTTTTATTAAAAACTTTTATTATCTCTTCAGCTTCTTTTAAATTCACAGTTTTTTTACTTAATTTAATCTTGTTTTTTATTAATCCTAATATTTTATCTTCATACAAAGCGCCTCTCAAACTTCCAACTGCGCTAGGATTTTTTTGATAATACTCCATTATCATTTTTTCTTGGCCAGGCATACCTTTTACTTGTTTTTCAATCTCAGCTTTTATTTCATTTTCAGTTATCTTTAAATTATTTTTTTCTGCAATCTCGTTTAGTATTAAGCCAATTTTAATTCTTGATTTTGCTAAATTTATATTTTTTTTCTGTTTTTTTCATTGTCTTCTTTTTTTTGTGCCTGAGAAATTATTTTAGTTTCTTGATCAACAAGATTTGATGGCAATTCTAAGGAGTGAGTTTTTTCTAACTGATCCAATATATCTTTTTTAGTTATAGCGTCTAAACTGTTTTTGTATTCATTTGATATTTGTTTTTTTACTAAGTTTTTTAATTCTTCTATATTTTTAGCTCCCATTTTTTTTGCAAATTCATCATCAACTTTTGTTTCAACTGGTTGTCTTAAATTAGTAATTTTACAATCAAAATCACTTTTTTTATTTGCTAGTTCTTTTTTTGGATAATTTGCTGGAAGGATAACTGAAACTAATTTATTTTGATTTTTTTTAACACCTATAAGCTGCTCATCAAAACCTTTTATAAAAAGATCTCTTCCAAGAATTATTTGTGCATTTTTTCCTTCGTTTCCTTCAAAATCTTTTCCATCAACTTTTGCTATGTAATCAAAAACGACCATATCTTCTTTTTCTGCTTTTGAATTTTCTTTTTTATCTGAAAAATTTTTCTGTCCTTTAGCAATTTCATCAATTCTTTTATCAATGGTACTTTTCTCAACTAAAACTTCATAATTATTAGTCTTTATGCCATCTAAAGGTTTTAATTTAATTTCAGGTAAAGTTTCCATTTCAATTGTGTAATCTAGATCTTTGCCCTCTCCAAAAGTTTTTAGATCAATTTTTGGTTGTCCTGCTACTTTTATTTTATTTTGTTCAATTGCTTGAGCTGATGTTTCTTTTAAAATCCCATCAATAACTTCTCCATAAATAGCTTTTCCAAATTGACTTTTAATTACACTTGCTGGAACTTTTCCTGGTCTAAATCCTTTTAAGTGAACTTTGTGTTGAAGCTCATTAAGTTTATCTTCCATTTTTTTTTGGATAGTTTTTTTATCTACTAGAACAGATAAGCTAGCCTTTAAACCTTTTTTTGAATTAATTTTTACTTTCATAATATGGTGGGCAAGAAGAGACTCGAACTCTTAAGCCTTGCGGCACTAGTTCCTAAGACTAGCGCGTATACCAATTCCGCCACTTGCCCTTTTGTTATTTTTATAACAGCAACTTATAACAACTATTGCTTTTTTTCGAAACTATAAAGTATAGAATAAAACACTAAGTAAAGTATCAACAAAGAGAAGAACCAATATTTGCAAATAAATCCGCTATCATAGAAAAAAACTGAAGGTAAAATCAAAAAAGAATAGGTCAAGTTTATAAGTAAAGAGTTTAGATAATTACAATCTTGAAATTTTCCTGATTTTGTTAAAAAATTAAATAAAAGCATATGAAGATGCTTTCTGTCCGGTTTTAAAGGTGATTTTTTAAGGAATAGTTTTCTAAAAAAAGAGAAAAAAACTTCAAAAAATAAGTAGAAAAGCAATGCGCAAAAGAAAAAAGACGAGATTTCTTGATTTGCATTGTTTGTTTTAATTATATTCAAAGCCAATAAAGAACCAAATAAATAAGATCCCCCATCTCCTAAAAATATTTTTGATTTTGGAAAATTAAAAAGTAGTAATGATAGCAAGACTACAATCTGTGCTGAAATAGGTATCGCCAGATCCTGGTTATTGTTATTGAGGTTTAATACAAGAAGTATAAAATTTATAATTATAAGATGTATTATCAATAGACCGTTAAAACCATCCACCAAATTGGCTCCATTTATAATAAATAAAAAGCATAAAAGTATAAAAGCAATTGAAAAAATATCACTAGTCATCCATGTATTTAAAAATCTTAAATCTATTGATCTAATATCAATAGAGAAAGTAATTATAAAAAATATTAAAATTCCTATCATTAGTATCAACCTATATTTTGGGTTTATCCTAAATTTTATATCCTCCATAAAACCCAAGGAAAAAATAGCAATAGATAAAATTAAATAATCAACTAAAAGTTTTTTAAATAAAAGGAAATATATTATAAAGAAAATAGTTAAAGATATAATGCCTGCTAAACCCCCACTTCTTGGAACTAGCTCTTTGTGGAAAGCTTGAGGTTTATCAAAATCATGGTCCAACAAAATTCCATTTCCAATTTTATCTGAAAATTTACTTGTTAACAGGACAATAAAAAAACTAGCTAAAGAAACAATTGAGAGAAGGCTTAATGATGCTGATTCTGAAGGCATTATAAATTCTTTATTCCTTTATTTCCTCTTTTTACAATATATATACCTGAAATAATAATTATTAAAGAAACCAAAACTTTCCAAGTAATATGTTCTCCCATAATTATGTAGCCAAATATAACTCCAAATATTGGTATCAAGTAAGCTACTTGTGTTTGAAAAACCATACCTACTTTTGTTAAAATATGAAATCTTAACATCCAAGCTACTCCAGTAGGAAATACTCCTAAATAAATTAAAGCAATTGTAGACTCCAAGGATGGGTTTAAATTTGTCCATGGTTGTTGATATAAACAGAAAGGGAAAAGAAAAATCAATGACCATAAAATGGTTGATGTTGAGACATTTTCATTTCCTTCGTTTTTTAAAAATTTTAAAGTTAAAATTCCTCCAATAACATAAAAAGTGGAACCAAAAAGAATAACGATGGCATAAAAAATATTACTATCAGAAATGACAAGTTTATCAAAAAATAGAAAAACAACACCCAGGAAACCAATTATAACCCCTGTTAATTTAAAAATATTTAATTTTTCATTTGATATAAAAAAATGAGCTAAAAGTGTTCCGCTTAATGGTGTTGTGCTCATCAATATTGCTGACAGATAACTGTCAACTATGTTTGTTCCGTAGGCTATTAATAAAAAAGGAATTGTAATATTTGTTAGGCCAACAAGTGCGTATAACTTCCAATCTTTTGAAAAAGCTAAAATTTTTACATTTCTATAGGCGCAATAAAAACCCAGCGCAATAAGTGCAAAAAAGACTCTGACAAAAACTAAAGTGATAGGATCATATGTATAAGTTGCTATTTTAATATTAAAAAAAGCAGATCCCCAAATTGCTGCTAATAAAATTAATAATAAGACGTCTATAGTTTTAGGTTCTCTCATTCAGTTATATCTTTCTCTGACCCTGTGGTTATCTTTATTAGATCAGAATATGTAATTTTAAAAACACAATCGGGATGACCTGCTGCACCATATATATATTTAAATCTATTTAAAGATTTATCTACAATAATATTAAGTTTTTTTAAGTGACCTATTGGAGCCACACCTCCAATTGAAAAACCAGTGTTTTCCTTAACTTGATCTGCATTAGCCATGAAAACATTTTTTTTATTTAAAAGCTTTTTTAATTTATTCAACGAACACTTTTTATCTCCAGAAACCAGACAAACTAAGAAATTATCTTCAGCTATAAATACTAAACTTTTAATTATAGCCCCGAGTTCACAGTTTAGTGAATTTGCTGCATCTTTAGCTGTTCTTGCTGTAGAGTCCAAAACTATTATATTTAAATTTGAGTTAAATTTTTTTAAACATTTATCAACTCTTTTAACAGTATCTTTATTTAATAATTCTTTCATTTTTTTAATTTTTGCAAAGCTGCTAGGATGCCCTTAATAATATCCTCTGATATCAAGCCTTTACCGTATCGTCTTGCTACATCCCCATGTAACCATGCTGCTGCTGAAGCAGCTTCAATCATGGACAGTTTTTTATCGCCAACCAAACTTGCTATTATTCCAACTAAAACATCCCCAGATCCTATAACAGCTAACTCGCTTGAAGAATGTTTGTTAACAACAATTTTTTTTGGAGAACCAATAATAGTTGTATTTCCTTTCAATAAAATATTTGATTTAGTTGTTTTTAAAAATTTTAAAACTTTTGCTTTACTTCCTAAATTTCTTTTTATTTTAGGAAAAAGTCTATGAAACTCTGATTCATGTGGTGTAATCAGAGTATTTAAATTTAAATATTTTAAAAGTTTTTTTGTTTTATTTTGAAATGAGTTTAGTGAGTCCGCATCTAAAATGACAAATTTTATTTGTTTTAAAATCTCCTCTGTAAACTTCATGGTTTTAGAACTCTTTCCGGCACCAGGGCCGCATAAAGCTACATGTGTTGATTTGCGTTCTTTCCTTAGGAAACTTTTTAAAAATGACAGATTATTAATTTCTACTTTTAAAGCTGATGGAAATTTGTACGACAAAATTGGTAGGGTTTCTTTTGAACATATGATTTTGACAGAACCAACCCCCACTCTTAAACAAGACTCAGCAGCAAGTATGGTTGCTCCAATCATGTTTTTTTGACCTCCAAGTATTAAGACTCTTCCTCTGGAATATTTATTACTGGACCTTTTTTTCCACGGAAATTTTGTTAGCCAAAGTTTTGGTGTATTTCTTAGCAATTTCATTCAATTTTGAATTGTATAATGTAAAAAGCGCATAGCAGCCATATATTTTTTATAGGATGTATAAACCAAAGAATTTGGTAGTGTGCGTAAATATTTTAACTATTTAAGGATTTTATGAGCGCAAGTTCTGTACTTAAAGTAATGAAAGATAAAGAGATCGAATACGTAGATCTTAGATTCACCAATCCAAGAGGAAAACTACAACATGTAACAATGGACTCAAAAGTTGTGGATGATAGCATGCTTAACGACGGGATTTTT
>MDTE01043405.1_pt1 | contig 14860 bp, 1 predicted proteins | sample 811231 | NCBI WGS metagenome assembly MDTE01 (sample SAMN05326651, study PRJNA326480) | marine metagenome | isolation source: seawater | place: Indian Ocean: Red Sea | collected 2010 | reverse complement strand
TTATTATTCAATAGCAAATAATGAGATCAAATATCGTATAAAAACAATAGAAATATAAAGAAGCAAATATTATTCAACAAAAAAAAAAATTTTTTTTCAAAAGTATTTTCAGGTTTTTTGGGTTTTTTTGAATTTTTTTTTGAAATTTGCCCAAAATACTTTTGAAAAAAAATTTTTTTTTTTTAAGATTTCAAAATTTACAGGATAATGTAGGAAAATCCCAGAAAAAAACCAGAAAAAGCATGTAGGGCTCTTATGCTTTGCTTAAAAAAAGGTACTAAAATTCACTTTTTTTCACTTTTTTTCACTTTTTTTTGGCCTTCTTTGAAATTGTTGAAAAAAAAAATTTGGCAAATTTCAAACCGGTTTTTTGCCACGGGGTGTCAGTAAGAGACCGTTTTGTAAATTTCATTTTTTGTTACTGTCTTCCCGCTGCGATTTTTTTACAAAAAAATCGCAGCGGGGTTTTGGTAAGGAGGTGTTTTTTATGAAACATTTTTGTGACTGTCTATTCCCTGCGATTTTTTTATAAAAAAATCGCAGGGGGAAACATCATAACAAAAAAAAAATTTTAAAAAAAACCTCTTACTGACACCCCGTGGCAAAAATCCGGTTTGAAATTTGCCAAATTTTTTAAAATTTGGGGCCAAAAAATCGCAAGAGCATAAAATAATTTAAATAAATGTTAATTATATATATATACATGGAAACTAATGCAGATAATAATTTATATTGTAAATATTGTGATTATAACACAAAAAACAAATGTGATTTTAAAAAACATTTAGTTACAAAAAAACATTTGAAAAAAAAAGAAAATTACAAGGGACCTATTATAGAAAAACAGCATTCATTGGTATGTGACATATGTGGAAAGGTCTATAAATACAAAAGCAGTATAGAAAAACATAGAAAAATATGTGCTATTAATAATTCAAATAAAGATGCTTATGATAAAAAAATGGAAGAATTTATAAAACAACAAAGTGAAAATATGAAATCATTGGTAGAGTCTCTTGAATCAGCAGCAGTATCAAATAAAAATGTAATAAACGACCTAGCATCAAAGGTTGGTAATACAACTAATAATTATAATACAATGACAATAAATTTATTTTTAAATAAAGAATGTTCGAAGGCTATGAATTTAACTGATTTTATGGATTCATTAAAATTAAATTTAGAGGATCTACATTATACAAGAGATAATGGATATGTAAAAGGAATAACAAACATTTTTGTAAAGAATTTAAATCAATTAGAACCTACAGAACGACCTATTCATTGTAGTGATAAAAAAAATCCTCATTTTTATATAAAAGATGAGAACGTTTGGACGGAAGATACTATGAATGAAAAAATTGATAATAGCATAGAAACAATATCAAAAAAACAAATATTAAAAATAAAAGAGTGGGAAAGTCATAATCCAAATTGGTCTGATACAGAACAAGGTGCAAATTCATTTATGAAAATGATAGAAGAAATAATGGGAAGTAAAAATAAAGTGGGAAATGCATATGAGACAATAAAAAAGGATTTAGGAAATAATCTTGATATAAGAACATTAATAGAAAATGATAATGATAATAATTAAATTATAAATTATATTATTTCATGAATGAAATATAAATGAAATAATATTATATATATAACCAATGTCATATTATATTAAAATAACACAAGAAAACGAAGAAACAATAAATTTAATAGAAACTCAAGTTTTTGAGCAGACATCTGGTATTAATGTGGCGTACCACGCGGAACTTTCGCCTCCGCTTAATAGTAATCCTGCATCAAGATTAGTAGATGGAAATTTAACAATGATTGCAAGAAGTGAAAATCCAACTGCTATAATAGGTGGGGAAAATACTTTTCGAAAAGTTAGATTGATAAAAAAACAACAGCAAAATCAAGCTTTACATATTAATGAAATGCAAATATGGATAAATGGTGTAAATGTTGCAAGAGATAATGCAATTCCAGATAGTTTTCCAGGATATTTAAAATCAGAAGACGCGCATATTAATAATATTTTAGATGAAGATACCTCTAGAGCAGAAACTAGATGGAATTCAAATTCACTTTCAAGTTATCCAAATTACTTATCGGTTACTTTAAAACAGGATTATAAATTAAATGATCTTAATACGGTTGTTATTTATAATCGTATCTATTGGGAATGGAAATTACAAGGATGTGCTGTAGAGTTTTTAACATCAGATGATAAAGTTCTTTATTCAAGTCAAGTGATAGATGTACATCCCCAACGAGGAGATAAGCATAAATATTATAGTTTTAATGGTCCTAATACAGGATATGAAACCGAGGCACCACCAAGTACTAATAAACCGGTTCGTTCAGAGGATGGTAAACATTATACATTAGATTTTTCAGAAGTACGCTCGCCTAATCCAACAAATTTCGCAAAAGTTTATTTTTCAACATTAGATCATTATGTTAATTTTAGAATATATAATGATACAAGTAGCGATAATAATATTAATGGTGCAAAAGTAGAATTATTTGATGTAAATGATACATTGATATATAAGCACCCAACAGGAATTACGATGGGTGCTGAAGAAATATCGCAAGATTTGCAGTTGAATATTGCAGATAGACGTGATAAATATTATGTAAAAATAACGATGACAAAAGAAGTGATTGCAAATTTATCTCGAGTTCAAATATTAGAACAAGAAACAGGAATAGAAGTGTCTTCAAAAGCTCTTGTCGGACCACCTCTCCCTAATCCGGATGATGAGAATTTTAATCCATATAATTTGTTAAAAAACGACGGAGATGTTATGAGTTCGTGGTTATCTACTCCTTATGTAGATCATCATGTAAAGGTTTCTTTTAATACATTAAGTTCGTTTGTAAATGTTCGAATAATAAACAGAACAGCACCTGGTGAAGCGGATCTTTTTAAACGAATTACTGGTGCAAAGGTGGAATTATTTGACATGGATAATAATCTGTTGTATACGCATCCTGTTGGAGTTACACTAGATCAACAAGGAGAAGAAGAAACGTTGAAGATGTATATAGTAAAAAATATAAATGTCCAAGAGCCCTTGGATACAAGTAAACTTCAAATGGAATATATAGCAAGAAAGGAATTCAAAGGTAATTACATAGGAGCTGGATATTTAAATAGCTATTATTATGATGGTAACGCATTAAATAAGTTGTTTTCATGGGATACAATAAATAGTGTGGCAACACAAGTAAGTGATTTACATCATCGACATCCGTCACGGACCACTAATTATTCGATCTTTTGGGATGGTTTTATTCAATATGATTATGATACTGAAAAACATTTTGGATTATCTAGTGATGACGATTCGTTTTTATGGATAATAGAAGGTGAATATTCATGGAAAACATTAGGTCATTCTGATAATGTATCGTATGAATGGATAGTAGAAAATATACCTAATGCAACACTAGTTGTTTTCAATAATAGTGCCACAAACGCTACACAAGCATATCCTTCAAATCCAGGACAATATGGCCATCGTCAAACAAGTCATTTGTTTGGGAATTCGTATAATTTTAAAGCAGATACTTTGTATAGTATATTAATTAAATACGGAAATGGCAGATCAGATCGACAAATATATTTTGATATATCCGATAATAGTTTATTGGATACTGAACCAAGTATGATAAAAAGATTGACGCGACAAAAATTTCCCGATGATTTTTATTCAAATGTTGAAATTCCAGATACTTGGAAGGCTAGTTATAGTATATCTAATGCAACTTACGCGGGTATGCAAAATGTAACATATAATGATACCGGAGAATATTTTTTATTTGGTGATACATGTGGGATACTTCCTTATTATGAAAATAAGTTTTATATATCAGAAATAAATAAGGATACATTTAGTGGATTAACTTTTGAAGCATGGATATATTATTCCGGCGATGAGGGAGTTTTACCATCTTCAGATGCTGGATGGTTAATGACGGTAGAGACTGGGGGTGGACCAGCTATAGCTTTAAACGATCATAGAATGTTGACCAATCAAGAAAGTAAAACTGGAGTAGGATATCGTACTATATGTACATCACCGCCAACACAAGGAGGATTTAAAAGAAATATTCATCCAGGATCTATACTTGAAAAAAAGAATAAATATTTACATATAGTTGGATGGTGGAAAGAAGGAAAAAGAGGCATTTATGTAAACGGTTATCATTATGACCAAGATGATGCTACACCTAATGCAGAGTTAACTCTTGCAGATGATCTAGTTATTGGAAATCACCGCGTAACAGATGGTGACGACCATAGTTGTATAGGAGTTAGAATATATAGTTTTAGAGTTTGGCATGAAAAATTAGATCAAGACAAGGTATTGTCTTTATACCGTCGTGGAAAATATGGGTCAGCTTTTTTGCCTGAACCTAGAAGTATAACAAAGTTTGATCTTCAGTTAGATAGAGGAATAACGGAAAATATGTTATATAAATTTATTTTGCCACATACTTCAATACAGCAAAATATAATTAGTATAAAGTTAAAAATTAAAAAAAGTTATAATTATTCAAAGTTTGATTATGATATAATAGCAGAAAAGGACTATAATAACAATGATTATACCAATATTTTATTTAGTTCGTCGGTTAATGTATCCGATATAGAACAAGAATTATTAGTGAACGTAAATGAATTTAATATATTTTCAAGGGAAGATACATCTAGTTATTATTTGATTTTAAAACCGATTTATGATGCTACTATTGGTGCAATATCAAATACTATAATAATTCCAACATCAAATGGAATAGTTGATATAATAACAAAAGAGGATGGAACAAAAGAGTATCATTTACTTAGAGATGTAACGATTACCGAATTTTCCGGAGTTACTACTTGGAAAAATAATGCGCCTATAAAATTATATACAGGAGATTTATTTAATGGTCATGGTTATACAATTGATATGGAAACAACTATAAGGTGGAATGGTTTATTTGATTTATCTGAATCAAATTCTCCAGAAAAATTGGTTAGTATTAAAAATATAAAAATTATAAATGCTGGTAAATTAACTAAATTTCACGGTTGTATAGTTCAAGGATATATCAGCGAGACATCAAAACCAAAAAATATGTATATATCGAATTGTTGGGTAAATGATTTAGAAACGATAAATAATAGACATCAAAATAAAAATTTGGGAACTGCAGGAATAGTAGGGTCAATGGCAAATGGGTTAATTATTATAGAAAATTGTAATGTTGCTGGTGTTATAGGTCATAGTGGTGGTGGCATAATAGGTGAGCGATGTTTTGGTGATATTACAATTAGTAATTGTTCATTTACAGGACAGCTACATAATAGTAGTGGTGGAATAGCAGGTAGGAGATTGGGTGGACATGATGCACATAGCCAAACAACAGATGATAATTCAAAAATAAAGATAAGCAATTGTAATACTTCAATAACTATCATGTGGGATGGCACTGGGGGAATAGTTGGTGGGAATACAGCAGGATTGCAGACAAACGTGAACGATAAAAATACTTCCATTTTTATAGAAGTAAATAATTGTCACGTAAAAGTAAATAATGCACTATACAATAGAGTAGGTGGTATTATTGGTGGTTATTCTTTTATCAAAAGTTCTATTAATGCAAAACTGATAATACGTAATTGTATATCAGACATGTATGATGCGCGTACGAATAACCATGCTTTCGGAGGACTGATAGGTGGGAGCTCTGCATCACAAGGAGCAATTGAAATATATAATTGTATCATTAAAATTAAATTTAATGTTAAGAAGACAAATTATTCAGGGATAATAGGTTATAATGATCAGGCTATAGAGGCATTTAGTGAAACTAATTATGTAAAAATAGATGGTTGTTATATTATTGGAGGTAACTATGTTGATAGTGGCAGGAGGGAATGGCAAGATAGAGCAGATAAACATGGTAGAAGTGTGATTTCGATGCCTAAGGCAAGTGGCGGGTCGCAGGTGCGAGCGATAAATAGACAAAAGTTTGTATCGAGATTTAATGTTTCAAATGTTTATAGTTTAATATATAAAAATCTTACTACAGAAGGTCATAGTAATAATTGGGGAAGTTTTGGTTCTGAGCTCGTATATAAAAATGATTTATCTAGATTTGTGTATAAATTAGAAAATTATTATACGATAAATGGAGTAACTAGTGAATCAAGTAAACAAGACATTGTGTTTTGGGGTATAAATGTAGATGGAGCTGAGGGTATAAATAATTCATTAGGAACTTTATCCAATAGAGTATTTGAAATAGGTGAATTGCCTCCGGAGAATATTTCCCTAGTTGTTGAAAATTCCAGTGGAGACGAAACACATTTTCCAAGACAACGATATCCTATTCTAAAAGCATTTCAGCGATATCCATGGAGTTCTGATTCTTATAAAAATTATTATGATATTCCACAATATAATTCAGAGATAACATTTGATTTAAATGCAGATGATATAACGAACAGTTATTTAAGTGCAGAACTAACGATTAATATTTTAACCGAGCCTACATATTCCTGGGATTTTAGAGGTTTAAGGTGGAGAAATAATACTCTAAAAGATGAAGCAAGTGATGTTTTACTAGCCAAAGCATATAATGCAAGCTATATAGAAAACGGAGTTAGTTTAAATGGAACTCGAGATAAACCAGCATATATAGAAATACAACCATTTTCTTTTGGTTTACCTTTTAGTATGGAAATATATTATACTACAGGGGTTTTAAATCCATGGACGACTTTATTACAATTTAGTGACAGTTTAAGGACCCATACAGGTGAAAATTCTTTTTGCTTTATAAAACCGGGATCAAGTTCTAGTATGCGATTATTGTATAATGGTTCTGGGTTTTTACCACTTAAAGAGTGGCCTCTCTTATTAGAAAATAATTCAACAATTCATTTTGTATTAACTGTTGATAATACAGGAGTAACAACTGTATACAAAGATGGAAATATTATATCTAGGATACAGTTTATAGATTTGGTAGATTTAAATATAACACCATTTAACAATGTAGTAAGAGATTATTATATCTTAGGTGCGGGTAATTATAATAGTAATATAAATGCCTATAATAATTATTTTAATGGTGTTTATCATTATTTTAGAGTATGGGATAATACTGTAATAACAAAAGATGAGGTATCTATTTTGTATAATAACAGAGAATTTTATAATATGTTTTATGAACCAGAACCGGAACCGGAACCAGAGCCGGAACCAGAACCGGAACCACAACCAGAGCCAGAACCGGAACCGGAACCGGAATCGGAGCCGGAACCGGAACCGGAACCCGAGCCAGAACCGGAGCCAGAACCCCAGCCGGAGCCCCAGCCGGAACCCGAGCCGGAACCCCAGCCGGAGCCCCAGCCGGAGCCCGAACCCGAACCCCAGCCTGAACCCGAACCCGAACCCGAACCGGAACCACAACCAGAACCGGAACCAGAACCACAACCAGAACCGGAACCGGAACCAGAACCGGAACCAGAACCGGAACCGGAACCGGAACCGGAACCGGAACCAGAGCCAGAACCACAACCAGAACCACAACCTGAACCGGAACCACAACCAGAACCACAACCAGAACCACAACCTGAACCGGAACCTGAACCTGAACCGGAACCGGAGCCCGAACCACAACCAGAACCGGAACCGGAACCGGAACCTGAACCTGAACCTGAACCGCAACCGGAACCGGAGCCAGAACCGCAACCGGAACCGCAACCAGAACCGGAGCCAGAACCGGAACCGGAACCAGAATCGGAACCGGAACCGGAACCAGAACCGGAGCCAGAATCGGAACCAGAGCCGGAACCGCAACCGGAACCGGAACCGGAACCGGAACCTCAACCAGAACCAGAACCTCAGCCAGAACCAGAACCTCAGCCAGAACCAGAACCGGAACCGGAACCACAACCGGAACCGGAACCAGAACCGCAACCGCAGCCAGAACCAGAGCCGGAACCAGAACCACAGCCAGAACCACAACCAGAACCACAACCAGAGCCGGAACCGGAACCACAGCCAGAACCACAACCAGAGCCGGAACCACAACCGGAACCGGAACCACAGCCAGAACCGGAACCACAACCGGAACCACAACCGGAACCGGAACCACAACCGGAGCCGGAACCACAGCCAGAACCACAGCCGGAACCAGAACCACAACCAGAACCAGAACCGGAAATACCAGATTATAATGGCTTAATGGATCCAAATGATAATGCAACATTTATAAAACTCGTAAAAAAAGAAACCTTAGACGAGTTAATCATTAAAAATTATTTGATAAATGATCTTGCGGTATCAAGCATAGATAGATACGATCATGTATATTTTACTGTACCTCCTGGAAAAAAACTTAAACAATTATATTTGCAAAATTTCATTATTAATAGTGATACTTCAGTAGATTATTCAATAGAATATAGAGTACAATATAATACAGAAGAAATTAGTTTTAATGCTATAGATGATATTAGTGGTATAATTTCGATAGGTGATATTGGAACAAATATATTAGGAGAGTACGGATTAGGCGGAGGAGAATTGGGTGGTAATGGAATAAGTTATGCAGTTTCTTTAAGGGTTCTTCCACACCTAGATAATTATCAAGAAAAAGATTATGTATTTTATAAATTATTTGGAGAAACGTTATCATATGTGAATGAAACAATAGAGACTGTATCAATAGGGTCATATATGAAAGAAGCGACTATTAAAATAAAAACACCAAATGAAGAAGTCTTAGTACAAGGAGTTAGTATTACATATGGTAAATTTGCAAAACAATATGAAACATATGAAGATTATGTTATATTAGAATCATCTGGTGGTATAGATTTAGTTACCGGTAGATCAGAACATAATAATGTATATAGAAATTACAAAATAATTAATTTAAATAGTGATGGAGATAGCACACAGATTATATTAAGTTCGCTAACAACATTAGCATCATCATTAATAGAACAATATATGTCATATAATGATATTAATACATCATATACAACAGCATATCAAAATGTAGCTTCTTTATTAGGTATTACAGTAGATGATATAAATATAGATTATTTAGATAGTAGAAATGGTGATATTCTAAAAGCATCAGGTAAAATATCAGTTACAACTTCAATACTAGCATCATATATAAATAGTATTAGTGATATATCAATGATTGTATTAAAGAATTCTGTTATACGTGGTATAGCAGAATTGCTTATTGATAATACATCATTCAAATTAGATGTGACAGGATCTGTTGAGAATATACTAATAAAAACAATGGATATAGAGAATTTAACACAAACTGTTTCTGAGAATGATAAAACAAAACTAGAAACAATTGTATTAGATTTAATAAACAGAATTGATAATGTTGCTATAGATACAACCGAAGCCTCTTTTGTAGATGCAAAAAAAATTATTTATTCAGCGGAATTAATTGGAGATAAATTTATAGAAGATGGTAGTTCATCTTTAATAACTGTATCTAATTTTATAGATAACGCATCTATAAATATAGCAAATAATCCAGAGTCGGAGTTGTTTGAACCTACTGTTACAGAAATTGCATCAAGAGCGCTTTCAGGAATAGGTTACACCAATCAAAATTTACTATTTATGTCAGGTTTAAATTATACAAGTATTGATAGATTGTACCGAGGGTCTAATGCAGATACAAGCACTAGTTTATCAGTTTCCGAATTTATAGCACTTTTACAAGATATAAATATAAATGATGGGGATGAGGTAAGTGAAAATTATATAGATTGGAATAGTATTAATGATGTAGATAAAAAAACGATAAGAGATATTTTTATTTCAATAATATTTGATTCACCGAATAATCTTTTAACATCTTGGTTTAAAATTCAAAAAAGTAAGTTAGGAATTGTATTAGACAATACGGATACTAGTACATTACACGCAAAAAATTTAGATCCTGATATAGTACATGTATATAGAGCTGGGTCAGTAAGCGATGGAATTAAAGTAGATTTAGACTTATTATTAGAAAATACTGGTGTCTATGCAGCGTTATTCAAAGTTTATGACATGATAACATTTACACGATATGGTAAAGATTTAGAATTTTTACTAGTAGATGATACTTCTTATAACATGACGCTGAAAGATTTAAATGTATCTGAACCTGCAAAAACATTATATCAAGGAGATATTATAGCAACATCTCTTGGAACAATTGTATATTTGGATGGTTTATATACGGAATTAGAACAAGAACCAGAACCCGAACCAGAACCGGAACCGGAACCGGAACCTCAACCAGAACCGGAACCTCAACCAGAACCGGAACCGGAACCGGAATCTCAACCAGAACCGGAACCTCAACCAGAACCGGAACCGGAACCGGAACCTCAACCAGAACCGGAACCTGAACCAGAACCGGAACCGGAACCGGAACCGGAACCTGAACCTGAACCTGAACCTGAATCTGAACCTGAACCGGAACCACAACCAGAGCCGGAACCTGAACCTGAATCTGAACCTGAACCGGAACCACAACCGGAACCGGAACCTCAACCAGAACCGGAACCACAACCAGAGCCGGAGCCAGAACCGGAACCAGAACCGGAACCGGAAATGTTGTCAATAAATTTACCAGAAGATATATCTATTGTAACATTACCATATGAAATAATTAATGGTACTTCAACTTATAATGATAAGTTTATTGTTTCTGAAAATAGTAATTTTTATACATTCAATATTCCAAAACTTATGCAGTTAAGAGAATTTAATTTAATAACAGGGCAGCAGGGGGCGATGTCTAGAGAAGGAGAAACGGAAGCAGAAGGAGAAGGAGAAACGGAAGCAGAAGGAGAAGGAGAAACGGAAGGAGCAGCCGCGGGAGCAGTAGCAATAGGAGAAGGAGAAACGGAAGCAGAAGGAGAAACGGAAGCAGGAGGAGAAACGGAAGCAGAAGGAGACACGGAAGCAGAAGGAGAAACGGAAGCAGAAGGAGACACGGAAGCAGGAGGAGAAGGAGGAACTGAAGCAGAAGGAGAAACATCCCAGTACTCAATTAATCTAAAATATGTAAAATTATCTATGTCTAATTCATCAATATATCACGCAAACCTTCCGAAATATGACAACGTCTTAGCGTCGTCGAATTACTTAATTATATTTGATTGTAAGATTTTTATAAATGATAATGATGTAGCCAAAAATGCTACTTTAACCTCACATTCGTCAAATGGAATACACGTTGTATCAAATATAATAGATGGAAATAATGCTACTATGTACCATTCTAATTCAGACGCTAGTGAAAATTGGGTATTGATAGAATTGGACGTAAACTATTCAGCAGATGATTTACAAGCAATTCGTTTATACAATCCACACACTGATCTATTCAATGGTGATAGCGCTAATAATATTTTACGAGGTGTTAGTGTAATTCTATTAGATGAAAATCAAAATGAATTAAATTCATCAACAGTACCAATTACTTTCGGAAGTTCAACGAACATTGAGAATGATGGTTCTGAAAGTATTCGTTTTAGATATAATTCAACTACTACAACTGCTCCTACTGCTTCAGATGCAGATGAAGAATTAATTGTGGCTTACGTACCACATGCAATAGATGTAGATATTACCAATCTTAGAATGGAATACATCGCAACAAGTGAATATGCAAATCCAGATACTTGGACCCCTACATATAATGCGTATTCTTCAAATGACGGAACGACTACAATTCCTGCTGGTATTACCTATGATTCAACAAGTGGAAGTTACTTATTTGCTGATACTGGTTCAAATCCTTCTGGTATAGAACCGCCTTATAATAATGGCGCGAATAGCTATACACATGGTTTAGCAAACAATAATGGATTAACATATGAAGCGTGGGTTTCGTATAGTGGAACAGAAGGTTCTATCGCTAACAGTCGCGGATGGTTAATAACTTTTGAAACTGGAGGTGGACCAGCGTTAGCTTTAAATGAACCCTATTTTGATAATGATAATGATTGGGATAATACTGGATTAGATGGAAATATCGGAACTATGTCTGGTTATCTTGATAATGCTGAAGATTTTGTGAATAGTAATAATAGACCCGGAACAATTGCATCATATACAGGTAAAGTACATATTGTTTCTACGATGTATCAAGGAACACGAAGTGTTTTTATCAATGGCGTAGAATATCCTATGAATGATGCTTCACCTAAACTTGAGGCAGCAAATCGTGCAAAAACATTGACAATAGGACATCATTCTTCCGGTCAAGCAAATAATTTGTATTGTCGTGGTGTTAGAATATACAGTTTCCGCATCTGGCACGAATCATTAACGCAAGAAAAGGTAACCGCTTTATATAATGGCGGATCTAGTGGAACCGTTATTTCTCCTCCTGCACCGGTAACTTTAAATGAAATAATTGATACAACAAATCTTCAAATGGAATACATCGCAACAAGCGAATACATTAGCGGAAACACCTGGACTGCATCATATGTTATTAGTGGTTCTAATTCGTTTTCCATTCCTGAAGCGGTTGAACATTCCACTTCCAGTAATTCAGTTTTATTTACTGGAACATCAACAAGTGATTACTTATATCCACCTTATGCTAATTCGGCTTATATTGACGATGTTTATACATCATCTTCTAAAGAAATGGGTCCTTTATCTTTTGACATATGGATATCATATTCTACAACAGACGGCCATACTCCATCCAATAACGTACAATTAATAGGTAACGATACATCGAACGGTCCGTATTTATCACCAAGTTTTCAAAAGTTTGCTGGTGGAGGTAATAACGGAAATAAATCGTTTGGTACAAGTCCAGGACATGACACAGTTACAACTTGGGGCACGTACTACGCTAATTCTCCTGGAGATATTACTGACACAGTATGGAGTGATAAATTAATACACTTAGTTGGATGGTGGGATGACGGTAAACGTGGTATATATATATCTAGTGCTTCAACAGGAACTCGAGAATATCAACAAAATGACGGAGCTCCAAATTTCTACAGAACCGGCGATGGATTTACAATTGGAGGACATCCAAATTCAACTGCTTATCATGCAAAAGGAATTAGAGTATATGGTTTCCGCGTGTGGCATGAAAAGTTAACTTTATCAAAGGTTAAACAATTATATGCTATCGGGTCTAGCGGAAGTGTTATTTCTCGACCAGAATACGTTAGTTACACTCTTCCTGATCGCGCAGGAACAGATATGATACAGAGTTTCAATTTATATTTTGAAGGTGCAACATTACCACCAATCATTAAAACAAGTACCACTAGCGGAGACGGAATAAATGGAACACTTGCGACTAGTTCTTTAAATATAATTTCCGGAACACCTGATGCAACTAGTATACTCCACAATGATAGAACATATACTTATAACGGTTGGACGGAACTTTTAAATCTAACAAATATAAATTATTATACCCAAAGCCCTGCTAAATGGAATCCAGCAAATCCTCTTAGCATTCATGTTGAAGGATATTTTACAAAACTATATGTTACTTGTCGTTACAATAGAGACGATTTAGCGGGCTATTTCAATACTTCTTTACCGGCCAGCGGATTTACAACAATAGCTAGCAGTGGAAATCCTTCGTATGCCAATTATCCTTACGCGATATATAGTAAGTCTTTTCTACCAGTAGTTCCACCTGTTCTGCCTAGCGGAACCGTTATTTCTTCACTGGAATATGTCAGTTACACTCTTCCTGATCGCACAGGAACAGGTTTCATACAGAGTTTTAATTTATATTTTGAACATGCAATATTAGCACCAATTATTAAAGCGAGTACCACTAGCGGAGACGGAGAAAATGGAACACTTTACAATTTCACTAATTGGGGAAATAATTATTTAAATATAATTTCCGGAACACCTGATGCAAATAGTATACTCTTCCATGATAGATCCTTGCCGACGCACACCGCGATATATTATTATGACGGTTGGACGGAACTTTTAAGTCTAACAAATATAAATTATTATACGCAATCCGCTGCTAAATGGGATCCAGCAAATCCTCTTAGCATTCATGTTGAAGGATGGTTTACAAAACTATATGTTACTTGTCGTTACAACTTGGACCAGGGCGGATTTAATACTTCTTTACCGGCCAGTGGATTTACAACAATAGCTAGTAGTGGAAATCGTTCGGGTTCCAATTATCCTGCCGCCATATATAGTAAGTCTTTTGCTCCACCACCGTCACCAGACCATGAATTTATGTTTCACGGGGCGACCACCTTAGATGGATTAGCGGACACCTATGATTCAAATATAACCGTTACAAATAATGGTGCTACGCTTAGTGCGAATGGTGCGGTGTTTGATGGAGTAAATGATTATCTCAGCTTAACACCTTGGGGAATAGGATCTGTATTTTCTTTTGAAGTTTATTTTAAATGGGATTCGTTTCCTTCGGTCGACAGTCCAAGAATTTTTGATTTTTATACTTATCAAGCTCCAGGAACTGCTATAACAGACAACATCATTTTTTATAGACCATCCACATTGAATGGAACAGCTCAATTATTAACTACGAACTCATCTTCTGCGGTTAATTTGCTTACATCTACGAACGATTCTTTCTTTGAAGAAAACAATTGGGTTCATGCGATAATAACAGTTAATAATTCAACTGCAAAAATATATAAAAATGGTGTTCTACATCATACTGAAACAGGTTTTGATAGTATTACCACTACCGTAACAAGAACACATCATAATTTGGGAATGGGTTTCGGAGGAGCAGAATTTTTTGTAGGAACTATGGCTTATTTGCG
>MDTE01005949.1_pt1 | contig 14862 bp, 5 predicted proteins | sample 811231 | NCBI WGS metagenome assembly MDTE01 (sample SAMN05326651, study PRJNA326480) | marine metagenome | isolation source: seawater | place: Indian Ocean: Red Sea | collected 2010 | reverse complement strand
TAACTTCCGTAACTTTAAGTTCTCTCAACCAATCAGCAAACTATATCCACTGAACTACAAGAACGATCCTCTTTGGTTCAAACAGTTAGATAACACCGAACTTGATCCTCCTGCAACATATTCTGCTGCAGATAACTATACTCACGGTCTTGTACGAGTTAACGACTTCAAGGGTTCAATGACTCGTGAGATGGCACTTGACTTTACCAGTCAGGCTGCGCTATCTAACAACACCTATACTCAAGTTTCTTCTACTGTAGACAACAGACTAAGAGCACAGAAGGGCAATGCATCCTCTGGTTCTGAAGATCGTCGCATTCCAATTGCTGGTGACAGCACTGTAATGTCTGATCAGAGACTTTATGTTGAACTCCGTAGACCATCTATCGCTCGTGCTGGTAACCACACGTTTGAATACCTTGGTTTCGGTCCTGGTAACTACTCAACAGGTCTCCCAGCACGTCAGGAGATTGTTCTAACGCCAACTCAAGACTTCTATGCACAGTCTAAGAAGCAAGACGGTGGTCTTGTATTCTACACTGGTCTAAACTCTAATGGTGACCTCTACATTGGTAACCGTAAGATTGACGCTATTACTGGTGAAGAAGAATTCCTAGAGTCTGCACAGTTGGTTGACTCTGATGATGATACAGAAGATATCGGTAACCTTGTTACTACGTTTGATACTCCTGTAACGTTCAATGAGTACATCACTGTTAATGGTGGTGATGCTCAGGATCGTATGAGCACATTTAACTCTCCTGTTACTATCAATGTTCTTGGTAGAGTTAGAGAGTATGCTCTAAATGTCATTTCTAATGTATCACCTAGCGATGGTGATGATGGAACTCTTGATAAGACTCAGCAGTTCCTTAATCAAGATACGAATGGTGATATTATTATTGCCAGAAATAGAGTTGCTGCTTCTATCTTCCAGTTCAACCCACGTGGTTCAAACGGTGCAGCACAAGGATATAAGATTCAAAACCATGCAGTTGCTGCTATTGGATCTAACATCACACCAAACCAGTCTCCTCTCTATGGAACTGGATTAGGAACTGCACTAAATGCAACTCAGAATGTATCTTATGGTGGAAATGCACCACTATCTGGTGATATTCTACTCAAGGGTGCTGAAGTAGGCAGAAGTGGATCTCTTGGTTGGATCTATGCATCGTTCTATCAGACGATTGCTAACTCCAATATTCTTAATGTTACCATGGATGGTAGCACTGTTATTACTATTAACTGGAGCAATAACCTATCTAACGAGCAAGTTGGTGTTAAATCTGGTTCTCAGATTAGAATCTCTAACTTTAGTGATAGCGCATTCAATGGTCTATGGCAAATCATTGCTAATGGATTCTCTAATACTGCAACATCTTGTCAGATTGCAATCATTGAAAACAGAGGAAATGTTGCTAATGATAATCCAAGACTATGGGCAGATGAAGTTGCCATTGGCAATGGAGTTTCCATGGAGTTCTCTAACTCTTCGTGGAAAGAGGTTGGTGTTCTAGGTGCAGAGGCACTCAGAACTGAGACTGACAATATCGGTGATTACAAACTTGGTATCAACACTGTCGCAAGATCTGCACATGATGCATATCAAAGTGCATTTGTTGATGGTGGAACTGATCCACGTGCTAACCTTGACGTTGTTGGTAACGCATTCATTAGTGGCAAGAAAATTGCTGACTATCTAAACCATGCTGCATTCAATGCTAGAACTGAAAATGCAGAAGACAATGCACTATTAGTTGGTGGTGACAGTGCAAATCCAAACAATGAAGCAACCCTCAGAGTTGCAACTACTAATAATGGTCGCGTTGGTATCAACGTAAACAACACTGAACTAGACAGGGCATTGGTTGTTGATGGTGAGTCCAGATTCACTGGCGATGCTAGATTCCAAGAGGATATTGAAGTTCACGGTGGCGGTGGTTCTAACACTGCTGAAATCAGAACTGATATTACAACAGGAACGTTTAACTTACTTCCTGATGCAAACTTTACTGGATCTCTAAACATTGCTCCTAAAGTAACTGCACTAAGAGTTCTTGATGATCAGACATCTGCACAATCACTTCGCTTTGGTGGATACTCAACTGTTAGTGATATTTTCTTTGGTAATACACCAGAAACTGAAACTAATATTTCTAGAATCACAATTGGTGGTGCTTACAACAATAACGAGTCTCTATCATTCACTCAAATTGATAATAAGTCTCTGAAAGTATCTGGTGACTTCCAGTTAGGTACTAGAAGAGGACTTCTGGAATCTGTAAAACTAACTTCTTCTGCAGGAAAACTAGAATTTTTCTCTGGCAACTCTGCGACCAATAAAGTTGACTTTGCACTTAACGCATCTGAGATTGTTATTGGTGGTCAGGGTGGATCTACGAGAATTAGAAACAATCTGATCGTTGATTCAACTGCTAGATTTAACTCTGATGTTACTCTATGTGGTGGATTTGCATCATACTCATTCACTGCTGACAGAGCCCAGTCGGGATCTAATAGAATTGCTCACCCAACAGGAATTCTCGGTAATAATCTATTCAACAGTAACGTTGATATTGTTACAGTTGCAAGATACGTTGATGGAGACAGTCAGTATAACCAAATTGATACGACTGGTAGTGGTAACTGGGGTGGTAATTTCTATCAGCAGGCAATCACCAATATTGGTGGTAACCCACAGGTAGAACCACAAAATCTACCAGCACTATCTGGTAATCAGTACTATCTACCTCTAGTCAGAGAAGCACTTGATGATTTAGGTAATCCATACTTCACTGAGAATGATATCTTATTGATTGATTCTCCTGAGGCACCATATGGACTTCAACCAATTGGATTTGCAACATATAATACAGGAACATCTGCTCAAGGTATTATTGCAGAGGTTTCTGGTGGTGTAGATATTTCTGCTAGTGGAACTGGTTCTGGAACTAACGGTGGATTTGCTACAGGTCAATCATATCTGCACTTCCATACTGCTACTGCTAATTCAAGCTTCTATGGTCCAAGATATGCAACATTTAATGCAGTTGATGGATCATTCTACAATGGATTGGGTCCAATCACTGCAATTACGCTTGATATCTACGTTGGTAATAACGTTAACGGTGGAGAACTTCCTGATGCAACTAATGAAGGATTGCAAGTACGTTATTCATTAGATAGTGGTGTTACTTGGACATCACTTGGATTCATTGCTCCAGATAATCTAGACGATTCAGATCCATCATCTTGGCCAACATTTGAGAAGTGGTTGGATGAAAGTGAGAACTTTGCAAGACTACAAATTGACGTTCCTGTTGATGCACAGCAAGCAAATGTTCAATTCCAGTTATGGCAGGAAGTAATTAGTGGAACACCTTATGATAACTATGGTATTACCACACTATCATATACAGTTCCTTCCACAAGTTTCGTTGAATTTGTAAGAGTTGTTTCTACTCCAAGAATTGCAACTGCTCCATATTACATCGTTGTTGAGAGAGAACCATTCGGTACTTTCACTGGTATTAGTAACAATCACCCAGATAGAACTTCTATCTTCAAGTGTAATGTACAGTTTGATGCTACATGGCTTGAGCAACCAATTGATGATGTAGGTGATTCTGAGAATGTATATCTGGCACAGTTTGGTGGTTCTATTAACACCGCTGACTACGTTATCGTTTCTAGAGAATCAAGTTATGACAACGATGTATTTGATATTGGTGAAGTCTTTAAGGTAGACACACTACTTGATCTTGTCGCTAAGAAGTTTAGAATCAAGAATGGTTGTGATACCAACGATGAAGACACTGTATTTGAGATTGATTCAACAACAGGTGATACTATTATTAATTCTGAGACCACCATTATCAATGGTACTCTGAATCTAAATGGTACTTGCACAACACCATTTACTAATGCTCCTACTAATAAGAAATTAACCATTACTAATGGAGCACTGAATCCAATCACAACTTTTGAGGTTGATACCTGTACAGGTGACACCGAGATTGGTAATACACATGGTACTGTAATCTTCCTTGCAAATCAGTTTGGTACTACAGGATCTGCATATGTCAAGGATGCTGATATTTGTACAGTATACAGATTTGATCCTCAGACTGAACTGACAACTGGTCCTATCACCACTCTTGCATCTGCAATTGTTGGTGTTACATCTGATATTGAAATCGCATCTAACGTAGATGCTTTCAGTGCTGGTGATTATGTTGCAATTTATGTAACAGGTGCTCAAATTGAAATCATTCAAGTTACTGCAAATCCATTCACTTTGGGTGGACTAACTTATCTGCCAACATCATCTAATGTCAATTATCCTACTGGCGGTAGAGGTGTTGAAGGAACGACTGCACAGGCATTCCAAGCAGGCACAAATGTTGTTAAACTTGAGAAGTATGAGAGAACCACAACTCTACTACATGATCTACCAGCTTCTGTCAATGATCGTGCAAATGCATATCAGGCACGTACACCAAATACTAATGTTCAAAGACTAGAACTTACCTTACGTGATGCCGATCTAATTTCGCCAAAACTAGATTACTTCACGATGATGAGAATTGGCACGGAATTCTTCGTTGCTGATAGTATTGATGGTTCACTTGATGCAGTATATGCAATCAAGATGCCTAAGCAGGTTAGGAATCCAAATACACAAATTACTACACCAACATATCTCTTTGGTGGTGGTAATGTCACAGTCCATCAGGATCTTGAGATTTATAGTGGCACTCTCAGAATGTATGGTTCTGATGGTAAGACTCTGGTCATGGCGATCTCTAACGATGATGGTCACTCTGGTGACGGATCTATTGAAGATCCTAAGACTAACACCAGCGGTCTAACTCTCAAGGGTCCTGGTACATTCTATGGTGACATTAGTGTCTACTATGATGATTGCCAGATGAATGGCATCTGCTCTACTGAGACATCCTTCCGTGTTACTAACAGAGAAGGTAATGTCTTAATGGGTGAGAGATTCTATCAGAAGGGAATTGTTAGAGAGGATGAGAGTGGAACTGAAGTAATGTTCCATATTGATAACTTAGGACCCGCTGGTACTGGCGGAACTGAAGGTGCTAAGGACTTCAAAATCTATCATAACAATGCTATTGATTCATTCGGTATTGAGAAGTATTGGACTCGTAATGGTGGTAGAAGACAAACCTATGTCGCATTTGATCCTGGAACTGGCATTGGACAACAGCAAGATAATCCACTAGAAGCTAACAACAACTACATTATCAATGCTTCTTCTGGAAGCAACATGGTCCTATATCTCCCAGAAAATCCTGAAACTGGCGATATGATCAGATTCATTGAACTTAGTGGTAATCTGACTTACAACACCAGCTTAGTTATTAGAGCGTTGAAGATTGCAAATAATGCAACTCCAATTCAAGGTGATAGCACTGGATCTAGAATTGGAGCTGGTGCAGGTCAAACATTAACAACTGCATGGGATTCTGGAGAACTTGTTATCCAGTCACGTAATGCTGCGTTTGGTTTAATCTATGTTGGTGTTGTTGACATTGAAGGATCTTCAAACGCACAAACAATTCCACCTTCACTCCGTGGTTGGTGGTTGGTAGAACTCTAAGAAGAAGAACATGACCGCATACTACGACTCAATTAAGAGCATGAGGGTTGCCAAAATTGGCACCATCATGCCATGGGGAGGGGATGGAGGCACGGGATTCCTTGCCTCAAACATTCCCAAAGGATGGATTGTTTGCACAGGGCAAACATTAAGTGCTGCTGACTATCCACTATTGGCATCTGTTTTAGGTGACACTTATGGTGGTGACATGACAGATGCTCAAGGAAATCACCCAGAATTTCCATACTATGGAACTGAGGCATCTTTTAGATTACCTCAAATTTCAAACAGCGTATTGATGGATTTGGAACGTCAATATCTGTATGATCCAGATTATCAGATGGGTCAACCAGATGCTGATCAGGTAGTATACGATGAAAATGGGAGTATTCTTGGAGATTTAATTGCAGACTATGGCGAAACAGTTTCAATCAGAACTACACACGAAGCAACTGCTGATATTGATTTTACATTAAATTTAACTGGTAATTTATATTTTAAATTTACTAATATTACTCTTTCCGCACCCGACTTTCTGGAGACAATTCATACATTAAACAGAAAACTAGGTATTAACCATACACCATCACATGGTCACTCGGACAGAATTGCTTCTGTTAATGCTACTGGTGCTGGTCCTATGCCATTCAGAACGGATGAAGGCATTGTTATGACTGGTAGTGCATCTACTTCAAATGCTTGTGCTAAAACTAGAGGACCAAATACGTGTGCTCTAGAAGCAACAGAACCTACCACTTGGCAAAATGGTGCTGAGTTAATTACATTCTATGGTGATGGTAATAAAGAGAATACTCTCCCAAGATGTGATTCATTTATGGAATTCATTCAGGATAGTACAGGAAAAAATTATTGGGGATTTGTTCCTGCTGGTGAAGATGACTTCCGAGACGGAGTGTTTAGGGGTAGTGGACATGCTTCAGACGTTTACACTCAAACTTTATTTGGACGTGGTGAAACTGATCAAATCGTAGACACTGTTCCAGTATCTACACATAAAACACCATGCCATGTTGGTATGTTCCCAAGACCAATGGAAGTAAGGAGTAGACCCAACTTCTATGGATATGATACTGGATCTCCTGTTAGAGCAGATGGACTAGTAGACGATCCTGAAACTGCTCCTGTATTTGCTGTTACTGGTTGTTTACTTGATGCTACAAATAGAATTACTCTCCCTGCAAATACAGATTTGAGAACGCCTTATGGTACATTCCCAAACAATTGGTTCCAGTGGGATGCTATTACACCACTAATGTATGTGACACCTGTTAATGTTGATCAAAAGTATGAAATTTTGAGAGAAGGAACTTTTGTGCAGGGTGTAGTTCTTGATGAAGCAACTGGATTGTATGAAGTTACGCTGAACACTCCTGTGTTGGTTAGCGGCACTTATGATTTGCAGTTCAGACATGGTTCATATCCATGCAGTCTAAATTTGACAAAGGACAATAAAAACCCTCTAGAACAAGCTTTTAGAGCTCACAATCATGGTAGTTTTGAGATTGCTCAAGGTCTTGGATCTATGTCTGGACCACCATCTCATACAGCATCTGATGCAGATGGTTCTTCTTTACAGGCAGATAGTTTGGAGAATGCTCTAAATATTTCATGTGATGTAGCACAACCAAACGTTACGATGACGTTCATAATCAAAGCATACTAATGGCAACATTTTACGCAAGAGAAAGAGCAAAATATGGCAATCTCACTGGTCAAATAATTATCTGGCCAGTACAGTATGATGGCACTCCTGATGACGGTGGAAACGCTATAAATTTACCTGCAGGATACTTAAAATGTGATGGCAGTAGATATTTTGCTGAAGATTATCCAAGACTAGCAGCGATTCTAGGAACAGGAGAAAACTCAAAGTATGTAAGAAAAAATATTGATGGCACTAATAGAGATCAGATTACTGAAACACAATTTGTTGTACCTGACTTAGGATCTAAGTATCCAGAACCAACATCTGGTGCTAACGCTGGTGTATATAATAATATTAGACTCCCTAATGCATTAGGTACTGAGATCAGTAGATCTGGTATTGGCATTGAATCTGTATCTGCTATCGGTCAAGATGTAAGAATTACATATTCTGGACAGATTAGTGTACCATCACAAGAAATTCCTATTAGAGGTAGACCATCATATACGTATGCTGGAGCATCACACTACACCGATGAAGAGGGTGTAGAAGAAAATGCACTTCATCCACACACTCATTTCCACTCTGCTGTTAGAGCAAGAAACTTCACTGCAAGTGAAACGTCATCTAATGCACCAGCAGCTGAAGGACAAACGGGTAGAAGAAATGCAACAACAATTGATATTCAAGACTGGTTAGATGCTACTACAAATAGTAGTGGAGAACCTGGAAGTGGACAGCAACCATGTCTAGCAATTGATGTATGGAATCCGAACTCAGGTACATCATTCTCAGGATCTGCTGTTTGGGGTAATGGTTTATTCCAGACAGTTTACTATGGTGGTTGTATCTTTGGTGCTGGAGAGCAATACACATATAACTGTATCAATAATGAAGAATTTGATGTTGAAAGAGATTCATCTGATGGATCTGCTGATGGATCAAACCTTGCGAGATATGAGGATACAAACTTTATTCTTTTTGGGTGTACTGGAGGTTCAGGAACTACTGATCGTGATGGCACTGTAACAGTTCCTGCAACTTATGTTCAAGGTGCTGAAGGTGTTCCTGAAGATTTTAATAACAATAGTTTATATGATGTTTTGCCTTTACAGAGTAATCAAAACGTTCAAACATCTAGATGTACTCCTGACATTGAAAATGTCACCACAGATACTACTGAATTGACTATCGGAGCAGGGGAAGATCCAACTCGTCATAGTCATAGAATTGATTTGGAGAAAACCGAACATACATATAAAGTGAAGACAAGAGCAATCATCGTACCACCAGAAAACCTTATCACCACAATGTCTATTGGGGTTGATGCATCTGTTTCAGTGGACTCTGCTGTTGCTCCATTTATCATCATGGAATATCTAATTAAAATCTAATTATGTCTCAGGGTTATAGGAACGCTAGAAAAGGATTTTTTACTGATCTTTTGGTAGATACAACACCAATTGGTGCCATTGTACCCAACTTAAAGACAGGACAAAATTCGTTTGATAATACTTATGTTAGAGCGGGTGCATCTGATTATCCAGCGTTGTCTGAATTGCAGGGTGATGCCTATTTAAATGGAGATGATCCAGCATATTCTCATGATGGATACTTATATTGTGATGGATCAGTACACAATATTAGTGACTATCCTGCTTTATTTGAAGTAATTGGAAATGATTATGGTGGTAGATCTAGTAGTGGTATTGATGTAGTTAATGGTGGTGGTGGATATACTAGTCCTCCTGTTGTTGATATTGATCCTCCTGGTGCAGGAGGACAGACATATAATCTTAATGGTACAGATTATCCAATCATGGGTTCTTTGTATGTACCACCCGATCTCACAACAGTTGACGTTGTAGTTGTTTTCCATGGTACTTTAGGACCTACTGGTACTATTGCTGATGCAGCAGAATACCAACGTAATTTATGGCTTAATAGCATTGTTATTAAAGATAAGATCATCTTCTCTGTTGCATACCCTCAGGATCATATTACAAACCAAAGACAGTATGGTCTCCCTAATGTTGGTGCGGAGACAGCAACATTTTTGATGGGAGACAACTTGCCTTATTGCCAGGCAGCAGTAGAATGGGCAAAGACTGATCTTATCCCGTATCTTGCTACTCGTAACATAACCAAGACACTTGGAGATGTGTATCTATTTGGACACTCTCAAGGTGGTAAAATCGTCACCAAGCTTAATACAGTACTTTCAGGTATTGCTGGTGTAATTGCAAATGCTCCTGGTCCTATTCAATTTGACCAAACTTGTGCTCCTGGTTCTACTAATGCTGGTTCTCTTTCATGCACAAAAGTTGCAAACATTCATGGTGCTTCTGCTGGAGATGGTTCTCAACCATATCAATCAATCGGTCTGGAGTCTTACACAGTTGGACACAGCGCACCATTACTATTCCTTCAGGCATTAGATGATGATGCTGGTGATGGTAATCAATATCAATGGATGTTGGATTATTACAATGATCTCACTGCGGCAGGTGTTAATTGTACTCTATATCAACTTGCTCAAGGTGGTCATGCAGCATATGAAACTGATCCGAATGCTCACGTTCAGATCCGTAATTTTGTTAACTCAACAACATTACCAACTGGACAACCATTTTTTGGATCATTAGCACCATCTATAGGCACAGGAACAGGAGTTCAGGCACAAGCAGTAGCACGTATTGATATCCAAACAAACGAAGTAATTGCTGTTGATGTAGTTGTTGCTGGTTCAGGATATGATTATTTAAATCCACCTAATGTAACTTTTAGTGGTGGCGGTGGATCTAATGCATCTGCTGTAGTAAGAATTAATAAATTTGATGGTTCTATTGAGGGTATCAATAGATTCAATGTATTGGAGAACTGGGGTGATCCATATCTAGGTACATTTGCTGTTCCTGATACAAAAGCAAGAAAGATTGTTGGTAACTCTCCTGTATATGGAAATAATTCTCCTAATATTGGTAACTCAACCTTAGGAGTTGGAACAACAGGTGGTGCATGGTATTTTGATAAGCAACAGCAAGATGATTACTTCTCATTGGGAAGAATCACAACTACTGGTTACGATCAGGTAGTTGAAACAACTGCGGTAGATATTATTGGATCTCAGACAGTTACTATCACAATGCGTGAGAGTAAATTGCCTGGTGCTCCACAGCATACTCATACTGTATTTCATAGTATACCTGGAACATCTGAATATATTTCAGAAGCTTCTGGAGACAGATATCTTCAAGACTATCGTGAAGGAAATGGTAGATTAACAAGATGGTATCCAACAACAGGTCAGGTATTTACTCACAAGCATGGTTTATTAAGACAACCAAACACTGATAATACAGTCGCAACATATGATGTCCTAGACTATCTTGGTGGTGCTGGTGGTAACGGTACTATTAAAAATCCTGGTGCTGCTGAGACAGACCAGTTCTATCTTGCTTCAGGTGAGCAAGGTGCTGGTACATATGAATTCCAAACATATATTCCAAACCCAATTTCACTGATATTTACAGGTGCTTCTGTTATTGGTGGAAGAACAATTAACACAGGTGGCACACCAATTTATGACTTTAGTGATGAGTGGACATACACCAGTCCTGGCGGTCCATATACTATCAATCTAGGCAATTTATCTGGTGGAGCACCAGATAATCTTATTATTGAAGCTATTGGTGGCGGTGGATCTGGAGCTGCTGGTACTGCTGCTGGAAACGATGGTACAAATACTATTGTTAAAGTTGGTGATGGATCTAAAATATGGCTCACTGCTGGTGGTGGCAAAGGTGGTGGTGCCACTAATGGTCAAAACGGTGGATCAGGTGGTGATGGTGGATCAGTAAATAATGCAGGATCGGAAAGTTTTTCAGGAACTGCAGGTCAGCAAGGATTCCCAGGTACACCTGGAGTTGCATATAATGGTTGGCCTAAGATTGATTATCCAAACAATCCAAACGGTGGTGGACTTGGTGGTGGACAAACCATCTACACTCCATATGGAGACGCTACTTCTGGTATCAACGTTCTAGTTGGTGGACAGAGTGGAACATACACACAAACATTATCCTCGGATGGTTCTTTTAATCTAAACAGTGTAGGAAATCCAATCAGTGCAACATTCAGTCTTTGGGGTGGTAAAGGTGGAAATGCTCGCGGTGGATACACGGGAGCTTTGGGAGGATATGTAGTCTTACAAGTCTCATCAAGTCAACTGAACCAAGTAAAATCATATAGTTGGAGTGTACAGCTAGGTCCTAAAGCATCGGGTAGAAATGGTGGTAACGCACCTCACGCGGGCGATGGTGGATATGGTGGTGAAGGGTATCAGGACGCTGACGGTGGCGGCGGCGGTGCTTCTTCTATTTTGAAGAGGGGTTCTCTGATTGTTGCAGGTGCAGGTGGCGGTGGTGGCGCTGGTGCTACTGGATATGATGGTGGTGCTGGTGTTAATGGTAGTGGTCCTCCAGTAGGACTGCAAGCAACAACATCTGCTTTGGGTCCTGGTGCTGGTGGTACAGGTGGACACTACGGATGTATTGGTGGTGGAGGCGGCGGAGGCGGCGCTGGTGTCGCTCGTAACGGTCTCACCTTCGGTGGACAAGGAAACGGTGGTGCATCAGGAGGACCAGGCGGTGCTCCTGGAGGAGATGGGGGTCACCAGGGTGGTGGTGCAGGACTATCGGGTGTTAGTTCATACCGATCTGACATTTTCTCGTCTGGAAGTTTAGGAACTGCCCCTAGTAAGCATCCTGGAGCGACTATTTCAATTGATTATAATGATGACTATTGGACTCCTGGTGGTGGAGGTGGAGGTACTGGTGGATGGTATCGTAACTCTAAATCGTGGGGAGTTTTAGATAGTCCTGCTTCTATCCAAGTTTGGGTAGGTCAAGGTGGTGCAGGTGCATCTATGGGCGGATCAACATCAGGATCTACCAGTGGTGGTGGCAATGGATATGTAAGAATTGGTCTTGGTAAGATTGTTGGATATGAGGGTGGATTTACCTCAACAACTACTGGTGATGTCATTGCAGAAGCATCTGTTGATGCAAATACCTGGGATCTTAACATTTATGGTAATGGTGATGGAACTGGAACTGCTGGCAACTTTAAACTACCAAACAATCAAACTCCACAAGTTTATGTTGTTGGAGATGGTACAGGTGCTAGCGTTACGGCATCTCTAGCTGGCAATAGAGTTTCATCATTGACTTTAGGTTCTGGTGGAGCAGGATTTACTGAAGTTCCCTACATTTATGTCATGAATGGTAGTGGATCTGTTGCAGTTGGTGCAGCAACTCTTGATCCAACTACAGGATCAATTGCAACACTGCAGATGATTCCTGGAAGTTCGCAGGTATATACAAACTATTTAAAATTTGGTGGTACTGGTAATGCATCAAATCCAACAAGATTTGCTATTACCATACCTGTAGACACTGAGAATGCAAATTATTTCTCAATTAAATGTTGTAGAGGAAATGGTGTCAATGGCGGTAACGTACCAGAAGAAGTATTAAGAGCATACTATAGATTAGAAGGAACAACTACTTGGGTTCTTTTGGATACCATTGTCAATCCTAATGCTGTTAGAAATGATCCTATTATTGGAAATGTTCCTCCAGTCAACCAAACATGGGATGGTACTGCTGGAAATACGAAGTGGTACACATATTCTGTAGCACTTCCACCACAGGCAAAATCAGCAGCAACACAATTTAAGGTTGAACAACCAAGAGCAGTGTCATCTGCTGCAAATGATAATGCAGAAGATACTGACCACTATGGCATCGCTGAGTTTATTATTTGGAATGAGAAAGTTACTGAACTAGTGTTTGTTCCCTCTCCTGGTGCTATCTCTAAACCAGCGATTGATTCTCTGTCATATACTATTCAAGGTGAGACTGGTCCTGGTATTACATATAGTTCTGGTCTTGCTGCATCCGATGCTACATTGACACTTAAGTCAACTACTAAAATTGAACCACAGGGTGTTATTGATCCAGACTTCCACATTCCTATGATACACCCATACAGGTTGTGTAAGTACCTAATTAAAGCGTTCTAAATATACTTGGAGACTAATATTAGATAGCATGTCAACCTACAATACAGCTGATATGCCTGTTTTACAGGTTCAACTTGATGTTATTCAGCAAGAAATTACATATAATGGTCTTACTAAAACTATTCCAGACACATACTGGAAAGATGAGTTGACTCCATTCCTCTATCCTCTATGGGATAGTGATAAGGATAAATTAATCTCATTTAATTTCTACACAAATAACACATACTTTGCGAAGCGCAGGAAGTATGTGAAGAACTTTAAGACAGGTGAGTTTGAGTGGAAAGATTATGAGATGGAGCAGGTTGACTCTGCAGAAGCAATCAAACTAAAAGATAAACTAATTGAAGGGTATTATCTTTTAGATCAAATTGCTGATGATGATTATGAGAAGCAACTGGCAAGAATGTATTCAGTTCAGAAACAGGTCTCCCCTCTGACTGTAAGACTTGCTCGTAATTTCTTGTTAGATGAAACTGATTGGGCAATGGTTTCTGATTGTGGATTGTCTGCAGAAGACAAAGCATTGTATACAAAATACAGACAGAAACTTAGAGACTTGACTGCTAGCACTGAGTTCTCCACTGATGTAGAAGAGACTAAGTTTCCAATCTCCCCTGAGTTTTTTAAGAAATTATATTCTATTGAGAACCCAGAAGAAGAATATTTGGAGACTGCAACCCAATTCTTAGCAATGGGTAAGCATTATCTAAAGCAGTTTAGAGATAGAATCGCACATTATCTCGTGTTGAAGTCTCTCACTGAGAAAAATTACTTTGATACTCTACTTCAAGAATATCAATACATTAAATCTAATGAAGGTACTAAGTATACAGGAACAGAAACAGTTGAAGAGAATCTGACAGCAGACCAGATTGCAGACAGAAAGATCTGGTTGGAGAAACTAATCACTATTGCTGAAGATGAATTAAATGGAGAGGGATCATGATTATTGAAGGAAATGAACTGCAAGTATATGATCTTGTAGCATCATATGCACAAAGATATCAATGCTCATGCTTATACTTTGATCTAGTCAAATATAATGCATTGAGTGATGAAAAGAAAGCAACTGTCAATGCATTCTATGCAGAATTCATTGAAGATTATGTGCTTGACATTATTAAGCAAGGTACATTCAATACAATTAAGTTCCCCGATGATGATCTGGCAACATTAAATGCTAGGTCGTGGTTCCCTAAGATTGATTACTGTCCTGATGAAGATCATTACATCCATGCATATGTGGTAGATGCATATGGTGACATCGTTTGGGAGAACATTCCAGAACCCGCTTGACAGTGCTTGACTGATGTGCTAAGGTAGCAGGGCACCAGTAAGGCACCATGCTTGAATTTTGTTATGAACTCAATTATGAGGATCTTGACTTCACAGATGCAGAGACTCGCAAACTTTATCGTATTGGAAGGGGAGAGCAAGGAGTGCTACTGGTACGCCCTTACACTAACGACATTTGCGCTC
>MDTE01051323.1_pt1 | contig 14863 bp, 12 predicted proteins | sample 811231 | NCBI WGS metagenome assembly MDTE01 (sample SAMN05326651, study PRJNA326480) | marine metagenome | isolation source: seawater | place: Indian Ocean: Red Sea | collected 2010 | reverse complement strand
TGAGATCGAGCATCGCAATTAGATCAAGTACTTTGGCGTGGGGCAGCAGGGGAAAGGTAAAATCGGCACAAGCCAGTCTGGGTTTCATCGCATTTTCCTCGTTAATCGATATTCGTCATTCATACGAAAAGGTCGCCAACCAGCACCCGTGCGCGATCGACGACCTCCTCCAAACAACCGGGGGCCAATTTGGCCCAATACGTGATATCTTCGTTGGCCTCGTGGCCTCCCCGCTCGTAGGCCTCGCGCGTCGGCAAATAGCCCACATAGTGGCTCGTCATATGCGCGGGGAATAAATAAGGCGCGGCCGAATTGGTCTTGAGCGCGAGTTGCCCTTCGACAAAGGGCTCACCAGGCAACCCTATGACTCCGAGATCGCCAATTCGAAAAGCCTGGATCTCATAGGCGAAGTCCGGCTCGCGCGCCCGAGCGTATTCAATACTTTTTGTCGAGGCAGCGCGAAACCAGTGCGGGTCCACATCGCCATTGGCAACGCGCAGTGGCTCTGGACTCTGCGCCAGGATATCATCTACCTCCTGCTGACGTGCGTTCGGGATCTCGCGATAGGGCAAATCGACCACGCTCGACTCGCAATTCACCACGACCTCACTCGCGAAGGTCATATCGTAGATGATCCGTTCGCTCATCGCAGCCAGTTCGCGCCCCATGCGCAGGTGGTCCGGGCGATCATCCGGGTCAAACGGATTCCAGGGATTGATATTGCCGCAACAGCCATTGACCACCAGCGGTACCACCTCATCGCCCAAAGCCTGCTGCATAGCCCCTGCCCAGGCCCCGGGCCAATCCGCCGATACCGCCCGATAGGTCTGTCGATTGCCAAACGCATTGACCGGATGACAGGTGTAGTGCAACAACAAAGCCAGCGGACGCATATCCAAATCCTGGATGCAACAAACCCCGAGTTCCGGATCGATCGGTCCTTCGAGATAAGCGAGATCCGCGATGCCAAAAGGCTGTTGCTCCCGCCCCAGCGGCTTGGGCATCAAAATCGTGCCGTCGCGGCGAACTCCGCGGCGATTGAACGCCAGGTCGCCCAGGACCCCGCGCCCTACACCGATCCGCGCCGGTTGGATGTTATGCACTGCCTCGACTGCAACGTCGATGGCCGCAGCCGCTACCCGGTCACCATAGTTGCGTTCTGCACCGCGGAGATACTCGTTTTGCGGCGTGGTCTGCAGCGGAAAATCCGGATCCAGCATAAAATGACCGAGACTCGGCGCAGAGTGCGTCTGGGTCGCCTGGATCATGATCGCCTCCGGAGCCAGACCGGTCCGGGCGCCGATTTCGCCCCGAATATGGCTGGTATAATCACCGGTGACAATGGTCAGATCGAGGATCACCATACAGATCCGACGACCGCCGGATTCGCAGGCCAGAGCCCTGGCATAAAGCGGATCCATCACCGATTGCGCCGGGCGATGTTCACCGGCGCCACTGCCCGCCAGATGGGTACCCGATGCCGGTGTGATCTCAACCGTAGCCGCACCGGCCCGCAACGAGTCGCTGGTGTGCATCATCTCTCTCCTCGACAATTCTTATGCGTCGATCTCGCCGATATCCACTATTCCGTTCTCTAATTCGAATATACCCAACCACCAACCGCGCGGCGAACCCCAATACTCTAATAAGACTCTTTATTCGAGAAAGCTCTCGCCCTTATAGAGTCGCGGTCCGCTCGGACGTTCGTAGTGGATCTGAGAAGGGGTTTTCTCAATGGCGGCAGCCCCCTCCGCACGCCAGTCTTCGTAGGCGGTCTCCGAGTCGGGGTTGCGGCGACTGCGGGCAACGAGACTGGGCCACTCCGGGCGCGGAGAGGGATCATCCGTCTGTTGATAACGCAGATCCAAACTCCAGCGCACCTGATCAGTATTATTTGGACCGGAGCCGTGGGGGGTCAGCTTGTGGACAAAAAGAACATCTCCCTTTTGCATCGGCAGCAGAACTCGTTCCGTCTGCGGCAGCCCCTCGCCGAACGACCAGTACACCACCCGCTGCTGATGAACCCGGGGTTGGACCTCCAGACAGCCGTTTTCCTCATTCACATCGATCAGGGGAATCCAAACGGTAACCTGCAGAATGTCCTGGGCCTCCTGAGTAGTAAAAATTGCATCCTGATGGAAGGGGACGTCAGTCGACGGCATCTTCGGTCTGATATGCGAAACGGGATTGCAGGAGATTTCCGGACCGATAAACGGCTCGATTAGATCGACGAGGTGCTGGTTGCGCAAAAATTCGAAGGTATTGCGTCGCCGGGTAAAACCGATATCGGGACAACCGTCGACCTCGTCGCACTCGTCGGCCAAACAGGCCAGACGCTTTGTAAAGGGCTCTTGCGCATAAAGGTTGGCGACCTTGCCCCGATCGTACAGATCCCGGGCAACCTCATCGACGATGAGGTTGTGGTCCTGGATGATCGGCTCGAGATCGTCGTCGCTGAGTCCACCTTCAACGATCACATAGCCCTCTTCTTTAAAGAAACCGAGATGATCACTGGTAAGTTTCATTTTTCCTTCCTCTGTAACAGACCTTCACACCGCCCAAACCGAGACTCAAAACCCAAGCAATAAGAGCACAATCATCTGCATGTGCTTTTTTACTATACTTCCACGACCTGCGCCGCCGCCAGCACCGCCCTCATATCCTCTGGCGGCTCGGCCTTGAATTCCATCGCCTCCCCCGTAAGCGGATGTTCAAAGCACAATGCATAGGCGTGCAGCGCCTGGCGCTTGATCAAGCTCAGCATCCACTTGGCCTGCCGCCGGTATTCGGGGCGGATACCCCTGACCTGATCTCGCCCTCCGTAGACCGAATCGCCAAAGACCGGCTGTCCGATATGAGCAAGATGTACGCGAATCTGATGGGTGCGCCCCGTCTCAAGTCGACACTCGATCCGGCTGGTAAAGGGAAAACGATCTACGACACTAAAATTCGTCACGGCATCTCGCCCGCCCTCCACCACCGCCATCTTCTTGCGATTCTTAGGATTGCGATCGATCGGCGCCTCGACCCGACCAACAGCCGGTCCAGACGTGCCCCAGACCAAGGCCTGGTAGCACCGCTCTATTTCGTGGGCCTGGAGCTTCTCCGCTAGAATTCGATGGGCGACATCGTGCTTGGCCACCACCAGCAACCCGCTGGTCTCCTTGTCAATCCGGTGGACGATCCCCGGCCGCAAGACTCCATTTATACCCGAGAGATCGCGGCAATGATAGAGCAGCGCATTGACCAGGGTACCATCCGCAGCTCCGGGAGCAGGATGCACAGTCATTCCTGCCGCCTTATCGACAACTAGCAGGTCGGCATCTTCATATACGATGGCAAGGGGTAGATCCTGAGCACACACCGCAAGCTGTGTTGGTGGCGGTATCTCGATCGAGATCTCGTCGCCGGGTTGGACCAGGTAGGCCTGACGGGTTTGCTCGCCATTGACCAGCACTTCTCCCAGTTTGATCAGCGTCTGGATCCGAGTGCGCGACAGCTCGGGACAGCGGGTACGCAAAAAGAGATCGAGCCGCTCTTCGGCAACCTCTCCGGGAACGACGATGTCCATGGGAACTCAGCTCTGAGCAACTTCCTCTTCGGGTGAGGAGGGCACAGTATCCTGCCCAGTATCGGCTTCTTCGCGACGCGAATAACCCAAAAACAAAAGTCCCACCCCAACGGTCACAAAAGAATCGGCAAAATTGAAGATCGGCCAGCGCAGATTGCCAAAACCGAAATCGAAGAAATCAACCACCGCACCCAGATAGAGACGATCGATGATATTGCCTACCGCACCCCCAAGGACCAGACAAAAAGCAAGCCGTAGAAGACGCTCGTTTTCGGCCAAGGTGCGATAGAGATAGATTAGAAAACCCAGAGCGACAATCGAAACAATGGTATGCAGGAGCGAACTGCCCATATTCAGTCCGAAAGCCGCTCCCGAGTTGTGGATATAGGTCATCCGGAAGAAATCACCCAATACCGGCTCGGACTGGTGCAAACTCATCGTGCTGCGAACCGCGAATTTACTAAGCTGATCAATGACCACGGTCAGCGGTATGATCCAGAGGTACTTCACTCGACCTGCGACTCCTCTTCGCGCTTGGATTTGCAACGGATGCACTGGGTCGCAGTCGGCACCGCCTCAAGACGAGCGCGACCGACCTCGCCGCCGCAAATACGACATATCCCGAAGGTACCCTCGCCAATCCGCTGGAGAGCCTCGTTCAAATACTCGATATAGTCGCCACCGCGTTGGGCCAATAGCTGAGACTTCTCTTTTTCCATAGCGTCAGTACCGTGATCGGCCATATGCAGCGAATAGGTCGAGCGATCCTCAGAGCTCACCTCTTTACCGTCATTGCGCGAAGTACTTTCGATCGATTCGATGTCGTCAGAGGTCTGCGCGAGCTTCTCGAGTATCAGTTGCTTGAAGAAATCCAGGTCTTCCTTATTCATCTACTACTACCTTTCTTCACTGATATAAATAATGCAACAACCTTAAGCCCGGGCGATCGCGATAGTACCGACGAAGCCGTTGACCTGCCACTCCTGCTCTAAAAATGCCTCTTCGGGCAATTCTCCGATCCGAATACCCAAAGCCAGAATCTCGGCACTAATGTACTCGCGGTGCTCCTCGATAGCCCTTAAGAGATCGGACTCCCCCTGCACCCCAACGTGGATTCGGTCGGCAACTTCCAGATCGGCATCTTTGCGCATATTCTGCACCCGATTGACGAATTCACGCGCAGTACACTCGACGATCAGTTCATCATCGAGTTGCACATCCAATCCCACACCCAGGTTTTGATCTATGGCCACGACCACGCCCTCTTTCTCCTGGCGCTGGACTTCAACATCTTCCAGACTGATCTCACCATTGGCCACTGCAACTGTACCCCCTGCGACGAGTGTCTCGATCTCTTCCGCTGTCAATTGCTGAATCCGCGCTGCCACTTCCTTCATCTGCTTGCCGAAACGCGGTCCCAAGACGCGAAAATTGGGTCTATAGGACACTTCGCTCAACTCGGTTTCGTCTTCGACCAGTACTACTTCTTTAATATTGAGTTCGTCGGCTAAAAGATCGGCCATCGGCTCCAACTCGTGGCGGCTTTGTTCATCCGGAGGTAGCAGGTAGAGTCGCCGGAGCGGCTGGCGCACTTTGAGCTCATGCTTGCTGCGCAGCGAACGACCCAGCACCACCGCCCTCGCCGCCAGAGCCATCTGCGCCTCCAACTCGGCATCGCGCAGATTCACATCGGCCTGCGGCATATCGCAGAGGTGAATGCTCTCGGGCGCCTCCTCGTCAATCCGGCGAACCAGATTCTGATAGATGCTCTCAGTGATAAAGGGCAAGACCGGTGCCAAAGCCTTGGCAAAGGTCACCAGCACTCGGTACAAGGTGGCATACGCTGCCGCCTTGTCCGCATCGTCTTCCGATTTCCAGAACCGGCGACGACTGCGGCGAATGTACCAATTAGTCAACTTTTCGACGAAGGCCACCATCGCCGGCACCGTGCGATAGAGCCGGTACGCCTCCATCTCGGTGTTGAGATCGTGAATGAGCGTCTGCAATTCGGAGAGAATCCAGCGATCTAAGCGATGCGTCGGTCTGCGGTCTCCGCGATCTGGAGTCCAACCGTCAATAGCTGCGTAGGTAGCAAAAAAGCTATAGGCATTCCAGAGCGGAATGATCACCGCACGCAGGCTCTCCTTGATGCCGTTCTCGGTCAGCCGCATCTCCTCGGCCTTGAGCGCAGGCGAGTTGAGCAGATAGAGGCGCAAGGCATCAGCCCCGTACTTATCGATCATCTCGGTCGGTTCGGGGTAATTCTTGAGTCGCTTGCTCATCTTGCGACCGTCTTCGGCCAGGAGCATACCCGAGACGATACAGTTCTTGAATGCCGGCTTGTCAAATAACGCGGCGCCCAATACGGTCAGGGTATAGAACCAGCCTCTGGTCTGATCGAGCCCCTCGGAAATAAAGTCGGCCGGAAAATGAGCATCGAAATAATCCTTGTTCTCGAAGGGATAATGCGTCTGACCATAGGGCATCGAACCCGACTCGAACCAACAGTCGAGTACTTCAGGGATCCGCTTCAGTGTACCCTTGCCACTCGGGCTGGGAATCTCGATCTCATCGATAATATGCTTGTGCAGATCGTCGACATCGCGCCCACAGAGATCCACCAACTCCTCGCGACTGCCGATGCAGACAGTCTCGCCAGTCTCTTCGTTGCGCCAGATGGGCAATGGGGTTCCCCAGTAGCGATTGCGGCTGATAGCCCAATCGCGAGCCCCCTCGAGCCAGCGCCCGAACCGGCCGTCCTTGATATGCTCAGGGATCCACCAGATCTGCGCATTGGCAGCGAGCATCCGCTCCTTGATCTGCTCGACCTTGACAAACCAGGTGGAGATCGTGCGGTAGATCAGCGGTGTATCGCAGCGCCAGCAAAAAGGATAGCTATGTTCAATAGTACTCTCGGAAAAAAGCTGTCCCGATTCGCGCAAGGAACGGATAATGTCGCGATCGACATCCTTGACGAATCGGCCCTGGTACTCGGGAACCTCTGCAGTGAAATGGCAGTCCTCGTCGATCGGCGCAACCACCGGCAGCCCCTCACGCAGACCCAGTTGGTAGTCTTCCTCACCAAAACCAGGAGCGACATGGACGATGCCGGTACCGTCCTCGGTCGAAACAAAATCAGCGGCCACCACTCGGTAGGCACCCTGCTCTGCCTGGTCGGCGAAATAATCGAAGAGCGGCTCGTAGCGCATTGCCAAGAGTTCGTCGAGCGGCTGTTCTTCGACGCACTCGATTTGGTCCTGATCCTTTTTGAAAATCTCTTTCAAAAGCGCCCTGGCCAGGATCAACCGTTCGCCGTCCTTGAGCGTCACCTGCACATAGGGAATATCGCGCCCTACGGCCAGCCCCATATTCGAAGGCAGCGTCCAGGGCGTGGTGGTCCAGGCCAGTATTGAACGCCTTTGCTCACCCCTTAGCTTGAAGCGGACTGTGACGGAAGGATCCTGGGTATCCTGGTAGCCCTGATTGACTTCAAAATTAGAGAGCGGAGTCGAGCAGCGCGGGCAATAGGCCAGCGATTTATAGCCCTCATAGATTAATTCCTGATCCCACAGCGACTTAAAAACCCACCATACCGACTCCATGAATTCGGGATCCATAGTCCGGTACTGATTCGACCAGTCGACCCATCGACCCACCCGCTGTATAAAGCGCTGCCACTCCTCGGCATAGCGCAGCACCAAGCCGCGACAGGATTCGTTGAAGCGATCGACACCATAGTCCAGGATATCGCGGCGCGACTTGAGCCCCAGCTGTTGTTCGGCCTCGTTTTCGACCGGCAGCCCGTGGCAGTCCCAGCCAAAGCGGCGCTCGACCCGGTAGCCGCGCATGGTCCAGTAGCGCGGCACGACATCCTTGACGATCGAGGCCAATAAATGCCCGTAGTGGGGCATACCACTGGCAAAAGGCGGACCGTCGTAAAATATGAAAGCCCGATCAGGAGAACGCTCGGAAACAGAGCGGTCGAAGTGACCGCGCTCCGCCCAGAATTCGAGGATCTCCTCCTCTTGGGTGGGGAAGTGTACACCGGTCGGGACTTCGGCGAAACGAGTTTCCTTCGTAGACATGAGCTATTCAGATGTGGAGACTTTTCAGAGCCAGTATGATAACCTGCAAAACCAGAATCAAGATCAGCGGCGTGAAATCCAAACCGGTAGACCACAGAAACCTGGGCACGATACGCCGCACTGCTTCTATCGCCGGGTCGGTGATCCCGCGCAAAAACTGGACGATTGGATTATAAGGGTCGGGATTGATCCACGAGATCAGCACCCGGGCAACAACTACCCAACAGTAGATCTCAATCAGACCTACAATGAGTTCTTTGACCCCTCCGAAAAAACTGCCGAAATCAAACACTGCCAACTCCTCTACGTCGGACGCGAACCGAAAATCGCCGTACCCAGGCGCAAAAGGTTGGCGCCTTCGGCTACGGCAAGTTCAAAATCGCCGCTCATTCCCATCGACAAGTAGTCTATCGACACCCCGGTAAATCCAATGCTTGTGACTTCTTCGCCCAACTCGCGCAATGCGCTGAAACACCCCCGTACTACGGCCTCATCCTCGCTCTGGGCACCAATCGTCATCAACCCACAAATCCGCAGATGGTCCAGCATGGCCAACGACGCGACCAGATCAACAAGCATTTCCGGTGCTACCCCGGACTGGCTTGCGCTACCCGAAGTATTGACCTGTAAGAGTATGTCGAGTACCCTACCCACTTGCCCCGCCCTGCGATCAAGCGCCAGAGCCAGACGCTCTGAATCAACCGACTGCACCAAATCAAAGAGTTCGACGGCGCGACCGGCCTTGTTGGTTTGCAAGTGGCCGACTAAATGCCAACGGAGTGAGGCATTAACCGCAGGGCGTTTGGCTGCCGCTTCCTGGATGCGATTTTCACCCACGGCGCGCAAACCACATTCGTAGGCTGCATCGAGCTCACTCGGCTCCCGCGTCTTGCTAATAGCGACAACCTCGATAGCGGCCGGATCGCGACCCACTTGTACGGCTGCCCGCGCAATTCTTTCGCGGAGCGATTCCCAGTTTCTGCGGATGGTGTCCATAAAAACTACAGCTTGTTAAAGATAAGATCTAGTTTAACTACGCACAAACTATTGGCGAAGTGTTCAAGACGCCACTATAGCTGGCATAGCTCGAGTCTTCTCCCGCCCAAATATCTTTGCACCAAAGAGCGCTGCCAGTGCAGAAAAGAGCAGGACGGAAAAGAGTAGGTCGACCAACACCGCCTGCCCCAATAAACCCTCGGATAGAGTATATTGTTCCAAGCCGTGCGGTCCGTAAAACAACTCGAAGAGCAACGCGCCGCGCGGCAGAAGCAGCCAACCAATCCTCCGACCCGGGCCGGGATCGGGAGCAGACAGGGGGTAATAAGCCATCGGCGCCAGCACCCGCAAGAGCAGCGGTACCAACACCAGGACCAGCGCAATCTCGTACAATCCGGCAAGAGGCGACCACAAAGAACCCAGATCCAGCGCGGTGCCCATCAATCCGAAAAAGAGCATAAAGGCCGCCGGAACAGACCTATGCAAAATCAGCCGAACCCGACGCGCCTGAGATCGATCTCGCCCCAGTACCAAGCCGGTGACCAGACCACAGGGCAATGCCATCAGTTCCAATTCCGCCAAAGCCAGGGCGGCGAAGAGAAAGGCAACCATCAGCGATGCGAGTGGCGCGGCGAACAATCTCATCAGACGCAAAACCAGCCCCAAGAGTCCACCGGCGACAAGCGACAACCAGACGTGCAATACCCATGCCACTGCACCAGTCTTGAGCACCGTCTTCGACTCCGGCAAAATCAGGACCCCGCTCAATACCACTAGAGCGAATCCCGCCCCCAACACCGAGAGCAGCAAAGCCCCGCGCTGGCCGAATTCCGGTACTGTGGTGAAAGGCCCCCATAGACACGCCAGGGCACCAATGAGCAGAGCCAACCCCAAGGGCGGCTCGACCAAAAGGGCCACGGCCACGCTAACAACGACAAAGACCAACGCGGTCACCAAAGCCAGTAATACCGGCCCCCGCCAATCCAATTGAGCCGGCCAAATCAGATGCAACCCTACCTGTAAACCGATCCACAGACCGGCCAGAAGCAGGAGTATGGGATGGAGAGAAAACACGTCTGGATAAACCAGTTGCAAACCGCTCTTGCCCAGCGCCAGCCCAGCAGCGACCCATCCCAAAAGCGCCGGCAAACGAAGCGACTCTGCCAATCGGCCTGCCACCACGGCCAGGAGTGCCAGCTCGCCCAGCATCCACACCATATCGAAATGGTTGGACTTATCTTGCTGGGGGCCATAGTAGGCCAAAAGTAGCACCGAGGCAGCGACGACTATATTTTTCATGGCAAAAAAGAGGGAGGGGCAGTCTACCCAGACCCCCCTCCCAACCAATTGGCTATCGAAACGTCGAACTCAGTTATTCGCTTTGGCAGCGGCCCGTTGCTGACCCAGGAACAGGACCGGACTGGCGACAAAAACCGATGAATACGTACCGACTATCACGCCGATCATCAGCGTAATGGTAAAATCGCGGTTGACCTCACCGCCGAAAGCCATCAGCACCAGCACCGCCATAAGCGTGGTCACCGAGGTGACCAGCGTACGACTCAAGCATTCGTTAATACTCATGTTGACAGTACCTTCGAAACCCTCTTTGCGTGCGGTGTGCAAGTTTTCGCGAATTCGGTCGAAGACCACGATGGTATCGTTGAGTGAATATCCGACGATCGCCAACAGAGCAGCCACCACCGCCAGAGTGATCTCGATTTCTAATAGCGAGAGCAGCCCAACAGTTATTAGCACATCATGGAAAAGAGCGGCAACCGCAGCAATACCGTAGAGAAAGCGGTGGAAACGCCAGGCCATATAGATCAAAATCAGTACCAGGGAGGCCAGGATCGCACTCACTGCCCGCTCACTCAGTTCACTTCCAATCTTGGGACCGACTTTTTCATGCCGCCTGATCCATTCCAATTCGGAGATATTCGCTTCAAACCCCGCTTTGAGCACATCTAGTATGCCCTCCGCGACCAGCGTACCCTCCTCGCTCTCACTGACTCGAATGAGGATATCGTTATCTGAACCGAACTGCTTGATCTCATTGTTGCTCAGGTCCAGCACATTATCACCGACCGGCACACTACCGAGTTTACTACGGATCTTCTCGACTTGAACCGGCGGTTCGAAATGCAGTTCGAGCAGCGTCCCACCTGCGAAATCGATACCCCGTTTGATGCCGCTACCCCCAAGGACCGAAACCACCCCCAGGAGCAACACCACCGCAGATACGGCAAAACCGACCTTGCGGAACGAGAGGAAGCGGATACCCAAATTGGCAAAGAGATTCACCGGCCCAATGCTCAAGCTCTGACCCTGGGACTTGCGAGTAATCAGATCGAAAACCACCCGGGTTACGAAGAAGGCAGTGAAGAGGCTGGAGATAATGCCGATCATCAGGGTCGTAGCAAAGCCGCGAATCGGACCGGTGCCGAACTGGTAGAGCACAACCGCGACCAGCAGGGTTGTCACATTGGCATCGATGATCGCCGAAAGTGCGTTGCTATAACCGGAATCGATCGCAGCGCGAACCGTTTTGCCCGAGCGCAACTCCTCGCGTATCCGCTCGAATATCAGCACGTTGGCATCGACAGCCATACCAATAGTGAGAATAATACCGGCAATGCCCGGCAGGGTCAGCGTAGCATGAAGTCCGGCCAGCACCGCCATGACAAAGAGAATATTGAGCAAGAGCGCAAAATCGGCGATGATTCCCGCAACCCGATAGTAAAGGATCATAAAGATCGCGATCAGCACCATGCTGTAAATCGCCGCTGTTTTTCCCTGCTCGATCGAATCGCGTCCCAGCGAGGGGCCGACGGTGCGATCCTCGATAATCTCAATCTCGGCGGGCAGCGCACCAGCTCTCAGCACAATCGCCAGATCCTTGGCCTCTTCTTTGGTACCACTGCCGGTTATGATCCCGCGACCATTGTCGAGTTTAACCTGAATAGTTGGAGCCGAATAGACCGCTTCATCGAGGACGATAGCCATCCGCTCGCCGATATGCCGGGCGGTGATGCGTTCCAGAGGTTTGACCCCTTCGTCGGTGGTCGAAAAGTTGACGATCGCCTGGCCCATATATGCGAGATCCTGGCTCACCGAAACAAAGGCATCCTCGATCATATGGCCGGTCATCCCCGGATCCTTGCGTACCAGATAGACTGTGTAGAACTCACCCCCTGCAGAGCCGTAGGGCTTACTGGAAAAAAGAAATTCCACATCAGAAGGGATGAGTTCTTGAGCCTCGGGTGAACGAATCATATTCTTGAAGCGCTTCAGGTCGCGCGCCGAAACTACGAAATCCTCACCGATCGAATTGAGCATCGACGCAAGACTGCGGTTGGCTCCTTCAGATCCCGAGACCTCATCCACATCCTCAAAAAGTCCAGCCTCCTCGGTTTCGGCTTCTGTCTTTTCGCCCCCATCCTCCCCGCTACCCGTATCAAGCGCCTGATCAATACGCCTGAGCAGCCTATCGCGATCGGCATAGGGCTCGAGCAGCTGGAACTCGAGGAGTGCAGTCTGACCTACCAGAGCCTTCGCGCGCTGTACGTCCTGCACCCCCGGCAACTCGATAATGATGCGGTTGCCCCCCTGACGCTGGATAGTCGGTTCAGCCACCCCGAACTGGTCGACGCGGTTGCGCAGAACTTCCTGCGCCTGCTCGACCGCATCCTCGGCCGCTTGCGGCTCCATTCCCTCAGTTTTGACTTCGAGGACCATGTGAATACCGCCCTGTAGGTCCAACCCGAGGTTGAGCGAACTCGTTTGCAGATCGATCAGAGCCTCTGGAGCGGCCAGGTCCATCGCTGCCCGCTCTTCGTCCGTCATCTGATAAAACTTAAAGCTCGGGTACAAATAGTGTACCGCAGCAGCAATGAGCGCCACGATCAAAATGGGTTTCCAATTCCGTTTCATACAGCTTGCCTTTACTCCGCGATGGCCATTACATAGACCGCGCATCGAGCGCAGTCCATCAAAAGTACAATGCTAGTCTACAAAGCGAAAGCGATCGACCACCCCGCTTGACGCGCGATGTTCGAGTTGCCCATCTCGTTCGAAAAAAATCAGTGTCTCAACACCCGCTAGTCCTTCGACTAGTTCGAGACCGCGCTCAGGACCCAGGACAAAGACCGCCGTCGACAAGATATCGGCGTCCAGCGCCGTCCCGGCCCACACTGTGGCACTTATGCATCCTCGAGCTGGGTAACCGGTCCTCGGATCGAGCAGGTGGTGATAGCGATCGCCCTCCCACTCGAAATATTGCTCGTAGTCCCCGGAGGTCGCAACCGCCACAAGCCCCAGGTCTTCCACTTCTATATAACGCTCCGGATCGCGCGGGTGCTGAACCCCAAAAAGCCAGGGATTCCCATCCGGCTTTGCTCCCCAATAGCGAATATCGCCCCCGGCCTCAATCAACCCGGCCATCACGCCCACCTCCTCCATAGCCGCTACCATCTGGTCGACAGCATAACCTTTGGCAGCCGCCCCCAGATCCAGCTGCAACCCCGGCCGCGTAATCCGGAACGACGACTCCGCGACCTCCAGCCCCTTGTGCCCCACCAACGCCAGCACCGAATCGATCTGCATTGCGGCAGGCGGCGCGACCGCATCGGGAAAACCCCACAAACCCGTCAATGCCCCCACCGTACAATCGAAGGCCCCGCCCGTCACTATCGCAAAGTGCTGAGCCCGTGCGAGCACCGCAAGAAGGGCGTCCGAAGCGCTAACCTCGACTTCTGAGGCCCGGGCTTGCAGCCGCCGCAACGCACTCTCTTCGCGATAGTGACCCATCAACGAGTCGACGCGCTCAACTTCGGCATAAGCCCGTTCCATATGCGGACGAAGTACCGCCTCGTCCCCGTAGAGCTTAACCGTAACCAGCGTCCCCAACGCGAGCCGGTCCTCGCGCACGGGGCTGACTGGCTGTGGGCTCGGCAAAAAATAAAGGACCAAAACCAGACCGCCCACCGCTAGCAGACCGCGTTTGAGCACCGCCGATTCCGTTCGTCAGTTCTTGCGTTCGACCACCAGCCGCACCGCCAGTTCCAGCGCCTCGCGAGCAGGCGACGAATCCAGGACGGTCAAACAGTCCTGGGCCTGTGCGGCATATTCACGGGCGGTCACAGCTGCAGCATCAACTCCCTGATTCTCTTCGACGAAAGCCACAATCCGCTTCCACTCGGCCTCATCCTTGTCCGATCGGGCCAAGAGCGTCTCCATCTCGGCCCGCGCGGATTCAGGAGCCTGTTGCAGAGCTCGTATCAATGGCAAAGTGATCTTGCCTTCGCGCAAATCGTGCCCAACAGGCTTACCCATGATGGCCTGATCGCCAGTCAGGTCGAGAATATCATCCGCCACCTGAAAAGCTCTCCCCAGCAACTCACCATAACGTCCCATAGACTGTACCACCTCGTCGTCAGCACCGACCAGAATCGGGCCGATCCGCGCCGCTGCCGAGATGAGAGAGGCCGTTTTATCGCTGACCATCGCCAAGTACGAGTCTTCGCGCGTGTCGCACTCGGTACCGATCTGAATCTCGAATATCTCACCAATACTCAACCGCTCAGTAGCGCGTGAGACAATACCTAATGCCTGTAAATTACCCACTTCGACCAGCATACACAGCGCCCGAGCCAGGAGAAAATCTCCCATCAACACCGCAATCTGCCCAGTCCAGCGCTCGTTGACTGCCGCCTTGCCCCGGCGCATCGTCGCCGAGTCGACCACATCGTCGTGCACCATCGTCGCCGCATGGATCATCTCGATCGCCACCGCTGCGTCGATCACCCGCTCATCCCAGTCACCCGCTGCTTTGGCACTGAGCAAAGCCAATGCCGGCCTGAGCCGTTTGCCCTTGAGGGTGGCCATATAACGGGCAATCTCGTGCACCAATTCGACATCGGCTGCAAGTACAAAGTCGAGCCGTTCTTCGAAACGGGCCAATTCCTGGTCGATCAAGCCTTTGAAGAAATCCATGAGGAAGGTATTCCTCGAATTGGCTAAGTATCAGAAAAAAGAAAAATTTAAGTATTCGTCCTAGGGCTGTCAATCTATACGGCACCGAAGAAAGATCGGGCGACAATAACCCGGAGTGCTCTAATCGATGGTCGAATTTTCCCCTACGAGTTATGGTAATCGGATTCTTTCCCCTGCCCGAAATACATGCTAAACCTGGCTGGCGCACGCTGCCCGG
>MDTE01129882.1_pt1 | contig 14864 bp, 29 predicted proteins | sample 811231 | NCBI WGS metagenome assembly MDTE01 (sample SAMN05326651, study PRJNA326480) | marine metagenome | isolation source: seawater | place: Indian Ocean: Red Sea | collected 2010 | reverse complement strand
CTACTTTCAGTTCAAGGTTCAAATAACAAGTTTTGGATCACTTCAAAGACTGTTGATGGAAAAAGAGTTGGACTAATAGATGGTGGTAGATACTACAAACTAGTAGTGAACGATAGAGACTTTGGTATCGAATGTGGTGGTGACTACAATGGTTGGTCATTTGCTGCTGAACTTAGACAAGCGATAAACGAAGGTAGAGCCAAGGAGGCAGCGTAATGAAAGATAGATATGTCAAGTTAAAAGATTTACAAGGATTTGATGATGAATTTCTAAACGCACTTGGTGAGTTAGAACAAAAAGTCTTTGAATCGTACAACAGGTTCATGCCACTTAAAGAAGATGGTTTAAAACCTACAGTTCCTGGTGAACACCCTATGTTTACAGAGTTCAAAGAGAACTTCGGATATGACACAGGCGGTCGTAAATATCTAAGAGTTGTAAGTGGTATTGGTGATCATCAAACTACTGTTTGGGGATTCATAGCCAAGTCAGATTTCAAAGTGAAAAACAAAAAGAAATCAGGTGGTGAATACATAGAATTCAAAGAAGGTGATCTTCTTAAATCAGCGGGTTGGAACACACCAGCCTTAAACGCATCAAGAGGAAACATCTTTGATGATACATATCATGTTCAATGGACAGGTCCTAATTACTTAATATGAAAGACTTCATAGAATATAACGATAACAATCCTCACCCTAAATGGGAAAAAGGATGGTTTTCAAAGTCTAGTAAGTATCCGCCAATAAAAGATTTTTCAGACTTTGAATGTATTGAAGAATGTACAGTATGGGATAAGGTTGAATTCAATATGCCTTCTCACACTTATGTATTGAATAGAGCGGGCCATTTATGTGGTTACTTTATTCGTAATAATATTGATAAAGAACATTGGGTTGAATTTGGAAGACCCGGTTCCTTCAGTAAAACTAGAAGGAAATTTAAAAAGGTGAAAATAAAAACGATATGATATTTAGATTGAATACTCTTTATAAGAGAGACAGTAGTGGTAAGATTCGTGAATGGACAGTTGAATGGACCGGTCACGGAGTGATGCAACCAGGATATAGAACAATATCTGGAATTCAAGGTGGTAAGTTAATCACTTCTGAATGGAAGTATACAGAAGGAAAAAACATTGGAAAGAAGAATGAGACAACACCTTCTGAACAAGCCGAGAAAGAAGCTCAAGCTCTTTGGAAAAAGAAAGAAGAAAAAGAATACTTTGGTTTTGTAGGTGAGATTGATAATGATCAACCGTTTAAGCCTATGTTAGCGAATGACTATACCAAGAAACCACAAGACACCGGTTTTAGTCAACCGAAACTAGATGGCATTCGTTGTATAGCCACCAAAGATGGATTGTTTACACGAGCGGGTAAAGAGATTACAACTTGTAGTCATATAGAGAATGACTTAAAAGAATTTTTTGAAGAAGAGCCAGATATAATTTTAGATGGTGAACTTTATAATCATGAACTGAAAGCTGACTTCAATAAGATCACTAGTTTAGTTCGTAAAGTAAAACCAACTCCAGAAGAAGAACAAGAATGTCATGAGAAAGTTCAGTATCATATTTACGATTGTTTCGATAAGAATAGAACTGATGATATATTCTCAGTAAGAACATTTTGGTTGGATAAGAAAGAACAACCAGATGAAAGTTCATTGAGACTAGTAGAAACATCATGGTGTGATAATCAAGTAGCTATCGATAATTGTTACAAGTATTATCTAGAACAAGGTTATGAAGGTCAGATGATTCGTAACGATACACCATATGAAAATAAGAGAAGTAAAAATCTTCTCAAAAGAAAAGAATTTATAACAGAAGAATTTGATGTAGTAGAAGTATTAGAAGGACAAGGTAATTGGCAAGGTTACGCTAAACACTTTGTTTTAACTGATGGTGAGAATACATTTAAAAGTGGAGTTCGTGGAAATCAAGAAACACTTAAAGCTCTTCTAGAACAAGAAGTGAAACCAACATGGGTAACCTGTCGTTATTTTGAAAGATCAGTAGATAACATTCCAAGATTTCCAGTTGTAATAGATTGGGGAAATGGAGTTAGAGAAGATTAACTTGAAACCGCAGGTACACTTTTTGTATAATAGTAACATAATGAATAAAAGTATCATGAAATTAACCAAAAAAGTCGGCGATTCACTATCGTCCCACCTTAGAGTTGGAGTCAAGAACCTATTAGTGATAGGTGAGATAGATAAAGTTGGTTTGGTACCAGTTCTAGATTGGACACCTGCGAGATGGTCACTCGGTCTAGAACTGAATTTCCTTTATAGACAATGATTAAATTAGAAAGAAAATCTCCCAAGACGGGTAAAATAAATTCAATGATTCTTGATACAACAAAAGAAGCGTTGGATTCTTATTATGCTGGTGAAGGATTTGTTCAAGACATATTCCCTCAACTCAATGAAAATGAGAGAGAGTTTATTAAGACTGGATATACACCAGAAGATTGGGATGAAATTTTTCCAAAAGAGGAATATGAATAATGCAAAATGAAATTTTATTTAAACCCTGTTCAGCGAGTAATCAAAGGACAGGTAGCCATAAAGTCGGAGAGATAACAGCTTCGTTTTATGACTTACAAGAAATGTTTGGAGAACCTTTTTTCGAAGGAAAAGGTGATAATGTAACAACTGAATTCGCCGTTGATTACGAATGGTATGATAATGATGAAGACAGTAAATATGGAGGATTCGTTTTATACGATTGGCATTATGGTAGAGACTTTCGTGATGATACCAAAAAAATTACTTGGAATATTGGTGGACAAGGTTTTGATGATAGCTATGCAGCATCTTTGGCAATCAAACTTTTTGAGAAAACTGATATTCGTTACGCTTATGATGATTATGTTTTATGCCACGCCAACTGGCACGATTTGAATGAAGTTGAATAGTTTAGAGAGAGGGAAGTCCCGAGTGGGTTTTCGTAAATTGGGTTTCGTAATGATATATACTGTAGCTAGTGAAATTTCCCTAAGTGACCTGACTCCCTCTCTCACCCTTATATAATTATATATGTTGGAGGAAATATGGAACATATACAATATTTATTAATAGTAATTGGTGGAGTCACATGGACTGCACTTATATGTTGGTTGGTTTGGTATATATCAAATTTTCCAAATAATAAATAAAGATTATGAAAAGATATCAAGCGATATTTTTAACAACAGTTATGGCAACAGTTGTTTATTATGAATATTCATTAAACGATAAAGTTAATAATATTCACGAAACGGTTGTGGAAACAAATGAAATAGTTGAAGACATTCAAAGAACAATTCACAACACACCTTATAGTTTAGAGAACGATTATCATTGTTTAGCATCTAACATTTATTGGGAATCTAGAAATCAATCATTAGGAGGAAAACTTGCTGTAGGACAAGTTGTTCTTAACCGGGTTGACAATAAGAGATTTCCTGATACAATATGTGAGGTAGTTAAACAAACAAAATTTTACCCTAGTGGTAAAATAAATTTACATGATTGTCAGTTTTCTTGGTATTGTGATGGTAAGTCAGATGTCCCTTTAGAGAACGAGTTAGACATATATGAAGAATCATTCATACTTGCCACAAAACTCCTGGAGAAACGACCTATAGACTTTACAGAGGGCTCTACACACTATCATAATGATAAAGTTTATCCCTATTGGGCGGACTCTTTAGAAAGAACGACAAGAATTGATAATCATATATTTTATAGAAGGAAATAGATTATGGCATTTATAAATTTGGGTTCATCAATGAAATATGGACCAAGTGGAAAGAGAAGAAAAACAACAGCGTGGAATACAAAAAAGAAAACACCACCTGTAAGATCAAAATTAAAACCAAATCAAAGAACTATTGATATAGCCAAAGAGGCAGAAGAACATAGATTAAAGTATCCATCATTGGTTTCAAGTAAAGGACATACACCTACAAAATATGATGATTCGTATAAAAAAGAAGCTTCTAAAAACTTTACTGTAGCGATTGGCTACAATAAAGGTGGATATCAAGTAATACCTAATAGTGAAATTAAAGACATTGGAAAATAAAAGTATTATATATAATTAATATGGCAACTAGAAAAGCAAGTAAGAAAAGAAAACCAGTAGTAAGAAAAACCAAGAAACAAAGGTTAACTTTAGATGAAATGCATATGGGTCCAGAACCTGGTGTTGATTATTTTAAAGAAAACAACTTAGGTGCTTTCTTTAATTGGTATAATTATATGTATGACCGAAAGCAAGTAAATCAGGTCATAATATCTTATGCTAAAAAGTTTGGTTATAAGAACGCTCCGAGATTTGCCAGAATGTTTTTACCTCAAACACTTGCATCTATTATTAGAGGACTAGAGAATGGAATAGAATTTCCAGACCATAGAGATTATCCTGGAGAAGGAACAGCAGGTTATCAGAAGCATGTTCATGATGAATTAAGAAGTTGGAATAAAAGAGCGGGAGAACTTAAACAACAAGACTTAAATACAGACCAAGTTGTTAAGAAGAAAAGATTATCCGTTCAAGAAAATATTAGTAATAAAGGCCAAGCATTATTAGGTGATGTTGATTACGCCATTGATACATGGGATATTATAGAGTTTGATATGTACAAGTATCTAACAGAAAAAGAAACTTCATCAGCTGTGGCCAATTCAATCGTTGGTGAATATGATGAACTACTTGCTGAATTAAAAGAAGCAAAGACGGGTGAGTGTGAACAACTTAAAGAAGGTTATAGTCATTTAAGTAAAAGTGAGTTATCAGATTTTTATAATTTTGTTTTGAAAATTAAAACTGATACAGAGAGATATGTTGAAAATAATAAACCTGTAAGAAAACCTAGAAAGGCTAAAGCAATCAATGCTGTTAAAGTAGTATCTAAATTAAAGTTTTTAGAACATGATACAGAGAATAGAATTAAGTCAATAGAGCCTAGTAAAATTGTTGGAGCAAAACAATTATGGGTTTTTAATTCTAAGACAAACGAATTAATAAAGTATGATTCAGAGGATAGAGGTGGTCTTACTGTGACCGGAACTACTATAAAGAAATTTGATTCTGATACATCTTGTAGTAAAAAACTTGGTGTTAAAACAGATCATTTTCTTGACCGTGTTTTAGCGGGTGGTTCAATCGTACTAAATAAGATTATGAATGAAATAAATTCAAAGGCCAGTTCAGTTACTGGTCGTATAAATAATAATATGATATTACTAAAGGTGGATTAAATTATGGCTATAGATTATAGTAGATTACCAAGTGATGCATCGCCAGTTGAAATCTTAACGGCTGTATCCAAACTCAAAACAAAAAAAGAAAAGATTGAACTTCTAAGACAATATGAAAATCATCCAGGTTTCATGCATATACTTAGAGGAGCATACGCAGATAACATAGAATGGTTAGTTCCAGACGGACCTTTACCTGAAGGTGTTTTACCAAGTGCCGCTCCCTCAGTTGATACTGCAGAAGATAGGTTAATAAGAGCATTCAGAAATTTTCAATATCTAGTCAAAGGTGGCGCAGATGTTAGACAGTCTAAGAGAGAAGAAATATATTTAAATATGTACAGATCACTTCATAACTCAGAAGCTGAACTCTTACATTCAATCGTTAATAAAAAATTACCATACAAAGGAATTACTAAAGCAATAGTAGCTGATGCATTTCCAAATGTTTGGACTAAAGAAGACGAAGCATCGTCATAAATACTTACATGAGTAATAAATTAGGATTAACACTAGAAGAAAGAACAGTCTTTTATAATACACCAGACGGAAAGAAAGTTGGTGAATTAAGACAGTTCGATCCTGTAGCTGGTATGTTAGAATTACATGATCCAATGAAGAATACTCAAATAGAATTTTTATGGGACTCCAGTAGTAATACATGGAAAGGTATTGGAGTTCAATCTGGTTATACAGCAGAAGTAACTATAGAAACACCTATCAAAAAACAGACTGATAGTAATGTTCCTGCTAAAGCAACCAGCGTGTCAAGATTTCCAAGTTAAATAATTAGTGTGGGTGAATTTACCCGACAAGGTTTATATAATGAGAAATCTAAAACTAAGGAGGTGATCAGAACTGTTATTATGAAGGTTCAAGAAATTAATCATCAACTAATAGGAGGACACGAATAAGGGCTTGACGGAATTCAAGTTCAATAGTATAATTAATATATGAATTGGGATTGTGTAAGTCAATCCGCGTTTCAGAGGAGCGTCAATCTCAATTCATTTTAACTAACCATTGTTATGAATAACAGGAGAAAAAAATGGAAGCTAAAATAGTAACAGTCCAAGATATAGCAGGTGTGGTTTCAATCATAGATGTTTGCTCACAAAGAGGGGCATTTCGTGGTGAAGAACTAGCCGGCGTCGGAAGACTTAGAGAAACTTTTCTTGCTGAGGTGAAAGAACAACAAGGTGAAGTAGCCGCTCCAGAAGGAGTAGCGACACCAGTTGTAGAAACAGCTGAAGCAGAAGAAGATTCCTCTAGCTAATATCGATATAAGTAAGAGGGATTAATTTCCCTCTTTCTTTCATTTAAAAATACAATGCCAATAAAATTAAAACCATCATACAAAAAATACGATAGAAATACTAAGAAGACTACGCTTGAACATTACTATATCAAAAACATTTCAAAAGATGAACTGTTCAAAGAATTAAATAATGATAGTACTAAACCAAAAGTGAAAGCGAAGATAAGAAATGAATTAACCAGGAGAGGTATCAAAATACAATGGGTACCCATAACAACAAATGACTGAGATTAACGATTTTGGATTTACAGCTGTAGATCAAGACGAACTAAAAACTAAGACTGGTGAAGATGCCAGTATTGGGAAAGAGGTTGCTGAGAAATTAGAGGCAGTAGCAAAGTCGTCAGCGGGACAAGCCAACTCAGCACAGATAGAAGAACTTGATTCTAAAGTTGACTTACTATCTAAACTAGTTTCTAAAACATTATCTGAACTAGATGACCACAAAGACAACCTACAATCCATAGACACTAAAAAAGAATTAGATTTTAAAGACAGATTAATTGAATGTGAAAAACTCATTCTTCCACTATTACAAAACTTAATGAAGAATGAAGATAAAGAATATATCTATTGGCCTAATAGAAAGGCTATTATACAATCACAAATAGATAGACTCCAAAAGATTACAAGATAATACTTGAATCCGCCGGTATTCTTTTTATATAATATTATACAATGGAAACTTATACAATAATAGAATGGACAATTTATTTAGGAGTTATAGTAGCTGCTGTTTACTTCTCATATAAAGACGGTGAGAAATCTGGTTCAATGTATATGTTAGAATATCTAAGAGAAAACAAATATAAAAATTCAGATGGAATAGAAGTTCCTTATTTTGATGATACTGGATTCAATCGTTTCATGGCACACATGAGAGAACAAAAGAAAGAGAAAGATGGAGAATAAGTTTACTATCACAGGTTCTGTCGGTGATGCCTTTATCAAGATTACTAAAGATCGTAATGTCCAACTCATCTTCGGTGAAGATGAAGATACAATTTATCGTGAAGTGGATTGGGAATCCCATGAGGTATATAAAGCCGCCACTAACTTCGCTCTAATGCTTGACGCCTATTTAAGAAATTCTAAAGCATTAGATGATTTAATTACAACTTCTGCAACAGGTAGTATTCCTGCCGAACTAATTGGTAGAGATTTATTACCTATAATTTTATCTGGTGCAGGCCTTGAAGAATTTCAACTTCAAGAAGAAGAACCAGAAGAACCAAAAGAACAACCAAAAAAATATAAGGATAATATAATTCAATTTAATAAAAAGGAAAAAGATGATGAAAACAAGTGACGCCTTAAAGAGCGACGAACATACAAGTACATTGTATAACGGAAAACCTAGAGGATATTATGATCCCTCTCCAAGAGAAGTATTCTTCACACGGGTGGGACAAGAAATATTTAAGTTTACAGATGATAATCAACATAAAACACAAATGACTGATGAAGATTGGATATTACATTGTGATGCAGCCAATAAGTGTGTTAGGTTTGGAACATTATATGGTCCTAAAACTGTAAGTGATTTTAAAACAGAAGAATTAGAAATAATTAATAAATTTGTAGGGAAGAAAAAGAAATGGATCTAAGCACTGAAATTAATATTCTTAAAGATAATATTAAAGAATTACAGAAACAATTAGCACAGGCACATCAAAGAATAGGTGAACTTGTATCAGAGAAGTCTGCTAGTAATGAAGAAGTTATCAAACAGAAACAATTCATTCAAGAATTGACAGGTGAACTTAACAGAGTTAATAGTGAAACTGAAAAGAAAATTCAAAAACAGATGGATGAAATTCCTGATGTTCTTGACTCTAAACAAGTTCTAAAAGGATAGTGGTGCTTAGTTTACATGAACTACTTAATTACATTGGACAATATATAAGAGAATTATATGAAGAAATTTAGTCATACAGGTGGAGTTGTTGGTAGAAGAAAAAGAGCTCTTGAAAGATTAGAGACAATTAAAGAGCCTAATAAGAGACAACTTAAAGAAATAGATATCTTAAAAGAAAGGACAAAGAATGCCAACTTATGATTTTCTAAATACAGAAACAAATGAAGTAGAAGAACACTTCATGACTATCTCTGCCAAAGAACAATACTTAAAAGATAATCCTCACATGAAACAACACTACACTAAAGTCCCTGGTATAGTTTCAGGTACAATATCAGCAGGTAATGTTGATAATCATGGATTCAAAGAAGTCTTACAGAAAGTTGGTGAAGCCCACCCAGGTAGTAATGTGGCCAGAGAACATACTAGAAGAACTGGTAAAGAAGTTAAGACTAGAGAAATTGTTAAGAAACATGCAGAAATACAAGCGAGAAAAAATAAATAAATTATGTTTAATCATTTAAAAGGTTATGAGTCCGTTACTTTACCTACTGAAACAATAGACGGAAAAAGATATTATGTTACACCAGAAGGAAATAAGTATCCTTCAGTCACAACAGTTACAGGACTGTTAAATGCTAAATGGATAGCTCAATGGAGAAAGAATGTTGGTGAAGAAAAAGCCAATCAGATTTCTAGACAGGCAGCTGGTCGTGGTTCAAGATATCACTATCTTCAAGAAGATTTTTTAAACAACATTGATATAACAGAGAAGTTAGCTAAGGCTACACCATTAGATTTAATGATGTTTAATCAAACTAGAGAATTAACAGAGAAGATTGGAGACATTTATATGTTAGAAGGTTCTTTGTATAGTGATGATCTTTGTATGGCTGGGAGAGTTGACTGTATTGCCGAGTTCGCTGGTAAAGTTTCAGTAATAGATTTTAAAACATCAACAAAGGCTAAATCACCAAGTAAGATTAAAAATTATTTTATGCAGGAAACAGCCTACGCCAAAATGTTTGAAGAAAGATATCAAGTTCCGATAGATAGAATAGTAACTATTGTTTCTGTAGAAGAAACTGGACAAGCACAGTTATTTGTCGAAAACCCAAACAACTGGATTGACCAGTTGTTGAGTCTTCGCAGTCAGTATAAAACTGAATTCGGTTTATAGGAGTAGTGCCCAAGTTATATTATGAATCTGCTTACTTACATTCCCGACATCATTATTATGATAATAGGTGAAAAACAACCTAAAGTCACAAAAGCAATCTCAATGAAAGAGGCCGCAGAAGCCTTTACTTCTTCGCCGTGTCTACTCCATGATTGTTTAATATTCATTGGAGTATCCTTTGTTTATAAATAGTTATATGGAAAATCTAATGATTTTCCAACATATATTTATAACAATGATACCCTTACATTCATGAAATTAATAAAAGAAATATGGCATATAGTAAAGAAGTAGTAGAACGATTTGAATCAGTACTCAAAAATCCAGAAAAACATTCCGTCGGAAGATTTGATCCTTCTGATGATTCTGTTATATCAGGGATGGTAGGAGCTCCTTCTTGTGGTGATGTAATGAAGTTAGATATGAAGATGAATGGTGATGTTATAGAAGATGTTAAGTTTAAAACATATGGTTGTGGTTCAGCAATTGCCTCAAGCACTATGTTCGTAGAAATGTTAAAGGGTAAAACAATAGAAGAAGCTAAACTAATAAAAGATAAAGACATAGCAGAGGCTCTTCAATTACCACCAATCAAATTACATTGTTCTGTATTGGCAGAAGAAGCTATTCATCAAGCAATACAGAATTGGGATCCCGATTCAATGATAGGACACAATAACCCACCAAAGGCTTGACAGGACACAAATCCGTAGTATAATAGATATATGATCTTAACTAAAAAGAAGTTTACAACCTCAGTTGAACAATTAGTAATAGATAAACATCTTACTTATATAGACGCCATAGTTCATTTTTGTCAAGAGAATCATCTAGAACCTGATTCAGTAAAAGGATTGATAACTCCTCCCCTAAAAGAGAAAATAAAAGCTGAGGCTGTAAGTCTTAGATTTTTAAAAGAAGAATCAAATGCAAAATTACCAATATAAATTATGAGACCACAAAGACAAAAACCTTATCATCAAAGAAAAAAATTTAAAAAGAAAAAGAAGTTTGACGGACCTCTTCCTTTTGATGTAATGCTTAGACAGTTTAAGAAAAAGTGTGAACGAGCAGGTATTGTTGCAGAAGTTCGTAAGAGAGAATATTACGAAAAGCCAGCACAGAAAAGACAAAGAAAAAAGAAAGAAGCAATTCGTAGAGAACAGATAAATCAACTAAACAATAATACATTGGGTAGACCTAAACTATATTAATGACCAGTCGTGAAGGATTCGACGCTTACTGTTTATACTTAGCTATCAATAATCATTTTCATACAGAATCTTATGATTACTTTAAGTATAATGGTAAAGTGCCAGCAAAGTTACCAGCATTCTTAAAAAGAAATGATAAATATCATTTTGCTAAGTTGGCTAGAGAACATAGAGATGAACTCAGAGATTTTTTAGTGGCTAACCTTTCACAACAAAAATATTATGTGAAAAATTTATTAGATCAAGAATGTGTTGACAATTATAAAGAATTTAAAAAGAAAAAACAAAAATTATCATACTGTATTATACAAGACATGAAATACTTACAAGATGTATATAATGATATTGATGTAGTCTTAGAATGTGAAAAGGGACAACACCCACCAGTTTTAAAAGAATACTTAGGTAAGAAGATAACTGCTGAAACATTTATTACTTTTGATTCTATGTTTGGTATATTCGGAGACTTTGATGAATTGATACAAGAACAATTTATATGGCCAAAAGAAAGAGATAAATTGACTAAGTTAAAACCATTTATTGAAGTAGATAAATTAAAATTAAGAAAACAGATTAGAGAAGTATGGGTATAGCTTATATAATAGGTAACGGTCCTTCTAGAAAAGGATTAGATTTAGATACACTTGATGGAACTACATTTGGTTGTAATGCATTGTATAGAGATTACAGTCCTGATTACTTAGTCTCAGGAGATTCAAGAATTATTAAAGAGATATGTAAATCAGAATACCCTAAAGATAATAAATGTATATTTCCTGACTTTGATCCTATACCTAAGGATATGAAAGAGGTTATACTAATGTCTTTTGATCCTTCATTCGCTGTTAAAGAATCTGATTTAGATAGATGGAGTGAATGTTGGATATTCGGACTTCAAGATGATATCTCAGATATTATGGAAGTTCATGTTGTGGGTGTTGACTCACAATGGAAAATAACGAACATGAAAGGTACAGAAGATGACCCTAGATTTAGTGTCAACTTCTTTGCAGGAAGTCAAGCTATGGCTCAGGCTTCTATAATGGGTTTTGATGAAGTATGTCTTGTTGGTTTCGATTCAATATGGAACTTTCAAGATGATACTTATCAGAATATCTATGCTGGTACTAATGCCTATGAAAGAGAGAAAGAAACTTCTCGCTTGAGGGTTGGTACAGATGATCCTAACTCACTATTAGGAACTCAAGAAGTACAGATAAAAAAAGTGATTGACAAATTTGAAGATGTCAATTATACTATATATAATGACGGAATTAAAAAACCGTTAACATACGATAGTTTTATATAATGAAATAAGTGGATAATATTAAATACAATAATAAAATATATACAAGGAGATAAAATGTCATTTAATGAACTTAAACGCAGTCGAGGCGGATTCGACAAACTTCAAACAGCTCTTGAAAAAGAGACTTCCGAAAAGAAATCCTATGGTGACGATAGATTCTGGAAACCTGAACTAGATAAATCTGGTAATGGTTATGCAGTTCTTCGTTTCTTACCAGCAGCCAATGGAGAAGAACTTCCGTGGGTCCAATATTGGGATCATGGTTTTCAAGGACCAGGTGGTTGGTTAATAGAGAAATCTTTAACAACACTTAATCAAAATTGTCCTATAAGTGAGTATAATACTCAACTATGGAACAGTGGAGATGAAGCCCAAAAGGATCAGGCGAGAAGACAAAAAAGAAGACTACATTATGTAGCCAATATTCTGGTCGTATCAGATCCTACTCACCCTGAGAACGAAGGTAAAGTAATGCTTTATCGTTTCGGTAAAAAAATCTTTGAGAAAATTAAAGATGTAATGCAACCTCAGTTCGAGGACGAGAACCCTATCAATCCATTTGATATGTGGGAAGGTGCTGACTTTAAACTTAAAGTTAGAAAAGTAGATGGATATTGGAACTATGATAAATCAGAGTTCGCAAGTCCTTCTCCTATCTCAGAAGACGATTCTGTTTTAGAAGGTATCTACAACAAGCAACATTCTTTAGCAGAGTTAATTGCACCTGATCAATTTAAATCTTATGATGAATTGAAAGCTCAATTAGACAGAGCTTTAGGATTGGCAGGAGTAGAAGTATCTACTGCAACTGCAGAAACTATTGCAGATGATAACACGGTTGGTCAAACAGCAACAGCTGATGAAAAACCTTGGGCTGATACACCGACACCTGTAAGTAATTCAGATGATTCTAGTGATTCTACTATGAGTTATTTTGAAAAACTTGCAAATGATCAGTAATTAAGTTATAAATACTATAACCTAATCAGAGATATGGGAATGACCTTCGTGTCAGGTCATGAGCCTTCACAAATGTTCTAATAGAAGGCGGGACAATTAAGAATGGGGATTCTTAATATTCAATGAGGAAAGGTATCGAATGCGGCAGGCGGTATCAGATTAAACGGCGGGTAGAGGGGCTAGTTTTTTCACTATATCTCTATTGGTGTATTTCTCTAATCTAGAATCCCTGCCAGACAGACTCTACTACTCCTGAAAGTTTTGGATCAATTGGTTGGAAGTTTGTAGTGTTTCTATGACTCATTTCTTGTTGTAGATACTTTTGTTGGGCGGACTTGGAAATCTTAGCCAACTGCTCATCATTCATACCAGAGTACCATTCATGACCGTATAGTTGTCTTCCCAGTTGTAAATCTCTTTGTTTTGTTCTTTCTAATTCAGCCTCGATAAAATCTTTTCTCTCCTGATTTACATCTTGATAATAATCCTCTGTCATTGTTTGACCAGTGTTGGTTTTCTTTTCTCTTAATCTACTTTTAATTTCTTCTTGTATAAAAATCTTATCTCTATCACGGAGATCATCACCTTCTTCCCTTAAAAGCATTAGTAATTGTTTAGAAGATACATCTCCGATTTTTGATCTATCAATTTCTGAGAAGCCTGCCAAATCTTTATTAAAGAAGGCAGCTGCCCCTTCATCACCTCCATACCAATTCTCTTTCGTTTGTATATTTTGTAAATCTTCTCCAGTAGAACCGTGTTTGAGTGTTTCACCACTTGTTGTTTCACCTTTTATTCCTGCAGCGTCTGCTGCGTTCTTTGGTTGCCAACCCAACCATTGCATAAGACTATCTTTTAAGACCTTAAAATTATCCCATAATTTATATAAAGCGAAAGCAATACCACCAATCACACCGAGAATTAATAAAGTTTTTACTTTATTTGCAAATAAGAAAGTTTTTAGACTCTTTAAAACAGGTTTAAGAGACTGCCACAGACTGTTGAAAGTTCTCATCATTTTTTCTTGCATGGCACCACGCTTACCGAATTTCTGAATATCAGCTCTTTTGGTTGACCTTTTTATCAGACCTCTTTCTTTCCGAGATAATCCTTTCTGTGAAGCAAACCGCCAACCTTCTCCTTCCTTCTTCGTTTTAAGTTGGAGCCCTTCCATTTTGAACTCCTTACCAGCTAATTTACTGTCTTTACCCAGTTTCTTTAATCTTTTCTGATCTAACTTAGCCAGTCTAACTTGATCCTCAGTAAGTTCCTTAGAATTAGTCAATACATTCAAAATCCATTTTATACCTTTCCAAACATATTTAACTAAAGTCATTAATAAAACTTTAAGAATATTGAATCCAGGAATATTTTGTAGTGCATTTAATCCACCCAACATTAATGAGAAATCTCCTTTGACTGCACCAAAGAGATTTTCCAGACCGGCTTGTTTATCTATTGATTGAGATATCTTCCCTGTAATTGCTTCTATATTTTCTTGGAATCCGAACGGCATATAGTTAGACAGAGCCTTTGTACTATTTTCAAGGTCTCCCAAAAGTGTATTTGTCTTTTGTTGACCTTTATCATTTGCCATATTTCCATCTTTAGGACCTTTGTCACCTAGTTTACCCAGATTCCTAGTTTCTTTCATAGTCTTCTCTTGTAACAACTGACCATCTCTACCAACTTGAACTTCTTGACCTTGCATCTTGTTCTCAAGTTGTTTTTCTTTTTCATGTTGTTGTTGATCTTGAACACGATCTTGT
>MDTE01129175.1_pt1 | contig 14866 bp, 12 predicted proteins | sample 811231 | NCBI WGS metagenome assembly MDTE01 (sample SAMN05326651, study PRJNA326480) | marine metagenome | isolation source: seawater | place: Indian Ocean: Red Sea | collected 2010 | reverse complement strand
TTCTATTATTTCTTCAGGAAAAATATTCTCTGCAATCTCAGGCCATTCAATAACCAAGATACCATCTTTTGAATCTTCAATTAAATCTAATTCTATTGAGTTTTCATACTCAGTTAATCTGAATAAATCTGCATGATAGAGAGGTATCTTTGATTTGCTGTGCTTAGCGAGGATAATAAATGTCGGAGAATTCACTGTAGATTGTACCTCAAGTGCATGACCAATACCTTGTGTCAGAGTTGTTTTTCCTGTACCCATTTCTCCTTTTAACAATATGATTTCACCAGGATTTAATGCATTACCGATCATCTCTCCAATTTTTGTTGTTTGATCAGCATTTTTTGTTATGCACTTAATATAATTGACTGTATTATTGCTCATTTTGAAAATGATTCCATCCTTTTTCTTGAGATAGTTTATATATTTTCTCTCCATCAGTTAATGATATAGTCGAATATTTTTCATTATTTTTTCGATTAATAATCTCACCAATAACATGAAATACAATTTTACTTTTTTGAAGTTTGAGTAATGTTTTTTGATTAGCAGTGAACAATAATTCATAGTCTTCGCCACCATTGAATCCAAATTCATATGCTTTTGGATAACCAAATATTTCTATTGATTTTTTATATAATGGGATACTTGTTTTTTCAATTATTGCATCAACGTGTGAATCGTTACATATATGACTTAAATCTTGGATAAAGCCATCTGAAATATCTATTGCGCATTTGACACCGGCATTTGCAATTTTTTCTGCAATATCTATACGTGCATTTGGTTTAATAAATAAATTAATTAGGCTTTTGTGCTTGCTTTGAATTTTGTTCTTTGTCAAAAGATATCGTCCTGCAGCAGCTCCACCAATTTTACCAGACAATACTATCTTGTCTCCAATTTTTGCATTACTTCTTAGCATTACAGAATTTTTGCCTACTCTTGAATTTATTTCACCCACTGCATTGATTGTTATTGTCGTCTCCTTTGCCCTTGCTAAATTTCCTCCTATAATGTCAATATTTAAAACATTTGTTGATTTAATGAATCCTTTAATCAGTTGTAAAAAATCGTTATGAAGCATACTTTTTTTTAGATTACAAGCAATAGTAATATATTTGCCTTTTGCACCCATTGCAGCTAAATCTGAGACTGCAGCATTAACTGTTTTCCATCCAATATCAAAATAATTTTGTTTATCTTGTGCCCAGTGAATGTTTTCTACAAAACTATCAATTGAAGTTACGGTGAGAACATTTTTTTCTGTTTTATATACAGCACTGTCATCACCTGGACCTAAAATAATATTTTTATTATAAATTAGTGGAATTTTTTTTGAAATTGTTTTTATTAATTCAAACTCAGAATAACTATCAATCGTTCTATTTTTCATGTACTTTTATTTTTTCTTTTTTGTTGCAACAGGTTCCTTTTCTTCCAGTTCTTTCAATTTATAAGTTGCCATGGACGCGATATAGTCGTTATCTAGCAGATCTTGTAATTTTACACCTTGAGTTGAGCGCCCTTGCAAGCTTATGGTTGCTGCATCAATCCTGTTGACTGTCCCATTATTCGAAATAAATAAAATTTGATTATTGCTATCGATGATATGTGCGCCTACCAATTTACCACTTTTATCTGAAATTTTGAATGCCCTGACACCACCACCACCTCTTCCTTGTGTTGGAAATTCTTTTACCAACGTTCTTTTACCTATGCCATTTTCACTTATCACTAGTAAATCAGTACCATCCTTTTCTAGAGCTGCGCCTATGACTATGCTATTAGTTTTTAGTTTCATGCCTCTGACACCACCTGAAGATCGAGATGCTTTTCTTAATTTCGCAATCGCAAATTTAATTGCTTGCCCATCAGAAGCTATGAGCATGATGCTATCTTTTTCTCCAGCAATTTTTGCAGAGATTAATTTATCATTTTTTTCTAAGTCCATTGCAAAAATTCCTGAACGTCTTACAGATTGAAAAAATTGTAATGAGGTACGTTTGACTTCTCCAAATTTTGTCACTAAAACTAAAGATTGATTATCAAATTCCGAGACTGGCAATATTGTTGTTACTTGATCTTCGTCTGGAAGTTCAATAATATTTTTCATTGCTCGACCTGTTGCTTGCCTTGATGCTTCAGGTATTTCAAATGCAGTAATTGTATATACGCGTCCTTGTTCAGTAAAGAATAATAAAGTATCACGAGTATTACAGACAATGATGTCATTAACACTATCTTGTTCTAGCGTGTTCATCCCTGCAACACCACGTCCTCCTCTTGCCTGTGTTCGATAGGTAGAAACTGGTACACGTTTAATATATCCTGTGCTAGATATTGTTATCACAATGTCATCAGGTGGAATTAAATCTATATCTGAGATATCTTCAATTGGTTTAGCAACTACCTTAGTTTTACGCTCATCCCCAAATTTATCCATGACTTCTTGCGTTTCATCAATAATGATTGCATTAACTTTTTTAGGATCCTTGAGTATTCCTTTTAATTTTTTAATTAGTTTTAATAAATCGTCATATTCATCATTGATTTTTTCTGTTTCAAGTTGTGCCAATCTCCTTAATTGCATGTCGAGTACTGCTTGCGCTTGTTTATCTGAAAGCTTGTAAGGGGCTTTCATAAGATTATTTTTTGCATCATCTGAAGATTTTGATTTACGAATTAATTTTATGACTGCATCTAATTTTTTTATTGCAATGAGTAAGCCTTCAAGGATATGTGCACGATCTGAAGCTCGATTTAAATCAAAAGTAACTCGACGTTTAATGATTACTCTTCTATGTTCAATAAAGAGTTCTAAAATTTCTTTTAATGAAAGAGTGCGTGGTTGACCATCGACAAGCGCTAGAGTATTCATGGAAAAAGAACTTTGTAGGGGAGTATATTTAAATAGTTGAGCTTTTACTGCCTCAGGCAATGCATTTCTCGATAATTCAATTACAACTCGTAGACCTTCTCTATCTGATTCATCCCTGATATCAGAGATTCCTGATATTTTTTTTGCTCGTACTAATTCTGCTATACGCTGAATAAGGTGGGCTTTATTTACTTGATAAGGCAATTCAGAAATAACAAGTTGCTCTCTTGTGTTTTTCATTTCTTCAATAGATATCATTGCCTGCATCACAACACGCCCTTTGCCTGTTGTATAACCTCTATGAATCTCTGATTGATCAAAAATTACTCCTTTGGTAGGAAAATCTGGTCCCTGCACAATGGACAAGATGTCATCTATGGAACATTGCGGATTATTTACTATGTGAATAATTGCTGTGCATATTTCTTGAAGATTATGTGGTGGAATTGATGTCGCCATACCAACAGCTATACCAGATGTTCCATTTATTAACAGAGTTGGAATCTTTGTTGGTAAAACACCAGGCTCTTTAATTGATTCATCAAAATTATTTACAAAATCTACAGTATCTTTTTCAATATCATTTAATATTTCTGCAGTAATAGGGGCCAATTTTGCTTCGGTATATCGCATTGCTGCAGGTGGGTCGCCATCAATTGAACCAAAATTACCTTGTCCAGTTACGAGTGGATATCTCAATGTAAAATCTTGAGTCATACGCACCATTGCTTCATAAATTGGACTATCTCCATGTGGATGCAATTTACCCATTACATCTCCAACAATTCTTGCTGATTTTTTAAACGAAGCATTAGACGTCACACCTAATTCAAGCATGCCAAATAAAATTCTTCTTTGTACAGGTTTTAGTCCATCACGAACATCTGGAAGGGCCCTTGAGACAATGACAGACATTGCGTAATCAAGATATGATTCACGCATTTCTTCATCAATTTTTCTATCTTGAATTGAATCGGTATTTTTTTTATTCATCTACTTTTTCTTCAGAGTCTTCAGAGTCTTCAGAGTCTTCAGAGTCTTCAGAGTCTTCATCTATGACTGCATTATCTAAATCTTCTTCTTTAATTTCTTCAATTTGATCGGTTGCAACTTCTTCTTCATCTTCCTCGTCATCTTCCGTAGTGGTATCAATGGTCTGGAAGCCATCTTGGAGATTTTCTTCTTCAACCGCCTCATCATCATCAGACATATCAATTGATTCCCAATCATCCTCTAATCCAAGTTCTGAGTTTTCATCTTCAGAATAAAGCATGACATCAGCAAGTATTTTAGATCTTTCATCATCAATAATAGAATTAATAAATGGAGTTTCTAGTGTTACGCTTGGTTCTCTATAAACTTCAAGTATTTGAATCACACCAGTATCTCCAAAGAAATCTTTAAAAATAACTTCGAATTGTGATCCCCCATCAATACAAGTTTTAAGTCGTAATGCACTTCTTGGCTCAATGGTCCCCAAGACTACTTTCCTTACATTAGTAATTTCAATACCATTGCTTGTTGCTTGAATGAGTAGTTCTGTACCAGGAACAAGATTCTTAATTGCACGTGAATTTGGCTTGTCAATGATAAATTCTGCACTACGTGCAGCAGTTTGGATTAAAATGTCATTGCGTACTAACTTTTCTAAGTTACTCTTATTTTGCACTTTGCCTTGAAATGTTTTTTCATCTTTCATTTGTTCTAGCTCTTTCAGATTTCTGCGAGCAATTGTATTGAGAGGGTCAATTTGTAACGCTTTGGTGTATGAATTTTTGGATTCTTTCAATTTACCTAATTCTAATTGCGCCTTACCAATTCTGTTTAATGCTTGCACATCAAGTTTGTTAAGAGATAATATTTCTTTATTTGTAGAAATTGCTTTTTTCCATTCTCCTTTTAAGGCAAATTGCGTTGCATCTGATACTAGATTTTTGTAAATGACTGCTTTTGATTCTTCCATGGTTATTTTATCTTTCATTTTGATTAAATACGGATGTTTTGTATAATACAATTTATTCTATTTAATAGCCATAATATTCAGCTAATTTAGTTGAGTAATTGTTATAATTATATCAATTATTATAACAATTAATTAGATGAATTTTTTCTTTAAAAATTATGTATTTTTGTTTATTCAAAAAGCTTTTTTTATAGCTTCTTTTTTTATCGTCGTTTTCAATATTAATGTTCTGCAGGCTGAAGTATTTTCTCTTGGTGAAGAGAATTCTTGGTTTAGGATTCATAATGTGGGCAATAAGCTTGCTCAAGTAGATATTACTTACCTTGACACAAGTGGAAATCAAGTTTTTACTGATGGATGTGACGAAGAGTACGATTGTAAAAATCTCTTATCTGAAAAATCTAGAACATTTTTTCAACAATCTGAAGATAATCTTGAAATTGGATTTCGTGGTTCAGCATTTATAAAATCTACTCAACCGTTTGTTACTTTGATGGGTCGTGATGCATTTAAAAATGATAAGTTTCAAATCGCTGGAGATACATTAAGACTTTTGCCAAATGGATCCACTCAGCTTTTGCCCATAATACAGTTTAATGAAAAATATGCTTCAAGAATATCTGTTCAAAATCTTGATAAAAAGAATTTTAGTTGCATGATGATTAATTTATATTCAAAAAACAAGCAAATTGATATGACTCAATATATTGATTCTGATGTAGCTTTTTGCCCTAATGGTGGCTCTTATATTCCTCCTCACGGTTCTATATTAATTAATGAAAGTATTTTGGCTAACTTGGAGTCTTTTGATGGTTTTGGCATTGTTCACGGTGTTTTAACCATCAATGGTTTTTTAGCTAGTGAACAAAGCTTTCTTGTCAGTGTTGAAAACAGAGAAATTGATGGTCCAGGTTTAACACAATATAGGGGTATAGATTTTGATGAGGCTTCAACAGATGTTGTTTTACCGATAGCAGATAAAAATTATTCTGAAAATGGCAAGATTTGGGATGTTAATTTTCGCATCATAGGGCAAGATCCACTTTTACGTCATGAAGTGGAATTTTTATATCAAGGGAATGATAATGCAAATAACTATTATGAGTTTGAACACAAAACCTCTTTCACCAAAATGTTAAATTGTGATTTGAGATTATGGAATAGAGGTTCATGTGTCCCTTCGAATATAGATAATATTGATAACTTTAGAGGTACAGTAAGAATAAAATCTGATTTACCAATAGCAATCGTTGCACAGTTATTTGCTTCAAATAATCTACTTGGTAATTATCGTGGCTTAAGCTCAGAAGAAGCGTCTAGGCAAATCTTTATGCCTGTTTTAAACAAAAACTATGGACCATTTGGAGATGCAATTGGATGGAATTCTTCATTTAGAGTTTTTACTTTTGATGGAAGTGATTCTAGAATTAGAAAATATTTTTTCTCTAATAAAGGAAAGAATATTTCAGAACTTCCTATGATATTAAATCGTGAGCAAACTTTTTATCAACAAAAAAATAGCTTGATTAATAATAAATGGGTAGGGAGTGGATATATCGTTGCTGACAAACCAATTGTAGCAGTAGTATATCTTTTTAATGAGAATTTTGAAGGCGACAATTTATTAATGTATAATGCTGTTAGTTTAGAATAAATTTTTATGAAAAAACAACGAACACTGCTAACACTCAATCAAGTTTTAGAAAAATATGTTGATGGACCATCTACAGGAATATTTACCGATGGATCATGTTCAGGTAATCCTGGTCCAGGTGGATGGGGCGTTGTAGTTGTAGATAATAATCAAATTATTGATCAAAAGTTCGGCAATGATGAGCATACAACAAATAATAAAATGGAACTAACTGCACTACTTGAAGCGATGAAATATGCACAAAAGATAAAAGTTTCTAATATTTATACTGATAGCCAACTGCTAGTAAAAACATTTACATTATGGGCAATGCAATGGGAGAAAATGAATTGGCGCAGAAAGTCTGGTCCTATTAAAAATCTTGAATTAATTAAAGAGATTTATTTTTTATTCAATCAACAAAATGAATATACGTTGAACTGGATTCCTGCGCATTCTGGATTTAAGTGGAATGAGTATGCTGATGCTTTATCTACAGCATACTTGCGTGAAATATTGTAATCTAATCTAAGGAAAAATCATGTCATTAAATAAACTGTCGATTTTTGAACTGCAAAGCTTATTTCAAAAAAAAGAAATTAAGGCTACGGAAATAGCACAAGATTGTATTGCACAGATTGCTGATCGTGATGAACAGGTAAAGGCTTGGGTTGATTTTAATAGCAGTAATGTTTTACAAAACGCAGAAGCAATTGATGCTAATGATGAACTACTTGGCCCGTTACATGGTATTCCAGTTGGCATGAAAGATATTATTGATGTTGCTGGTATAGCCTGTAGTCGAGGTTCAAGTATCTATTCAGATAGAATTGCAACAACTAATGCGCACATTGTCTCTTTGGTTCAAGGTGCAGGCTCTTTTGTTTTAGGAAAAACAGTTACTACAGAGTTTGCCTCTGGCAATCCTAATGTTACTTGCAATCCGCATAATTTAAATTATACACCTGGTGGCTCTTCAAGTGGTTCTGCAGCAGCAGTTGCTGATTATATGGTTCCATACTCTTTTGGTACTCAAACCGCTGGTTCAATGATTCGACCTGCTGCCTTTTGTGGCATACCTGCAATTAAGCCATCTTTTGGAACAATCTCTCGAGCGGGTTTAAGTTATGTTGCAGATTCCTTAGATACTATTGGTTGGTTTGCAAGGGACGTAAGAGATCTAGGTATTATTTATCATGCTATTACAGGAAATGATGTTAAATTTGAACAGCAAGGTGACTTAAGCAAATTGAGAATTGGCATTTGTAGGACGCCTGATTGGGATAATGCAGAAAATTTAGTGCAAGAACTTTTTGAAGAGCTTGAAATGCATTTGTCACAATCAAACATTCAATATGACAATATTGAACTGCCAAAAGAGTTTGCTTTATTAGGCGAAGTTCAAAATAGAATTATGTGTAAAGAGATGACATTTTGGCTGGAAGCTGAATGGGCAAATTACGCGGATCAACTTTCTGAATATATTATTGAACGGTTAGATTTTGGTAAAACAATTAGTAATGAACAAATTTTATTGGACAACATTCTTATAGAACATTCTAGAAATAAAATGGTTGCTTTGTTTTCGAATTATGATTTTATTATCACTCCTAGTGCGCCAGGCCCTGCACCAGAAGGATTATCATCAACAGGCAATTCAGTATTTAATAGAATGTGGACAGCATTACATCTACCATGTATCAATATCCCAATCAAAAAATCTGAGAATAATTTACCTATTGGTATACAAATAATTGGTAAATACAAAAATGATGCTAATTTACTAGAAAATGCAAAATTCATGCAAGATTTTATTAGCGCGAAATACTAATTATTTTCATAATGTGTAACAGGTTTTTCACCCATCCACACTCTAAGGGTGTTTTTTAGTTTTGTTTGTTGAATAAACAAATCATTCTCAGGCGTCAAATCATTACTAGTTTGTGGGCTTTTGAAGTAAAAACTCAACCATTCTTGTATGCCTTTTTGGTTGTTTCTTTTTGCAAGATCCATAAATAATGCAAGATCAAGGACAATAGGCGCAGCTAAAATACTATCACGACACAGGAAATCAATTTTAATTTGCATTGGATATTGCATCCATCCAAAAATATCAATATTATCCCATCCTTCTTTATTATCTCTTCTTGGCGGATAGTAATTAATTCTTACTTTATGATATAAATCTTGATATAAATCTGGATATTTATCTGGCTGTAAAATAGTTTCTAAGACACCAAGTTTACTAACCTCTTTGGATTTAAAGCTATCTGGATCATCTAACACTTCACCATCTCTATTTCCAAGAATGTTTGTGCTGAACCACCCATTAAGACCAAGCAATCGAGACTTAAATCCAGGTGCTAAAATTGTTTTTAACAGAGTTTGTCCTGTTTTAAAATCTTTTCCTGCAATCGGTACATTATTTTTTTCAGCGTACTCAATGATTGCTGGTATATCCACGCTTAAATTTGGTGCACCGTTAGCAAACGGAATTTCTTTAGAGATTGCTGCATAGGCATAGATTTGACTTGGTGAAATATTAGGATCATTGTTTTTTAAACCATTTTCAAATGCTTCCAATGATTTATGAACCTCTTGTATTTCTTGATGCGCCTCAGTGCTACCACACCAAACAATGACTAATCGATCACAATTATGGTCTTTTTTAAACTGCTCCATGTCCTCCATAAGTTGTTCGGCCAAGTCTAATTTATTTACACCGTTTTTTACATTTGAACCCTCTAAATTTTTTACCCAAGATTGTTCAAAAACGGCACTCATTGGTTTTATGTTCTCTAATTCTTCACGAATTGGTTGTAAATGATGCGGTTCTAGAACACCAGCTCGCACAGCAGCTTCATAAGCGTTATCATCAATTGGGTCCCATCCTCCAAATACTATATCGTCAAGATCTGCAAGGGGAACAAAATCTTTAATCAATGGTTGTTCATTATCAGAACGATCACCAATTCTAATGTGTCCCATTTGAGTCAGTGAACCAATAGGTGGTGATATTCCTTTTTGTATTGACAAAATTCCTGCAAAGGTTGTAGTTGCAACTGCTCCCATTCCAGGTGTTAAAAAACCTAATTTTCCTTCTGCTTTAGCAATTACATCTTTTTTACTCAATTATTTCTCCATTAAATACTTTGAAACTTACATGAAAAACAGTTTAATATATTTGTTTTGTTGTGTCGCGTCATTTATGATTAAAGACACCAATGCAATTATCTTTTAAATTTATTGCATGAATTATAAAGAGGGGGAAATAATGGCAGATTCAAATGAAGAGGTTCAAGCTAGGTGGGGCCTTGCAAATGAAAAAGAGGTTCCTTGGGATCGTGAAAAAGGTCTTGATGCAGATTCAGCTGAACAATATAGAGATGCGATTTTAGAATTTATTTCTAATTCGAAGGAAAGTTCTGCATACCTGATGACTAGAAGAAAAGATGGACGTGAAATTATGCGCCCCGTCTCAGTTTTTGTTGATAATTGGACTTGTGAAACGATTACTCAAGATCTTCAACCAAAAACCACGCATGTCAGAAACGATTCTGTTGTAGGTTATCTATGGGTTGGGCGTGAGCATAGATCGGATTGGTCAGCAAATGATGATTTTAGGCCCAAGGTTGTGTGGATGCAAGGTCAAGCTGAACTTATAGAATCTGAAGATGAAGTCAATGCTTTTTATGATAAGCGTGAAAAAATTAAAGGCGTTGGTCGTGTTCATCCAGAAGGCGAGACAATGTATTTGATTAGAACTACACCTCAGTATTTAAGAGCTGAAGGTTGGGAAGGTTCACGAGCAATCGTATATAAAACTTTTTAGTTGTATATACGATTCTTATCCAAGCTGATCGTCCGGATTGAGTAGTGCAGATGCAGGACTTTTTTTGCCTCCATCAATTTTGGCTTTGTTTATTTTCAAGGATCCATTGCGCACTGCAATAATGACGCTGTCATTTTCAACTTGCATTATCTTGCCAGGCTTTGTGTTGTCATAAACATCAGACAATTTATTGGTTTGATATAAAAATATCTTTTTGTTTTTGATGTATGTATACGCACCTGGTTGTGGATCAGACGCTCTGATTTTATTGTGTATAGCATTAATATCTTCAGCCCAATTAATTTCTGCATGTTGTTCGTCAAAGGGCGGATCATAATTTGACTTGGATTCATCTTGTTTAATTTTTGGTGCGTTTCCTTTTTCAGTTAAATCGACTGCTTCAATCATTGCTTCAATGCCTAATGGATATAATTTATTAAAATAGAGCGTTGCTACTGAATCATTTTCATCAATGGCCGCTTGCTTTTGTAACAAAATTGGACCAGTATCTATCCCAGCATCTACCCAAAAGATACTAATGCCTGTTTCAGTTTCTCCATTAAATATAGCCCAGTTCATAGCAGATCTGCCACGATATTTTGGTAACAAAGAGGGATGATATTGTATGGAACCAATCGTTGCAGCATCTAAAATATTTTTTGGAATTATGTGATTAACAAATGCAAAGACAATAAGATCAGGTGAAAAATCATTTATGAATTGATCTGCATATTCTGTTTGTTTTAAGAGATCTGTGTAAATATTTGGCAGATTCTGTTCTTTTGCAAGTATGCCAAGAGGATCTGAGTCAATTTCGCTTTTTGGTAATGGGCTAGATACTCCAACAATGTTTTTTTTAGCTTCTATGAGTTTATTTAGTACATCATGTCCAAATTGTGCTTGCCCTATAACTGCAATTCGCATTATATTTCTCTTTACTAGTTGTAGAATCCATTGAACAAAACTAATAACCTAACTTGGTTGGTATTATAGATCATATGCGGCAGTCTATGAAATAAGTTAAATAATTTATGTTTAAAAATATTTCTCAATATGTGTTATATTCTCTTTTATGTGTGTCACTGCTTTCATGCAGTGGTGATAAGAATGATATTGTTCAACAACAAAATGAAAGTATAGAGAGAGAAAATAATAACGATGACATTGTGAATACAAAATCACAGATAGCTATTTCAAAAAATAATAATGAATCTGAGACTAATGCAATTAAAGAAACAATAATTCCCAAGAAAGAAAATAATGATATTGCAAAGACAATTGAAAAAAAGCCATTTCAACTATTTTTCAATCACACAGTTGTTGCAGGGGATACTCTTTGGGGCCTAGCAAGTCAATACGATGTTGGATGGAAGTATATTTATTGGAATAATACAGATATTCTTGCGAGCCCTTCATCTTTAGCTATTGGACAAGTGCTTAAGATTCCTTCAGAACCCACAATACTGCATGAGGTCAAGATAGGTGAAACGATATCTGATATATCATCTAGATATGAAGTTCCTATAGATAAAATTTTGGAATATAAACTAAATAAATTAAATGATATTAATCTTATTTCTGTTGGTGATATAATTTATATTCCTAATGCAGTAGTGCAATTTTTTCAAGTAACTTTAAGTTTTTATTATTGTAAAGATGTGAACAATCCTCGTTATTTGACTGGTGACGGCGGTGATTTTTGTGGAATAATGCGCAATGGGCAAAAAGTGTACCCTGGAGCAGCAGCATGTGCGTATAGATTTCTAGGTCAAAAGTTTGTGATTGTCAATGATCCTTTAAAACGAGTCTATGAATGTGCTGATACAGGTAACTTAGTACTCGGATGGCATAGAGACATATGGTTCAATACAAATGAAGAGGGTTGGAATTGGCTACGTGCTGTTGGTACCACTGGTGACATTATGGTTATAGAATAGTGTTTAATTTTTTGATAAAGTGACTATAAAATCAGCACCGCCTAGATCACTATTTTGAATTTTTAAATTCCCATTATGCAAATTAACTTGTTGTTCTACTAATGCTAATCCAAGTCCAGAGCCTGCTGTTTTCGCTGAACCTGTTTCAAATCTTTTTAATATTATTTGTTGATCTTGCAAAGATACTCCTGTTCCATTGTCTGCAACCGAAATGATAATGCGATTTTCTTTTTCTGATAAGTTGATTAGTATTTTATGTTGTCCTTTTAAAGGCGCACCATGAATCAATGCATTATTGATTAAATTACCTATCATAACTTTGATGCCTTCATCCCAACCTTTCATTACATATTCACCAGATTGAATGCTCAGCTTAATATTTATAGTTTCAGAAGTCTTTATTGCATTACTGACAATTGCATCAGCAATTTCAGCTATATCAATTGATTCAAAAATTTCTTCAATTGCTAATTCGCCTTTTGCTAAAATACGTAATCCATCTAAAACATTAACTAGCCTTTTTTGTTGTTCAGACAATTCTGTAATAATTTCATTTCTTTCTTTTTCATCTAAATTTGGATTACTGCTTAACACATCAAGATTAGTAATCATGCTCGTTAAAGGAGTTCTTAACTCGTGAGCGGCATTGCCTGCAAAATCTTGAGCTGACAATAAAGCTCGTTCTCTAATCGCAGTTTCTTGTTCAATAGTATCAAGTAATTGATTCATTTGATTTGCAAGTTCATTGATTTCATATGGTCCGCTATCTGTATTGACTCTAAAACTTAAATCAGAAGTTTCTCGAATTTTTGCTGTCTGATTCCTCAATATATATAATGGGCTTAAAGCTTTACCGCCTAACCACCATCCAATTAAGCCAGCAAGTACTGAACATATAATTCCAGCAAATATAAATCGATTAATAATATTTGCGATAGTGGTTTCTAAATTTTCTGTTGATGAACCAACAATCATGACAATGCCAGTATCATTGGTCCGTAAAATTTTTTGTCCTGTTACTAAATTCACCTCAAATGTTTTTTCTTGTACTTTTTGACGAAGAAGGCGCCAATTTCTTTCTTTTCCTTCATGATTTGTAAACCCAAATTTCATAGAATCATCACTAATATCTGGAAATCCTTCTGTTTGCAAGAATACTCCATTGGGGGACACAACTCTTAGAGCGATACCTACATCTATGGTGGGAATTGAAGGCACTACGCCAGGTGCGAATGATGTATTTGTTTTTAATGGATTCAATCGTCGTGGTGCAGGAGGCACGGTAAAAAATTTTCTTGTATTATCAACAGCAATTGCTGCTTCGACAAGATTGGTTTGTTTCTTTAATCGATCATCTAAATCATTGTATGCATCATTTGAGATCAATGTAATCAATGTAATTCCTGCAATGATTATTACTAATGCAGTAGAAAAAATTGCAGCTAAGGTTACCCTTAATCGTAAATTCATATTCTTAATACAAAACCAACACTATGCACTGTGTGTATTATTCTTGGCGATTTGTTTTTTTCTAATTTCTTACGTAAATATCCTATAAATACATCAACAACATTTGTTTCTACTTCGAAATCATACCCCCATACAGTTTGGAGCAACTGCTCACGTGTCATTACAGTGTCTTGATTTTTTGCCAAAATATATAGAAGTTCAAATTCTTTTCTTGTTAATTTTAGTTCTTTTTCATTTTGCTTACACGCATGCTTACGAGGATCAATGATTAAATTGCCCACAAGAATTTGATCATCTGTTGATGTTGCAACTTGCGAACGTCTAATTAATGCACGTAATCTTGCTAATAATTCTTGTAGAGCAAAAGGTTTTACTAAATAATCATCTGCGCCTGACTCAAGACCAATTACCCGGTCAGTCGTTTCATCTCTCGCAGATAATATGCATATAGGAATTTGAACATTATTTTTTCTTAGTCTTTGTGTTACTGAAATACCATCTATATCAGGCATGTTAATATCAAGTACAATGATATCAGGTGGATGTTGATCGATTTTATCTAATGCTTCTCTACCTCCACTAGCAGTATCTACATGAAAATTTTCTAATTCTAAACCACGTTTTAATGATTTTAAAATTGCGTCATCATCATCAACAATGAGTGCTTTTGGATTCATAATTTAAACCTCGTATTTAACCAAATATTTTCATTTGACGGTTTAATTTTGTGCGTTCAATATCTAAAGCAATAGCATCACCATTCTGTCTTTCAATTTCCAAAGAGACAGCTGTGCCAGCCTCTCCTCTAATTAAATTAATAATCTCTTTGAATGATAATTCATCAGTATTAATTCCATTTATTGACAATATTCTATCTCCACTTTTTAATCCCGCATTGTCTGCTGGACCCTTTGGAAGGCTTTCCTGGATATATATAAAATCACCTAGTTGAATAATCATTGCTCCTATTCCAGAAACATTATTTTTTACTATCTGAGCTTGAAATTGTTTACTTCTTTTAAGTTTACCCATGTTTGGTTTACCCATGTTTGGTTTACCCATGCTTGGTTTACCCATGTTTGGTTTACCCATGCTTGGTTTACCCATGCTTGGTTTACCCATGCTTGGTTTACCCATGCTTGGTTTACCCATG
>MDTE01035333.1_pt1 | contig 14868 bp, 17 predicted proteins | sample 811231 | NCBI WGS metagenome assembly MDTE01 (sample SAMN05326651, study PRJNA326480) | marine metagenome | isolation source: seawater | place: Indian Ocean: Red Sea | collected 2010 | reverse complement strand
CCGGCCCTCGCCGGTACAGCGCCGCGCCGAGGCGACGGGGCTGGAAGTGCGCATGCCGGTATCGCTGAAAGACCCGGCGGAGCAGCAGGCGTTTGCCGCCTATGAGGCCGATCTCTGCGTTGTCATCGCCTATGGCCTGATCCTGCCGAAACCCGTTCTCGTGGCGCCGCGCCTCGGCTGCATCAACGCCCATGCGTCCCTGCTGCCGCGCTGGCGCGGCGCCGCGCCGATACAGCGCGCGATCATGGCCGGCGATCGGGAGACCGGCGTCTGCATCATGCAGATGGACGAAGGGCTCGACACTGGCCCGGTATTGCGTTGGGAAAGCCTCGCGATCGACGCGGCATGCAACGGCGGCGAATTGCATGACCGGCTCGCCGCCCTCTCGGCAACCCTCCTCGCCGAGACGGCCGACCAGCTCTGCCGCGGCACCGCGCCGGCGCCGATGATGCAGTACGGTGAGGCGAGCTATGCCGCCAAGATCGACAAGGCGGAAACCCGTCTCGATTGGCACCGCCCGGCCGATGAGCTCGTCAATCTGGTGCGCGCCCTCTCGCCCGCGCCCGGCGCCTGGTTCCTGCATGGCGAGAACCGCATCAAGCTGTTGGCGGCGCATGCCACCGCCGGCGCCGGCGCGGCGCCGGGCACAGTGCTTGCCGGCGATGGCCTGCTGGTCGCTTGCGGCGAAGGCACGGCGCTCCAGCTTGAGCGGCTGCAGCGCGCCGGCAAGGGCGCGATGGCGGTGGCGGATTTCCTGCGCGGCCATGCCGTCCAGCCGGAAGAGATATTGCCATGCCCCGCTACAAGCTGACCGTCGAATATGACGGCACGGAATTCGTCGGCTGGCAGTGGCAGGCCAACGGGATCTCCGTGCAGCAAGTTTTAGAGGAGGCGGTTGCCGCCTTCTCGGGCGAAACGGTGCGGGTGCATGGCGCCGGGCGCACCGATGCCGGCGTGCATGCTCGGGCGCAGACCTGTCATCTCGATCTCGCCGGCGAGGCCCGGCCGGATGTGCTGCGCGATGCGCTCAACGCCCATGTGCGGCCGCGCCGGGTAGCGGTGCTCGCCGCCGAAAACGTGGCCGATAACTTCGATGCCCGGCGGTCGGCGAAGGCGCGCATCTACCGCTACCGCATCGTCAACCGCCGCGCGCCGCTTGCGCTCGATGCAAAACGCGCCTGGCAGGTTTCCCGACCGCTCGACGCCGACGCCATGGCGCTGGCCGCCGGGCAGCTGCTGGGGCGGCATGATTTTTCATCGTTTCGTGCCAGCGCCTGTCAGGCGCCCTCGCCGATCAAGACCCTGGACGCGCTCGATGTGGCGCGCGACGGCGAGGAGATTCAGCTCACCGCGCGCTCCGAATCCTTTCTGCACCATCAGGTGCGCGCCGTGGTCGGCAGCCTGGTCTGGGTCGGCGAAGGGCGCTGGACGGAGGCCGACATCGCCGATACCCTGGCCGCGCGCGACCGCCGCCGCGCCGGCCCGAACGCGCCGCCTTGGGGTCTCTATTTGGAAGCGGTGCTTTACTAAAAGGACGCGCGCTATTTCTTTTTGGCGCGCGGCTTGGCTTTGGCTTTCGGTTTTGCTTTGGCTTTTGGTTTCGCGGGGGCCTTTTTCTTCGGCGCCACTTTCTTCTTCACGCCGCCGATGCCTGTATCGTAGATCATTTGCGCGAAATCGCGGCAGCCCGCCGCCGTTTGGCCCTTTTTCGGCTCAAAGCGGCTCGACCAGGTAATCGTGCAGCTGCGCGAGGTCGCCGGTGCGACCTTGATGGTCGCGGTATAGTTGACGAAGGGCACGATATTGTTGGGCGTGTCGACGATGCTGTAGATCTGGGTCCGGGTCAGGCTGTCATATTTCACCAAGCGTTCCACGACCGTGCCTTTCGCTCCCTTGACCTTGAGTTTGCGGATGGTGCCGGTCTTGTCGAGGGAGCAATCGGAGATCGCTCCCTGCATGATCGCCTTGAGATTGGCGAAGCTGCCGATATGTTCCCACACCTTGTCGGCCGGTGCGCCAACCTTGGCGGTAACCGAAGCCCGTGAATATGCCATGATGCCGTCTCCCTATTTATGAACTTTTCCATGAACCGCTGTTTGCTTCCCGGCATCGTGCCGGATGCCGTTAGGCAATTCAAAAGGTAATTTTTAATGTGGGTTATTGAACTGTTTTCGTCTCGCCCGGTTTGTCCTTTCCTAGCGCCATCAGATTGTTCTTCGTTTCGCTCCTTTGTGTGTTGTTGATCGCCGGCACGAGCGTCCGGGCGACCGACCATTATTCCGAATGGGGCGGCGGCGGCGAAAAATATGATGCGCTGCTCGATCGCCTGCACGAACTGATCGATGTGGCGGAGAAGGCGCGCGCGGCGGATCCCCGCCTGCTGCAGAATTTGCGCGATTCCATTGTCGAGCATTCCTGCGCCGCGGCGGCTTCCGCGTCGGAACCCGAGCCCGAGCCGGACCTGCCGCCGCAAATCCTCGTGCATGACGATTTCCGCGACGGCAACTTCACCCGCAACCCGGGCTGGACCGTTGCCTCAGGCCGCTTCAATGTCGATTCCGGCCTGGGCTTGCGGAGCGTTGTCGCCAAGCCCGCCGCGCCGGTGGAGAAGAGCGACAAGGACAGGCGCAAGGAGTTGGTTACCGACGTCCTTGGCGCGCTGCTTGGCGCCGAGAAAAAAGAGACCACGACGAGCCAGCCGAGCCAGCCCGAGCGCGCCGAGATTTTCGTCCGTGCGCCGATCTCCAACGCTTTCCGAGTTGTGTTCGAGAGCGTCTCGCGCGAGAAGCATGGCCACTTTTCGTTCGATCTCTTCCAGGGCCGCTCGCGCGGCGCGGGCTACTGGCTGACCTATGCGCCGGACGTCCAGCCCTCCCTTGAGCTGCAACGCTTCGGCTAGAGCGGCATTCGCACCATCATAGCGCGCAATCAGGTGATCAATCTGGAAGACAATTTCCGCCACCGTATCGAAATCAACCGCTACGGAGCGGGCGGCATGACGGTTTCGCTGGATGGCGCGCAGGTGCTGAGCGCGAACGATCGCAGCTTCCGCAATCCGTTTTCCGGTATTACCATCGCCAATGACGGCGGCGACTACACGATCCGCGAAATCACCGTTTTCGGTGACCGTTAAACGTTTCTAAGCCGCGCGGTCTTCGAGCACGCCGCACTCGCGGATCACTTGCGCCGCGGCCTCTTCACCATGGGGCGCCATGAGATGGGCGCCCGAGACGCCTTCGATCTCGCGCATCCGCTGAATGAGCTCGACGCATACTTTGCGTCCCTCTGCCTTCGAATCCTCGGCTTGCTCCAGGCGGGTGACGATCTCCTCAGGAATGTTCACGCCGAATAGATTCTCGTTCATCCAGCGCGCCGAGCGTGCGGAGGCAATGGGGCCGATGCCGATGATGAAGTGGGTCTTCTCCAGAATCCCGAAATCGCTGATGCGCGCGAGATAGTCGCGCAAGGTATCCATGTCGAAGCAATATTGCGTCTGAAAGAAATCGGCGCCGGCGGCGATCTTGGCTTCGAGCGTGCCGGGAGTGAAATCGTCGTCGAGCTTGCGCGGCGCGTCGGCACCGCCGATGAAGAGCCGGGGCGGCGTCTCGATCCTGCGCCCGCCTGGATAGTGCGACGCATCGCGCATGTCGCGCACCGTCTCCATAAACTGGGCGGAATTGAGGTCGAACACCGGCTTGGTCTTCGGCTGATCGCCGGCCTCTGGCGAATCTCCGGTAAGGCAGAGAATATTGTGAATACCGAGCGCACCGGCGCCGAGAATATCGGCCTGCAGCGCCAGCCGATTGCGGTCGCGCATGGTAAATTGCAGCACCGGCTCGATGCCGTCCGCTTCTAAGATCGCCGCCGCCGCGAGGGGCGAGAGATGGGTTTGCGCGCCCGGGCCGTCCAGCACATTGACCGCGTCGGCAAGGCCCTTGAGGCAACCCGTGCGCGCCAGCACCGCCGTCGCGTCCGCCGAATCCGGCGGCGCCGTTTCGGCGGTCAGCGCGAATTGCCCCGCCTTCAGCACCGCTTCCAGCTTGCCCCCGCTGACAGGCGCGGCTGCTTGGTCGTCTTTCATGCTTTCCCCTTTTCCGGCTCCGGCTACAATAGTGGCCCCGAAATCATCGCTGCGGATGATAGCGATCACCAAACAGGAAACAAGAATGCCCTTTGTGAAACGCGATGAGAACAGCCGGATCACCTCCGTGTTCGACCGGCGGGTCGAGCAGATCGGCGAGGAGCTGCCGGCGGATCATCCCGACATCACCGAATTTCTCGACCGCATGGGACGCACCGCGCCGATCCGCGAGGATCTCGACCGCAGCGATTCCGCCATGGACCGCGTGCTCGAGGATCTGATCGATTGCCTGATCGAAAATCGGGTGATTCTGGTCAACGATTTGCCGGCGGAGGCGCTGGAGAAGATCGGCCGCCGACGCAGTCTGCGCGCGGACATGCAGGCGGTGGCCGGCCTCCTGTCCGACGATACGGACAAAATTATTTAGTGCACGGTACCGCTATCGGGCGGCGCGGCGCTCGCCACCGCCAATTGCGGGCCGGGGCCGGCATGATGGTGAACCAATCGCCACACGCCATTTTCTCGGGCAAAACAGTTCGACGCCAGCAATTGCGCTTGCGGCAAAACCTCCTGGCACACCACTAGGGCGCTTTCTCCGTGCAGGGAGACGTTTCTATCGCCGCAGTTGATCTCCGGCGCCCCCGGGTCGGACAGAATTGCCGCCCAGCTTTCGATCACCGCTGCCCGCCCGATCAGCGGCGCCCAGCCGGGATGGATGCAACAGACTGGCGCCTCCGCCGCCCATATATCGTCCATCGCCGCCATGTCGCGGTTCCTGAAGGCCGCGTAGAAAGCTTCGTTGGCGTCGAGAACCGCCTGTTCCTCGCTCATGGCGTTAGTTTCCCCTTTCTTCCCCGGGCATGCCTGCCGATATCCTACACCAACGGTTTACGCTTGCCTGCCGCTGTTTGCCTTGAGGTCGTGGGCCGATTGGCGTAAAGCGGTGCGCCATGAACGATATTCTCAAAGGACTACGAATCGTCGAGGGTTCCGCCTTCGTCGCGGCGCCGCTCGGCGGCATGACACTAGCGCAAATGGGTGCCGATGTGATCCGCTTCGATCTGATCGGCGGCGGTCTCGATTACAAACGCTGGCCGGTGACCGCCGACGGCAACAGCATCTATTGGACAACCATGAACAAGGGCAAGCGCTCCCTCGCGGTCAATCTGCGCGAGCCCGAGGGGCAGGAGATCGTTGCCGCCCTGATCGCCGCGCCCGGGCCCGAGGCCGGCATTTTCTTGACCAATCTTCAGGTGCCGCCGGCGTTCGACTACGACGCCCTAAAGGCGCGGCGCGACGATCTCATCATGCTCAAGATCATCGGCAATCCGGATGCCTCCGTGGCGGTGGATTACACGGTCAATGCGCGTACTGGCTGGTCCTATGTCACCGGGCCGGAGGGTCATAAGGGCCCCGTCAACAATGTGCTGCCGGGTTGGGATCTGACCTGCGGCCTTACCGCCGCGATTGGCCTCCTGGCCGCCGAGCGCCACCGTACGCGCACCGGCGAGGGCCAGCTTGTGAATCTGAGCTTGGCGGACACCGCTTATCATCTCACCGCGTCGCTCGGCTATATCGGCGATGTGCAGCTCAATGGCGAGACGCGGCCTCGCATCGGCAACGATATGTACGGCACCTTCGGGCGCGATTTCACCACCAGCGACGGGCGCGAGATCATGCTCGTCGTCGTCACCCGCCGCCACGTCAAGGCGCTTGGCGAGGTGACCGGCCTGACCGAGCGATTCAAGGAGCTGGAAGCGGCCAAGGGCGTCGATCTCAATCTCGAGGCCGACCGCTGGAAGGTACGCCATGAGCTCAACGAGATGGTCGGCGCCTGGTTCGCCGGTCAAACCTTCGCCGAAGCCGGCCGGGCGCTGAGCGACGCCGGCATCCTGTGGGGGCCGTTCCGCACCTATGAACAGATGGTCGAGGAGGACCCCTTCGTCTCGACCGACAATCCGCTTTTCGGCGAGGTCGATCAGCCGGACATCGGCCGGCTGCTCACCCCGGGTTCGCCGCTCGATTTTGCCAGTCATACCCGCCACCCGCCGGCGCGCGGGCCGATGCTCGGCGAGCATAGCGATGAGATCCTTGCCGGTATTCTGGGCATGAGCCACGGCGAGATAGGCCGGCTGCACGATGCCGGCATCGTCGCCGGCCCCGATACGGCTTGAGCGTCCCGTAGAGTTAGAGGCCCTCGACGATAATCAGCTTATCGTCGGTATTGGCGGTGCGGAGCGGCAGGATTTACTGGTAGGCCGGCGAGTTGTACCAGGACTTGGCGGCGTCCATGCTGGGGAAGCGGACGATGACGATGCGGTTCGGGTTCCAATCGCCTTCGATGACATCGATATTCGTGCCGGCGCAAACCGGCTAGCCGCTAAACAGCTGCAAGGTCGCGCCGACCTTCTCGATATATTCCTTCATGCCTTCGAGGTTCTTGATGTCGGAATCGACGATGACAAATGCAGCCGCGGGTTTCTCCTTTTTATGTGCCTATATTGCGGGGGGTCGTTAAACGCCTTCGACGAAGATCACGCTGCCGGTCGCGGCGCTCTGGCGGATGGCGCGGGCTTCGGTGTATTCTGGCGAATCGTACCAGCGCTTCAGCGCTTCCATATCGTCGAATTCGAGCACCACGATGCGGCCCGGCTGCCAATCGCCTTCCTTGACCTCGCTATCGCCGCCGCGCACCTTGAAGCGGCCGCCATATTTCTCGATCGTCGCAGGCGTCAGCGCCTGGTAGCCCTTATAGGTATCAAGATCGTCGATGGTGATGTCGGCAATGGCATAGGCGGGCATGATTCGCTCCTTCTCCTTCAGAACTAGAACGGTTTCGGGTCGGCAAATCGCCTGAGCACATTGGTCGTCAGCTTGGCGACGTTGTTCTTATAATCGTTCCACGGCAGGCTCGCGCCATAGGCAATGGAGCCGGTGGAAAAGACGGCGCCGCCATTCGGGGTTTCGAAAAACACCATATCGGCGCGCACCAGCGGATTGTTCGGCCCCGAGATGCCGCCGGGATAGTTCACCAGGACTTCCTCGTTCACCACCATGTATAGGTCGGTGTGATCCTCGGAGGTGGCGACCACGAGGGCATGGGGCGGCGTGCCGAGGGCCGGGTCGGCGCGGTCGAGCTCGTTGCCCGCCGCGCCGCCGCCATGAAAGCCGAAATCGCCGATCAGCTCGTCCTTGGCAATGCCTTTGAACATAAAGGCGACGCGCGGGTTTCGGGCGTCCTCAGTTTGGCGGTAATAGGACGAAATGTCGAAGCCCTCGGAGGTAAAGCCGACGCCGGTCAGGCGTTGCGGCTCGGTCTCGCCCTGATGGCGCCACAACCCGCCATGCTCGCCGGTAAAGCTGTGATAATACTCGCCCGTATCGGCGCCCCAGGTCTTGATCGCCGCCTCGCAGCGCCTCACCTCGATGACGCCGGGCACCTCCTGATGCAGCGCCACGCGCCAATAGAAGCCATTGCCGCCGAGATACATCAGGCGGCCGCCCTTTTGTGTGAAGTCGAACACCGCGTCGCGCATCTGCTTGGAATAATATTCCGGATGGCCGCCGGTGATGATGACGTTATGCGGCTCGATCGCATCGGTGCCCTCGTAATGGATATCCTCGTCGGTCACCACGTCATAATCGAAGCCGAAGCGCTCCAGCCAGTCGATGAAATAGAGATCGAGATTGAACTCGCGCAGGTTCGTGTCCTTCTCGCCATAGCAGGACCATTGCGTCTGATATTTCGGCCGCATGTTGAGGATCGGGCGAAGGCGCGAGGAATAACACACGCCGGAGCCGTCTGAATGGGTGTCGTAGAGCGAGGCGCCATATTCGCGGTGTTCGTTGAGAAACATATGGGTGTCGTGCAGCACCGAGACTTGACCGGTGAGGATTTCCGCGATCGGTCCGTTGAAGGCGAGATGCTCGTTGGCGTAGGCCATGTAATGAACGGTCGGCAGGATGAAGGCGATGCGCGCCTCCTTGCCCTGCTCGGGCCGGACGGCGAAGGGAATATATTCCTCCGCGTCGCCGGCCCTCAGACGTGCGGCGTAGATGCCGCTTTTCAGTCCCTTCGGCACCGCCAGTTCGAAATCCATCTCCCAGCCGGCATCGTAGAGATCATCGTCGTGGAAGTGGATCGCGCCATATTCGTCAGGTGCATGTCGCCAGCAGAGCTCCGCGCCGGTCCAATTGGCGCCGGTCATGCCGCGCGCCGGCAGATTGACGATCTCGCCGTCCATCTGGCGGCTGGAGATATCGCTGATCTTGATCGAGGTGATGTCGCGCGAAAAATCCCAGGCGGCGAGCACCGAGGTGGCGAGGGCCGAGGGGATGGCATTACCTTTCAGCCCCTCGATCTCGGCCGGGTTGAGCACCCGGTCGGCAATTCTCGGGCTGTCGATCTTGCCGTTATAGAAATTGTCGCAAATCGTCCGCTCGCCGGCCTGGCGCGCAAATAAAGCCGCCATGGTAAGCGGCGACTTGTTGCCAGCGAGCCGGGCGATCTTCACCTTCTTGCGCGCCGTGCCGCCGTGATTGACGCCGACATAATCGCGTAAGGGTTCCTGATAGAGACGCACTTCTTTCTTCTCGGCATCCCAGCTGGCGGCCACCATGTACCAATGGCGCGACAGCATCGACTTGCCGAGGGAGACGGTCTCGCTCTTTCCCTTGCCGTTGCCGAGCGTCAGGCCGAGCGAGCCGTCCTCGGCGATCACCAGGGCGAAGCCGCTCTTATTGCTCGGGTTCCACTTGCCGAGAATAGCCTGCTGGCCACGCTCCGGCGTGGTCGGCCAGACCTTGGCCTGAACGGTGAAGCTCTTTAGCCGTTCTAGCGCCGGGTTGCTTTCGACGATGGCGTAGGAGCCGGCATAGATGCGCTGTTTGCGGCCCTTGTAGCGCTTGTTGGCCGATGTGCGGATCAGCTTTTCCTTGTATTTCGGTCCGTCCGGCGAGCTATCGCCGCAGATTAGCTTGACGATGTCGGCGCGATAGCTGGCGAGCTCGCAATTGACCATGAACTTGATGGTCTCGCCGGGGCGCGCACTGACGCGATCCGAATATCCGGTGATCTTCAGCATGGCCCGTCTCCCTATTTTTATGCCTTTGGCGCTAATCTTACGCCCTGCGGGCGCGGCTCAAAACAGTTTTCCGCAAGTTCCGCGACGCGCCTGGACAAAATGCCGCGTCCGCATAGGATACCGGCGAACCCGGAAGGAGACCTCCGCCATGGCGGCTGACCCGAAATATCTCAGACCCGATACCCTCGGCCTGCATGCCGGACAGCGCCCCGATCCGTTAACCGGCGCGCGCGCCGTGCCGATCTATCAGACCACCTCCTATGTGTTCGACGATACAGAACATGCGGCGTCGTTGTTTAATCTGGAGCGCGCGGGGCATATCTATTCGCGTATCTCCAACCCCACCGTGGCGGTGCTGGAGGAGCGCATCTCGGCGCTCGAAGGCGGCGTCGGCGCGGTGTGCACTGCGAGCGGCCAGGCGGCACTCCATCTCGCCGTGGCGACGCTGATGGATGCCGGCTCGCATATTGTCTCCTCGGCCTCGATCTATGGCGGCAGCCACAATCTCTTTACCCACACCCTGCCGCGCTTCGGCATCGAGACGACATTCGTCGATCCGCGCGATCCGAACGCCTTCGCCGCCGCGATCAAGGCCAACACCAGGCTTCTCTTCGGCGAGACCCTGGGCAATCCCGGACTCGAGGTGATGGACATGGCGCGCATCGCCGGGATCGCTCATGAGAACGGCCTGCCGCTGATGATAGACAATACCTTCGCCACCCCCTGCCTGTTTCGCCCGTTCGAGCATGGCGCCGATCTGGTGATGCATTCGGCGACGAAATTTCTCGGCGGCCATGGCGTCGCCATCGGCGGCGTGATCGTCGATAGCGGAAATTTCGATTGGGAAGAGACGGATAAATTCCCCACGCTGACCGAACCCTATGACGGCTATCACGGCCTCGATTTCGCCGAGGAGTTCGGCCCCGGCGCCTTCATCATGCGCGCCCGTGCCGAAGGCTTACGCGATTTCGGCGCCTGCATGAGCCCGGCCAACGCGTTCTATATCCTGCAAGGGGTCGAGACGCTCTCCATGCGCGTCAAGCGCCATGGCGAGAATGCGCGTCATATCATCGCTTTCCTTGAGGGTCATGACGCGGTGAGCTGGGTGAGCTATCCGGAGCTCGCCTCCCACCCCGACCACAATCTCGCGGCGACGCTGCTGCCTGAGGGCTGCGGCTCGATCTTCACCTTCGGCATCAAGGGTGGGCGCGAGGCTGGGCGCAAGTTCATCGAAGCGGTGGAGCTCTTTTCTCATCTCGCCAATGTCGGCGACGCCAAGAGCCTGGTGATCCACCCAGCCAGCACGACCCATCAGCAGATGGACGCGGCGGCGCTCGAACAGGCCGGCATCGGCGAGGACATGGTCAGGCTTTCGGTCGGCCTCGAAGACCCGGCGGATTTGACCGACGATCTCGCGCGCGCCCTCAAGGCGTCGCAAAGGAGCTAGGCGATGGAGCTTCAAGTCGACGGCCATTCCGTCTTCTGCGCCACCGGCGGCCAGGATTTCGACGCCAAGCTGCCGACCACACTCTTCGTCCATGGCGCCTCCTTCGACCGCACCGTGTGGAAATTACAGGCACGCTATTTCGCTTGGCACGCCAGCAATGTGCTGGCCGTCGATCTGCCCGGCCATGGCCGCTCCGGCGGTGCGCCGCTCACCTCGATCGAGGCGATGGCCGACTGGCTCACCCGGGTGATGGACGCGGCCGGCGTCGAGAACGCGGCGCTGGTCGGCCACAGCATGGGCGGCCAGGTGATGCTCGATTGCGCCGGGCGGTATGGCGCGCGCGTGCGCGCCCTGGCGATCCTCGGCGGCGCGCTCACCATTCCGGTCAATGACGCGCTTCTGAAGCCGGCGGCGGCGGACGATCACGTCGCCTTCGATCTGTTGAATATTTGGGGCTATGGCCGGCGGGCGCAACTGGGCGTGCACCGCATGCCGGGCCTGTGGATGATGAAGGGCGGCCTGCGGGTTATGGAGCGCGCCGCCAAGGGCGTGCTCTATACCGATCTCGCCGCGACCAATGCTTATCAGGGCGGGGAAGCCGCCGCTGCCAATGTGGGTTGCCCGGCCCTGGTGATCATCGGCGAGAAGGATTTGATGACGCCGGCCAAGGCGGGCCGCGCCCTGGCGGACGCCATCCCCGGCGCGGTATCGGTCACGCTTTCCGGCCTTGGCCATATCATGCTCGAGGAAGATCCGGACGCGACGCTCGACGCGCTCAGGGATTTTCTCATCCCGCTGCAAGGATGAAAGGCGCCGGCGTGGGATTTTTCGCTGCTTTTCTCGCGGCGCTCGTCATTGCCGTTCCCGCCATCGCGGGCCAAGGTAAATACGACATGAACGAGGGCGCACGGGCGCTAAGAAACGGCGAGTTCGCACTTGCGGTCGAGCATTTGACCAGCGCGATCCAATCGGGCGAGCTGGTCGGCGAGGCCTTCGTCGTGATGCATATCAGCCGTGCCCAGGCGTATTATCACATGGAAGAATATGAGTTGGCGGCGACGGATTTGGCACTGGCCATCGAGAGCGGCGTGATCAACGACACCTTGGTCGGCATTGCCCTGGCCACCCGCGCCAGCGCTTACCGTATGAGCGGCGATTGGGTGCGCGCGGTCGAGGATTTCGATGAAGCCATCGCCCTCGGCACGGACAACGCCAAGATGTACTTTCATCGCGGCCTGGCGCTGGAAGGCGCCGGCCGACACGTGCGCGCGCTCGAAGATTTCCGCCGCGCCCATGAGATGGCGCCGGAGAATGACGTGATCCGGAAGAAACTGCTGGAACTGGGGGAGGCGGTGGATTAGAGCAAATCCCGAGCAGGTGGAATCACCTGCGACGACGCATTTACTTCTATAACAAAGAGATAGGGCTTGACACGTGAGCGCAAGCGATCCTGACAAGCTCTAGCCGCGCGTCAGTTGCGCGGCATCCAGAGGCGCGCGCGCAACTGCGCCGCTTCCTTGTGGGTCGCGTCAAGCACGTCGCGATATTTATCGAGATAATAGCGTGCTGTGTCCGGCGATTGCGCCTCGGTAATGGTGAACCAGAACCAAGCCTCAGCCAAATCCTGCTCTACCCCGTCGCCGCGCGCGAGCATGCGGGCAACGTAAATCTGCCCCTCGGCATGACCTTTCTCGGCGGCGCGGATGTGATCGAGTGCGACGCCCTGGCCTTCGAGATAGAGATTGCCGAGATTGCGTGCCGCCTTGGCGTTGCCCTGTTCGGCCGAGAGCCCATACCAATGGGCGGCCTGGGCGAAATCCTGCTCGACCCCCTTGCCGGGCTCATAATAGGTCGCGATGGCGTGCTGCGCGCGATCATGGCCATGCTCGGTGGCGGCGCGGAAACAATGGGCGGCAGAATGGGGATCCTCGGCAACGCCATAACCGCTGTCGCGCATCAGTCCGATTTCATATTGCGCCGCCGCATCGCCGGCCTCGGCCGACGGCAGGAGCTCGGCATAGGCCGCCTTGAAATCGCCTGCCTTGAGCGCCGCCATGCCGCGTTCCAGGTCTGCCCACGCCGGTTGCGCGGCGAGCAACAGCAGAGTGAGGAAAATTCCGGCGGACGCCAGACGGCAAAAGAGAAATGCGATTTTTTTGACCATCATATCTAGTGCCGCGCAGAACCGGTCACAAGGTTCGCTGGGGAAAGGTTTCAAGCGTGACTAATTCATCATGCCGCGCGCGGCGATGGCGATGAACACGGCGGCGACGGCGCCGGCCAGCGGCCACAGGAGCTTACGCGTCACCTTCTTGCCGGTGAAGCGGTCATAGATCATGGCGCTGAAGATCAAAATGCCGCCGATCAGCAGAATGAGCTTGAGGAGCATCGGCTAGCCGCTGCCCAGGGTAACCGGCGCGCCGCGTTCGGCGGAGGAGACCATCGCCTGCATAACGGCGACCGTGTGGATCGCCTCTTCCGGGCGCACGCGAAACGGGGCGCCCCCGGCGCAGGCATCGGCGAATTCCTCGAGCTCTGCCTTGAGGGTGTCGACCGGCGTAAGGTTTACCGCCGCCGGCTCGCTCCCCGCCCGGTGCAGGGTCAGTTGGTCGGCGTCGGGCGAGGCGAAGGCGTTGGCCCCGGTGCCGTAGAGATTGAAAAAGACGGTCTGCGGACAGGCGCTGAACGTGCCGAGATAGCCGGTCGCGCCGGAGGCGAACTCGAACAGCGCCGAAGTGGTGTCGTCGATATCGACGCTCACCGCGAGCCTTTTGCACTGCGCCTGGACGCGGGTGATAGGCCCGAGCAGATGAGTCATGGCGTCGATCATATGCACGCCCATGCCGGCGATGCCGCCGCCCGGGCTCTCGATGCGGTTCGTGCGCCAGCCATCCGCTGGATAGCTCAGCGGCCGAGGATTGGAGAAATTGGCTTCGCAATGAAGCGGCGTGCCCATCTCGCCCGCTTGCAGCAGGCGTTTGACCTCTTGAGTGGCGGCGGCAAAGCGTCGGTTCTGGCCCACCGCGAGCACCCGCCCGTGATCGGTGCAGACGGAAGCGGCCGCCCTGCCGCTTTCCTCGGTGAGGGTGAAGGGCTTTTCGACGAAAACATGTTTGCCTGCCCGCGCCGCCTGCTCGACATGTTCCGCGTGCAGCGAATGGGGCGTACACAGGAGAACGGCATCGACATCGTCGTCAGCCAGCACCGCCTCATAGGAATCATGCGCCGCCGTGGCGTATTTCTCGGCGAAGTTCGCGCGGTTCTCGGGCGATCGCGAATAGCAGGCCGAGACGAGGATTTTCCGCGATTTTCCCTGGATGGCCTTGGCCAGTTCGTCGGCCCACCAGCCGAGGCCGATGGCGGCGGCACGCAACATTGAGAATCCTCTATAAGATTTGTGCCGGACCATAGTCAATTATCCGCCTGCCGCCAATCGCTTACACGCGGCTGTGACTGGCGGCAGTGGCATTAATGGCTATGATGGCAGGCCGATAAAAAGAAGCGCAGGGGGGAGATAAAGTGAAGGCCGTCATCATTCGCGAAACCGGCGGAGTCGACAAGCTGCTCTATGAGGAGGTCGAGACGCCGACGCCCGGCGCGGGCGAAGTGGTGGTGCGTCTCCGTGCCGCCGGGGTCAATCATCTCGATCACGATATCCGCGAGGGCATCGCCGGGTTTTCCACCCCGGTACCGCATGTACCGGGCGTCGAGGGCGCCGGCGAGGTGGCCGAAATCGGCGATGGCGTCACCAATGTCAAAGTCGGCGACAGGGTCAGTATCAGCATCATCGCACCCTGCGGCACCTGCCGTCTTTGCTGCACCGGGCGCGACGATCTCTGCGAAAGCCCGAGCGGCGCGCTCGGCATCGCCATGTGGAGCACCTATGCGGAATATGTCCGATGCTTCGCCAGCTAGCTCGTGCCGATGCCCGACGGACTGGATTTCGAGACCGCGGCGGCCGGGCATCTCTTCTTTGCCACCGCGTGGCATATGGCCGTCACCCTCGGCAACATCCATGCCGGCCAGGACGTACTGGTCAATGCGGCGGGCAGCGGGGTCGGCAGCTCGGCGATACAGATCGCCAAAGTGCACGGTGCCAACGTCATCGCCTCTGCCGGCTCGGACGAAAAACTGACGCGCGCCAAGGAATTGGGCGCCGATGGAGTGATCAACTACACCAGCGAGGATCTCGCCGAGCAGGCCGTCGCCTTGAGCGGCGGCAAGGGGCCGGACCTGGTGATCGAATCGGTCGGCGG
>MDTE01109359.1_pt1 | contig 14870 bp, 10 predicted proteins | sample 811231 | NCBI WGS metagenome assembly MDTE01 (sample SAMN05326651, study PRJNA326480) | marine metagenome | isolation source: seawater | place: Indian Ocean: Red Sea | collected 2010 | reverse complement strand
TATGCGCTGACTATTTTTAGATCTGATGATCTGTATGCACTCGATTTAGACGGTTTTGCCCGCAATATAGCGTGGGCGGTCGATCGAGAGGTGCGAATTTTTGTCGTTGGAGGTGGGACGGGAGAAAACGATGCTCTCAGTGCGGCAGAGCGCGAGGCGATGGCTGTGTGTGCTGCGGAGACGGTGGGGGATCGCGCGCTGGTTATTCCGACCTTGCCCGGTAATCTAGGTGAAGCAGCCGAACTGGCGCCGCGCTACGAGAAGCTGGGGTTTCGCGTGGCACTGGCGATGGCGCCCTATCTTCGCCACCAGATTCCCGAGGATGCGGAGGGGGTCTATCGCTACTACCAGGCTTTGGGAGAACAGTCGGGGTTGGCACTGATGCCCTATAATACCCAGGGCTGGTCTGCGGATCTCTTCGAGCACTTGGCCGAAGTGCCGCAAATAATCGCGATCAAAGATCCGTGCTTTGAACCGCACAACCTCTTTCGTGCGATCAAGCGGCTCGGAGATCGACTGGTATGGATTGGAAATAAGCGTCACGATCCCGGGGTTTTACATTTTCGCTTTCAGGCCGGGATTGAGGCTTTTACCGCCGGTTTCGTCAATTTTGCTCCCCAACTCGAGCTCGAGCTCTTTGCCGCAGCACAGGATCAGGATTGGCCGCGGATGGTGGAGTTGCAGGATCAGCTAGCGCCGCTGGAACGATTGCGCTCGCGCTTTGACGATGCCGGGATGCTCAAGGCGACAATGGAATTGATCGGTCTTGCCGGTGGGCCGGTACGGCCACCTCGTGTGGATCTAAGCACCGAGGAACGGGAGCAAGTCGCCAGCGAGCTGAAACACCTGGGCATTCTCGACGCCTGAGTGCACACTTCTTTGCGGGTGCTGATTATTCCGATTCATTGCTCCGTCCAGATGAACGGGAAGATGAAAGAGCCTGGTTGGGGAGAACGGGCTTGAAGCCAAGACGCTTTTCGCTGTACTGTAGCGGTTTCTAAGGGGCTGCGCGCTTTTTTTTGCAGATCGCTGTATCTTTCAAGTATAACTCCACGTTGGGGAGGAAGATACCTTGTACCGAGTATTATCGACGATCTGGATACTAAGCGCACAGATCGCCTTTGCTGAAGCGCGTATTTATTCGGAAGAAAAACCGCTCGAAGTACTGGAGGAATTGGGAATTCAGGGCGTGATCAAGACCGTTCCCTATGTGCCGATGGCGAGCGAGCGCTATGGATCTTTCAAGATGGAATTGGACCAGGCGCTGGTGGGGCTGCACCAGCGTGGGGTTGCAGCGACTCTGGAAATCGTTCCCGGTTCAGCCCCGCAGCCCCTGGGGCGGATGCGGCCTTATCTGGATGGCAAACGGGTTATGGAGGGAGGCGAGGGAGATCGAACTTGGCTTCCCGAATTCGACGATGATTTCACTGCGTTTGTCGTGGCGATTTTACGCGAACATGGTTGGCCCCGGGGGGCGGTTACCGGTGTGGCACTGAGTGATCTGCGCGCGGACCCGACGCGCGTGGCGGCACTGGATCAGTGTCTTGCGGCGGCCGTGGCGGCAGCCGATATGGAAGTGGTGGTTCGAAGGGTAGAGCGGCGATGGGTTGAGGCGGCTCCAGGGGTGGCTGCGCAGGTGGCGATGGATCGGATGATCGATTCTGGAGGAGTGGAGCTTGTCCGCGTTTATCGCGGCGAGGATGGCGCGGCGATCGATAGAGCTTTGGGAGCGTTAGGGCGTTTTGTCGGTCAACGGTCGTTTAGATCATTGCTCTTTGAACGCGGTTTGCCCTGGGTGTTTGCTTTTGCGGGATTGGCAGGTGAAGAGGACGGCACGCTGGTCGTCACGGGTGATTTGGGTGTGGGAGCGCCGGTGCGCTCGTCCGTGCACGGGGCAGTGGGTGTGGATGCGCAGATGCGCATCGCTACTGGCCCCTATGTGCTCCACGATGCTTTTGGCGATCCGATCCCGGCCCTAGGTGGTGAAGTGGTAGTGCCACTTGACGATCGTACTTTCTTTCTGCGTGGAGATGGTGAGCAAGGTTCGTTTGCAGCGTTGGTCTCGGCGGTACGCGATGCGCGAGTTGAAGGGATAGAACCTATCGAGGTGCTAGCCCGTGATATGACTGGGCCGGTGGGGCAGTGGTCGGTGTTGAGGCTCGAATTGGGCAATCTGCTCAATCGGGAGCTCGAAGGTGCACTCAGCGTCGAACTTGCTGGATTGGAAGTAGAGGCGCCGGCGCAACTGCACTTTGAGCCTCATCAGCAGCAGATAGTAGATGTGCGTATCGTTGGTGGGCGGCCTGCCGCCGACAATCTCTATCTATTGCGCTGTGAATTCGATGCAGGAGCGGATGGTGCGGTTCTGCACCAAGAGACGATGCGGGTCAACTGGATCGAACGTCGGGAGATCGCAATAGACGGCGATTCGGGCGATTGGGCCGGGGTGTTGCCGCAGTCGATCGATGGCGGCGCAGTGGGGCGGCTGGCATATGGTGCAGACCACTTTTATTTTGCTGCGCAGATCGAAGACGATACGGAGCACCCGGGGACGCTGCGCTTTGCCGAGCGGGATGACGAGTCGTTTTTCTATCCTGCTCTCAGCTATGAGATCGATCTGAGCAGATCGCTTTTCAAAGTAGATCGGTTCCGCGGATTGTCTGATGACCCCGTTCATCTCTGGCGCCCTGATGGTCAGGGCCGAGTGGATGGCCGCTGGGAGAACCAGGCGCAGACTCGGGCTTTTGCTTTTGATCTGACCATTCCCGACGGCAAGCCCCGCCAAGTGGCACTATATATCCCGCCGGGGGACTTCGATCCGGCCGGGATGGATCTCGAACTCTACGATCGTCGCCGCAAAACGGCGCTCGACCGTCGGCGTTTGGAGGACCTGGGGCAGGGTGTTTACGCTATCTACCATTTGGCGGGCAAGATGCGGATTACGCTGCGGGTACACGGGTGGGATTACCGGGCGCGATTGGGAGGAATTTTCTTCGATTCTGCAGACAATGCATCGGGTTTTGTCGGCTTTGACCGCGAGACTTCGGGCGAGTGGTTTGACCACTATGGCAGTGAGGGATTTTACGTGGTCGGGGCCGAGCGAGTCGATCCGCAGGACGTGAGTTTGCGCATGCCCAAGGTGGTGAAGAAGTTCAAGCACAAATGGCCCGAAGGAGTGCGGCGTTTCAGCTATAGGCAGGAACCGGTACTACCTTCGGGTAACGCACCTGGATTCGATAATGTGCAGATTGCGTTCAATGCAATTCCTGCGGACCGTAATCTGGTCGGCCTGGGGGAGTACGTCTGTACTGACTACGAATACGCACTGAACAAGGTGGCGTCGCAATATGGCGGTGGTACAGAGATCTGGCGACTGCTGGCGCCGGGTATGCGGCGCCAGGCTTTCTACCCGGGCACAAAAGCCGAACCACGCATGGGACCGGTTGTTGAAGCCGAACTGGCGATTAGCCACAAGGGCAATATCCGGTTTGCCGAAGTGGCAATCCCCTGGGGGGAAATACCCGAGGTGCAGGCATTGATGGAGAAGGGAGAACTGCTGAAATTTTCGTTTCGGATCAACCACGATCAGGGGCAGTCGCGAGAGTTGGCGCAGGGGCGGAGTGCTTCACAGATCAACGGTCCGGCCTTTCAGTCTCTAGGACAGGTACACTGGGCCAATGAGATAGAGTTTGGGTGGGAGCGGGAGTGAAATGAGAGGCTGCGTTTTATTGAATTGCACCGGTCAGTTGTTAAATCCGTAGAGCGGAATTCGCAGCGATACGCCTTTTGCGCAATCACCTCGTCTCAAGTCGGAACTTCCTGACTACGTTACCTTTATTGCCCATTACCCTGTTGGGGGTAGCGGTCGATCTAAGCATGCGTCCCGCGCTGGATTTGCACTTCGCCCAATGGGCTTGGTGGCTCTTTTCGGTTGTGTTTTCGCTGATCATGTGGCAGGCCCTTTTTGTGCTCAGTACTCGATTGCGTCCTCTGTTACAGGGAGCGCTGGTTTATGGTGCGGGTCTGCTGGCTGCGGTTTTGGCGATGTCGTCGATGGGTTTCCACCAGGTGTTCTACTGCTGGCCAACCGCCTATGCGCTGATGCATATACTTCGCGAGCCGCGCGAGGCCTTGGGATATATCCGTGGTGGAGCGGATCCATGGCATGCGGTGGTGATGGTTGCTGCCGCGATTTTTATCATTGGTTGGTGGCGCTTCGGGCTTCGCGGGATGCATAGCCACTATCGACGTGGGTACTGCCTGACACTTGTTGCGCTCTTAAGTGCTGGTGCGGTGTCCTTCGGGGCGGTACATCGCCATGCCAGTGCGATGGTACCCGATGCCGCGGTGGTCAAGGTAGCGCTCGATTTGACACTCAATTCGCTGATCGGAGGAGTGCGAGGGCGCCTGATGCAAGCTCGTCGCCCTATGCCGACAGAAGTGTACGGCTCCGGGCCTGTGCCGGCCTCAGCGCCGAATCTCGTAGTCGTGATCGGAGAGAGTGTAGCCGCTCGGCGCACAGGCCTATATGGCTACAGTCGACCAACGACCCCCCGTCTGGTAGCGCTGCAAGAATCGCGTACTGAGGATTGGGTGCAGTTTACCAGGGCTGTATCGAATGCCTCGGCGACTAAAGTGGCATTGCCCTCGATGCTGACAGGACTCTTTCCTTCGCGCGAACCATTAGAGCAACACACCTTCCCATTGCTCTGGCATTACGCCGATGCTGCCGCTTATCAGACGGCATTGATTTCTTCGCAGAGCTACGCCTGGAATAATCTCGAGGGTTTTTTCATCGATGCGACGCTCGACCATGTGTTTACACTTGAGCATTCCGGAGCCGAGATCGTAAATTCCGAAGGGATGGACGATCGCCAGATGCTGGAAGAAGCCTTGCGCACGATCGATCGTTTTGCCGCGCAAGGCCCGTTTGTGGTCGTGATCCAATTCAACTGTACTCACTTCCCCGGGTATTCACCGCCGGAATGGAAACGGTGGCCAGAAACCGATCGGGAAGGGGGTGCGCGCTACGATAATTCAATTGCCTATATGGACCATCTGCTCGGACGGCTCTTCGACCATCTGGCCGTGCGCGATCTGACGGCGAATACGAGTGTTATTTTCGCTGCAGATCACGGTGAGGATATTGAAGGTGTCCACCAACTCCATCGCACAGACTCGTATTACCAGACTACGATCGAAATTCCCTTCTTCATCGTCGTACCCGAGCGACACCGGGAGCGGTTGGGGCTCCGCTTTGACCAGCTACGCCAGAATGCGAACTCGCGTGTGGCCCTCAGCGACCTGGTGCCGACCGCGCTCGACATTCTTGGACTCTCGAGCGACCTACGGGTCGGAGCCTGGCTCCAGCAGCTGGATGGCCGGCCGCTCACACGTCCGCTTGAGGACGACCGCTTGTTGGTTGTCGTCAATACGGACGAACACGTGCAGTGGTCTCGCAAGGGCTATGCTGTGATTGCCGACAATTGGAAATTTATCAATTATAGCTGGCGGGGATCTATGCTCTACGACCTGACGAGCGACGCATTGGAACAGCGCAATTTGCTCGATGGGAGTGAGTCGATCCTGAGTCCGGAGGGAAAGCGCCATATCGCTCGGGTGCAGGCTTTAGTCGCAGAGACGAGATCATTAGCAGATATTCACACCGAGTGATCAGAGCGAGTTGAAGAAGGAGGAAGGTGCGATGGCGCGGCGTTTTTTTTGTTTGATACTAATGGTAGCCCATAACCGAGGAGTTGCGCAATGATCGTCGATGTGCATACACATCTGCCACCCTACAAAGATGCCGTGCCGGACGATCTCATCGAAGAGCATACCAAATGGCGGCCAGATCGGCCGGTGAAAATGCCTGTATCCTGGGACGATTATATCGAGGCGCAAAAACCTGCCGATGTATCGATCGTTTTTCACATTGCCCTTATGGATGAGGAACAGTACCCCGACCGGAGTTGGTTCAGTGGCAATCTCAACGATGCGACGGCGACTTTTGTCCGGGCTTACCCCGAGCGACTGATCGGCTTTATGTCGCTGCACCCACAGACGCCGGGTTGCCTCGAAGAGTTGGAGCGTTGCCGCACCGACCTCGGGCTCAAGGGAGTAAAGCTGGGTGCCAACTACCAGATATTCGATCCGCTCGATCCGCGTGCCCTGGCCATTTATGCCGAGGCCGAGCGCCAGGGGTTGCCATTGATCTTGCACCAGGGTACTTCGCCAGTACGGGAGGCGCCGATTCGCTACGCCGATCCGCTCCTAATCGACGAGATTGCAATTCGCTATCCCGATCTCAAAATTATCATGGCCCACTTGGGACATCCCTGGCAGGTCAATACCTGTGTCGTGATTCGCAAGCATCCCAACGTATTCGCCGATCTTTCGGCTAATTTCTACCGCCCCTTTTCGTTTTGGGAGCAGATGGTCAAGGCCGCCGAATGGGGTGTATTAGACAAGATCCTCTTTGGTACCGACTATCCAGTGACGACGGTACAGGAGACGATAGACCATTTGCGTCAGGTCAATCGGATTGTCGATGGCACGCCCTTGCCCAAGGTCGACCTCGAGGCGATCGAAGCAATTATTTCCTGCGACGCGCTGGCGTTATTAGGGTTGGATTGAGGGTTTGCGGTGGGCGATTCCCACTGGTTTTGCCGAACGGAAATTCGTCTATAATTGTAGGACAACTCTATATGGCCTATTCGGGCGGCGGCGCGCTGATGCAAGGGGCCTGGTGGGGCTATGGATGGGGCGAGATTATTTAAAGGCGATATTTCGCAAGGCATTTATCGGGGCGTGTGATGTAGACCTCGAGCAGGTGTGCAATTTTGGTTGCGCACTGTCGCTCGGTTACATAGTCGATACACAGTGAAATCGAGTCACTAAAAAAAGTATCCATACTGACAATTTAGTCGATTTCCGACTGGTGTATCGCAGTCGATCGACTCTTGCCAGAAAAACTGTTATGGCATACTCTTGCTATGGCTTATCCGATGGACGGAATCCTTGCCTGGATTCTGGCTCTATAGCGTTCCGATGGAGGAGATTTTATTGATTGAGCAAGCCCTTGTTCTTGCTGCTGGTCACGGCTCGCGGTTGCGGGATCACGTATCGGTACCGCATAAAGCTCTGGTTGAAGTCGAAGGCGAACCGCTCCTGGTGCGGACGTGTCGTATTTTAGGGCGGGTCGGTTTGCGGGAGGTGGTCATCGTAACCGGACATCGGGGGCCTGAATTGCGTACGGCGATGGAGGAGGCGGGCGAGTTAGGTCTCGGGCTACGCTTTGTAGAAAATGCCGATTGGCAGCGTTCTAATGGGCTCTCAGTGCTGGCGGCAGCCAGGGTATTGGAGCAGAATTATCTGCTGCTGATGGCCGATCATCTCTTTGATCCGTCGATGATCGAAGAGATGCGCAATGTTGATTTGGCTGCCGATGAGGTCGGGCTGGCTGTCGACTACAAACTGGATTCGATTTTCGATATGGACGATGCGACCAAGGTGCAGACCGAGGGCGAGCAAATCGTTGATATCGGCAAGGATCTGGCCGAATTCAACGCTGTAGATACGGGCTTATTCGCCTGTAGCGAGGCTTTGGTCGCTGGACTCAGTGAGGTGCGGGCACGCAAGGGCGACTGCAGCGTTTCCGACGGGATGCGCATCTTGATCGAACGAGGCTGCTTTAGGGCACTGGATGTCGGCGCGGCCTGGTGGCAGGACGTCGATACCCCTGGTGCGCTGGCACACGGCGCCGAGTTGTTGCGCCAATACGGGGATGGCACGGCTTGATGATCGTTCTGGTGTCTATTGCTCAGTTTCTGCGCCGCAGAGGACTTTTAGATTAGGAGAATGCCGCCTACTGCCGTTTGCTTTATTGGCTGATGGTGGTCTCAGTGGTTTCGTTCGTCTCAGTTGGTGGGGTTGGGACATCGGTTTCGGATTTACTCTTTTTTCGGTTCCTTTTGCGGCGGTACAACAAGTAGATGGGATATGAAAGCACAATCAGTACTGCGACCCCTATTGCTGCGATCCAGCCGAACATAGTGCCGACCGCACCGATGATGATGATCGGGCCGATATAGGCATGGGCGGAACTGCTGTCGAGAAGCACTAACGCCAATAAAAGGCTAATGGTTGAGAAACGATAGAGCATCTTGGGGAATCCTCTGTGCTTGGGTCACCATGCCCCGCAGAAATTTTCCTTCGTATTCGGCGCGGTCGGGGTTATAGTACTCCCAGACGATTTGTCCCGCCCGGGTTACTTCGAGCAGGCGTCCTCCCTGCGATTCGGTGATCAGTGTATTGCCATTAGGCAGGCGGTGTTGTGCGCCGCGGATCGAGCTGTCGAAATAGGTATCCTCATTGGTACCCCGGTATTCCCAGTAGATCTCATGAGTGAATATATCGATCTCGAGGACCCGGCTATGGCCGTAGGGGCTATCTGGCAAGCCCCGGTTGTCAAAAAGGAGCACCCGGCCATTGTCGAGCAGGTCGGGATCGTGCTGCTTTTTCCAGATCCCCTCGCCATACCAGAGTACCGTTTCAGTTTCGATGTCGACAATGATAAAGGCATTGGGGTCTCGTAGAGAAATTAATAAATCCCCCGCTTTTGCGCGCGGTATTTTCGCGTTCTGTACAAAAGCGTCGCTGACTAGGCGGATGGCATTGGTATGGGTGACCTCGCTGTACTTGGTGGTGGTCCACTCGTCGAAAACGTGGCGGTAAGGCGATTCATTCAACGCCTTGAAGAGGGAAAAACGTCGTTTTTCTCGGCCTGTCTGCCCATCGATGACCACTGCGAAATCTTCTATATAGGGAGGTGCGATATTGCCTATTCGCTCCATGCCGGTTTCCTGAACCAACGTGTAGATATTGCCGTCTGCATCGATGTCAAAGTCGTGGTGGGCTGTGCCGGTGTACTTCCATAGGAGCTTGGAATCCCTGTCGAGTTTGGCCAGGCCGTAGCCATAGGGGTAGTGGTTGACATAGTCGTGGTTGACCAGCAGATCGCCGTTGGCAAAGAGCCAGGTGCGGTGCCAGTGCAACATATCGGGCTGCTGCGGGAAGATGGTGAAGTCGGTTTGCTCAAAGACATCGGCGAAGTTATAAGCCCATTCATGCAGGATTCTTCCCTCGCGGTCGATTAGGATAGCTGCCGTTTTGTTTTTGGACACTAGGGTATAACCGGGTTGGATGGAGGTCGTATCGTGAACTATGGCCCCTGAAGACTCGCTGGTGTCTTCGAACCACATGGTGCTGGAATACTGGTTCTTGCTCTCGCTGAGTGTTTCCTTGAGGTAGACCAGATGGCCGAAGGCGTTGACGGCGGGCAGCCGCATCTCATCGGCGGGAGGGATATGGAAGAAGGCGGATATCGCGCCGTAGACATAGGCGAGAAAAAGCAGACAACAGATCAGGGTGGCGATATAGCTTTTGTGTGCTAAGGAGGACATGGCAGTCTCATTATTTGGATTCGGCAGCTTGGCGTGCGAAGTGCCCTATATTATAAGGGAGCAGATCGAACGGTTCGAATAATTATAACGGATGGCGATGGAAGATCAATTCAACCACACGCGCTTAATGCGTTTTTTCAGCTGGTTGGTGCACTCACAGGCCAATCTCTGGATCGATATCGGCAAAGTGGAAACCCGGCTATTAAGTACCCGGTTGCCTTCATTAGAGGCGCCGATCTACGTGACGGGCCTGGCTCGTGCGGGCACCACTTTGTTGCTCAATATACTGGAGTCGCAGGCCAGACTCACTTCGTTTAAGTACTGCGATTACTACGGAGTGTACACGCCCTTTATCGCAGGTCGCCTCTTTCGCGCTCTCGGGTTGGGTGACGCGAAAAAAAGCGCGCGGGCCCACGATGACGGTATGCTGGTCAATGCATACAGTCCCGAGGCGATGGAAGAGATTCTGTGGATGCAGTTTTTCGACTATCTGCACGTTACCGATACTACCAATGTCCTTAGGGCCGAAACTCGTCACCCGGAATTCGAGTCGGTCTATCGCGCGACTCTACAGAAATTGCTGCTCTGTCGCAACGCCGAGCGGATTGTTTCCAAAAATAACTACAACCTTACGAGGATAGCCTATCTGGCCAACGTGTTCCCGGATGCGTACTTCGTTATTGCAGTACGCAATCCGGTCGATCACATCGGATCGATTGTGCGTCAGCACCAGCGCAACCTCGAGCATTTTTCGACCTCCTATCATCTAAATTATCTGCGCAATGCAGGGCATTTCGAATTCGGTCAGGCTCGGATTCCGATTGCCGTAGACCTCGACAAAACCCGTTATATCGAGGAGTTATGGGCGCAGGGACGCGATGTGGAGGGATGGGCTGAGTACTGGAACGCGATATACGCCTGGACTTATCGGGAAATTCTGCTCGATGACAAACTCAGTGGACGCTGTAAAGTGGTGCCCTTTGAGCGTTTGTGCTCGGAGGCTGGATCAGAAATTATAGATATTCTCGGTTTTTGCAACCTGGAAATGAATGCGGACTGGGTTGGCGAATGGAACGAGCGGATCGACTACCAGCCTAATTATTCGGTGCCATTTAGTGAAGATGAGCGCGGGATGATTATGGGGATTTGCGCAGAGACGGCGAAGTTGTACGGGTATTAGCTTTGGTCCTAAAATACCGGAGCACTGAAAATGACAAGACTGACATACTCGGTTGACGCGGTTTGCGCACCACCCTGTGTATCACACTAAGGGGCGCGGTGGTGGGCAGAGACAAGGCGATTATAGACCTGAATAGTTTGGTGGGCGGTGCGCTCCCAGGTGAAAGTCGCTGCTCGCTCCTGACCTTGGCGGCCGAGGTGCTGGCGCAGGGCGGAGTTGGTCAGGAGACGCCGCATGCCTGCGGCGATGGATCCGATTTCGTCGGGATTGACGAGTTCCGCATCATTGCCGGCGATTTCGGCTAGCGACGAACGGTTGGAGGTTAGCACCGGGCACCCACTGGCCATTGCTTCTAGTACTGGCATGCCGAACCCCTCGATAAGCGAGGGAAAAGCGAAAAAGAGCGCGCGGGTAAAGCAGGCTCGAATTTGGGCGTCGCTCAACTGGCCGGCCAGGTGTATCCGATCGGAAAGGCCGAGTTGGTGTGCGAGCTGTACCAGCTGAGGGTTCCCTTCGCCGCGCCCGGCTAGTACGAGCAACAGGTCCGGGTCGGAGGTCGCGAGTTCGGCAAAGGCTCGAACTAACCGAGGCAGGTTTTTGTAAGGTAGGCTGTTGCCCAATCCGAAAATAAAACGACGGTCCCTGTAAATTTCTGGTAATTCGGTTTCGGCATTGTCAAAGCCGAAACCCCATTCGGGGGCAACTCCGTGGTGTATCGCCGTGACTTTTTCAGCGGCTAACGCATGGTCGTCGAGGGCGGCCTGACGCGTGCTGGCCGAGACGGCGATAATATGATCGGCGGTGCGAATCGCATTGCGGATGCCAAGCTTGCCCAGCGATCCCTTGGCCCAGCGCTTTAAACGATTATTGTCGGCGAGCCTGGGGTGGTCTACCCAAATGAGATCGTGCAGGCTGATGACGACCTGACCGGCCTCGACACCAAGGGGTAGAAAGTGGAATAACGAGTGATAGATATCGGCTTGGAGGGCGTTTATGATCCTGGCGCCTCCGAGGGTATTGCGCAGCGAAGAGATATCGTAGGACATTGCTATTTCGCGAAAATTATCCTGCTCGGCTATAGTGCCGTGCCGTGATGGACGTCGGATGACGATATATTCATTCTGCTGGTCGAGTCGGGAGATGTGGCTGACGAGATGGGCGGCGTAGCGGCCGAGTCCAGTGGGCGTATCGCGCAAGGAACGGGCGTCGATACAGATCCTCATAATGGGTTCCTGTCGATTCTTGGCGCATTGCAGGAATATTTGTCTGGCTCGAACTCATGCTCTGCCATACGGTTGTCTGCAGGGCGCCAAGGGGTTTGCAAGAATCTAATGTGGGGAGTGGGGAGTGGGGTGCGTGATTGTGTCGGTACCCGCCAGAGTAGCGCAGTAGTTGGGAATGGACCCCTGTGCTTTACGAGGCCAGACCCGGAAGTCGGCATAGGCGGCTCTGGCATGGGCCCGGGTGGAGTTGGCGTCAGTTAATACGGCGATGCCGATGGTTTTTTCAGGTAATTCGTCGTCTATGACACGCTTGTGATCGCTCTCGAGATCGACCGCGGCGAAAATCCATTGCCCCAATTTTTCCGGTCCGCTTTCCAGTACGACAAACCATGGACGGGCAATGCCTTTGCGGCGGTCGATGGTACCCTGGGCGAGGGTTGTGCTCCACACGTATTTGATTTGCCGCGGTATGCCTAGGAAGTTGTGCGAAAAAATGACATAGACTCCGGCTGCACTATCGTTGGTTTCGGTATAGCGTTCATCCCCTCCCGGAGGTAGTTCATCGGCGCGCCAGCACCAGGTCATGATTGGATATTTCTGGGGGTCCCAATGGACCTGTTTGATCAAGACGACTGAGTGCCCTGTATCCTGTGCTGCCAGATAGTGTTTTCCGTTCGAAGCTTGGACCGTGTATAATTTGGGTTTGTCGTCATCTTTGCGGCGCCAGTCCCAGCCTTTGGGCAGACTATCTAAGCTCGTATCGGAAAAGTCCTCAATGACCAGAAAATCGTCCGAACTCGCCGTTGGGTTGTCTGCATAGGCTGTCGGTGTTGAACTGTAGTAGCTCAAGTAGATCGGGAGAATACAGTTGCTCGCTAACCAGGCGAATATGTATCGACGCATGGTTCAACCTCTCAAGCAATCAGTGGGGATCGCCTTGTTTTTCGAGCATTGGTAGTGGAGACGAGGTGCGATTTTGGATCACATTGCGACTCATATAGCTGAGAAAGGTCCAACCGATGAAAATCCAGACCACGCGACGCATGCGCCGGATAAGACCCAAAGATAATCCCAGAGCCGGGTCTAGGCCCAGGCTGGAGAACAGGAAGACCAGACTCCCCTCCATCACTCCGATATTAGAGGGCATGAAGAAGAAGATAGCGCTGATGACTGCGCCCAGTGCGCTGAGCACGAAGCAAAACCAGAATCCGATGCCGGCGTCCAGCACCTCGAGAATGATATAGGTTTCGCAGGTGCCCATGAACCAGCCGATGCTCTGAAAAAATAGGGCCTGTAGAAAGCGGGTTCGCTGCTCGCGGTAGAAGGATCCGATATTGGTGTCTATCCGCGCAGCTCGGCCCATATTGCGCTCGATGAGGTCGGTGCGTATACCGGCAGAGCGGAGGAGTTTGAGCAGAGAGGTAAACATGCGGTTCTGGCGCTTGTAGAAGAGCCAGAGGGCGACCGGGCTGGCGATGAGCAAAAATGTGAAGAACGCGCGATACTCGAAGGGAATCAGTTCGGAAACATCGTGGTAGTGGAAAAGCAGACCGAGCCCAACTATGGTGAAGGTCAATCCGACAACCAATTGGGCGGTTTTGTCGACCACGACCGAAGCCATGCCGCGAGGACCCGGTGTTCGGTGGGTGATCAAATAGGCTTTGACGGGCTCGCCGCCGAGATTGGCCAGCGGGGTTAGCTGGTTGACGGCTTCACCGGCGAGTTTGGCCGCGAAGAGGGTTATTATGCGTGGCTTAAAAGCGTCGGGTGGAAAGGCAAAACTCCAGGCGATGCTATTAGATATATGCCATATACAGGAGGGCACTAAGAGCAGCGGGAAAGCCCATTTGATCGCATCGAAATGGCGAAGGACTTCGTCGAAGCCGAGTTGGCCGACTAGATACCCCAGGAGCAGAAAGCCCAGAGCGACCATAACGATTTGCAGGACTCTCATGCGATTTCCTCGCGTTTGACGGCGGTTGGTCGCGTTGGGATCCCCTGGCTCTGGGTCTCAGATGCAGCGTCTCCTTCTTGGACCTTGATCAGTCGGTAGTGCGTGGTCAGGACGGCCAGCGTTGCTAGATGGACCAGCCCGGTCAACAACCAATAGATGGCTGCAAATTGGTTGGCAACCATTCCGATGGCGATAAAAAGCGAGAGGAAGTCTCGTTTGGCCACAAAGCCGAAGCGCTCCAGGAGTCGGTAACTCCAGTCTTTTTCGTGCTCCGGGATTTTATGGGCGAGGTCGCCTAGGTAATACTGCAGGCTTCCGGTATTTGTTCTTAGCGCATAGAGATACAAAAGACACAGAGTCAGGATCATCGAGGCGATGGCGGAGATGCCAGCGAAAAGAGCAAAACGGCTATCCGGGTAGAGCCATTGCATGCCGAGGATCATACAGATATAGCCGCAGATATAGGCAAAGTTATCGGTGACCGTGTCGAACCAGGCGCCGAATTTGGTCTCTCCCAGCTTGACGCGTGCGATCTCGCCATCACAGCCGTCTAGTATGGAGGCTAGTTGCCAGAGCCCGCCGGCGAGGACGATTCGCATATAGTCGTCGGGCCGTGTAACCAGATAGGCACCGAGTAGTCCCGGACAGAGGACTAAGAAGAATGTCACCATATTCGGGGAGATGCCGGTGTCGACGATCATTTTACTGAAAGGCACCGAGATACGCACATTGATGAGGCGTGCGACTGTGCCGCTGGTCGATTTGCTCACCTGGTCGAAAAGCATTTTCTTGGCTGCCCTAGCGCCTTGCTTATCGGTTGCCAGAGACCAGAGGTGGGGTGGTATTTCCTCGTTGCGGGAACTTCGTCCGGCCAGAGACTGATCGATAAAGGTCCATATATCGACAGATTTTCCGATCAGAGCGCTGGTGCTGAACAGTTGGGGAGCACAGAGGAAGGCTCCGCTGCTGATTTGAGTTGCAGAAAGTTTGATACGATTAAAAGTCGGTACTTCGTCACTCGGCCTCAACCGATGGTGTTTCGAGTGTGCAAG
>MDTE01185674.1_pt1 | contig 14874 bp, 13 predicted proteins | sample 811231 | NCBI WGS metagenome assembly MDTE01 (sample SAMN05326651, study PRJNA326480) | marine metagenome | isolation source: seawater | place: Indian Ocean: Red Sea | collected 2010 | reverse complement strand
TATGGGCGGTGGCATGCCCGGTATGGGCGGTGGCATGCCCGGTATGGGCGGTGGCATGCCCGGTATGGGCGGTGGCATGCCCGGTATGGGCGGTATGCCTGGAATGGGAATGTAGTGGCGTCTTACCGGACTGAAGCACTTAATATAACGGCAAATCCATAGCTGCTCATGGTTTCATGAACTTCCTTGATAAAAGGGTGCGCTATTGCCGATTTAGGATTCTTCGTTTTTAACCCTCTGCCAAATGTTTTCTAATTCGGACCGGGTCAAGTGTTCAGGTAGTTGATTTTCGCTCTCGACAATTTCCTCAAGCCGACGAAAGCGAAGTTCGAACTTATTATTCGCGTCGCGCAACGCATGTTCAGCATCAATATTTAAGTGTCGTATTAGATTAACGCAGGCGAACAGCAGATCTCCACACTCTAGGCGTAAGGTGTCAGTGGGAGCATCACCCCTATATTCCTCAGAGATTTCTATTAGTTCCTCAGAAATTTTTTCTAATATTGATGCAGTTACGCACCAATCAAATCCAACACGCGCAGCGCGTTTTTGCAATTTTTCGGCCCGCATTAAGGCAGGCAGGGCAAGCGCAATACCATCAAGGGTGCTTGATTTTTTATTTTTTCGTTGAGCTTGAGAATTTCGCTCCTTAGCTTTTTGTGTTTCCCAGGCCAGAGTTTGTTGATCTGCTGTGTCAATTTCTATATTGCCAAAAACATGCGGATGGCGCCGTATCATTTTGTTGCCAATGCTGTTGGCGACATCGTTGAAATCGAATACGCCGGCTTCTTTAGCCATTTCGGAGTGATAAACGACCTGTAATAGCAAATCTCCCAATTCATCGCATAAGGCATCCATATCTGATTCTTTAATCGCCTGTGCCACTTCATAGGCTTCTTCGATAGTGTAGGGAGCGATGGTTTCGAAATTCTGTTCGATATCCCAAGGACAACCAGATACGGGGTCGCGAAGGCGGGCCATGATTTGCACTAGTCTATCTATTGTTTTGCTCAATAATCCATCTCCTTGAGCGCATAATACATATTATGGAAAATAATGACTTATGATTTACATTAATAATAAACACTAAGTAATTATTATTAAACAAAGTTATTAGAATTATAAATTTTTAAATTAAAAGATGTTTTATAATGATATGCGCATACCATCATAAGCTGGTTCGATGCCCTTTGGCAGTTGAGATTTAAGGGTATCATAGTCGAACTGGTGTGACATGTGGGTTAACACAGCCCTGTTCGGCTTTACTCTATCAATCCATTCTAAGACTAACTCAAGATGAGCATGAGTTGGGTGCTCGTGGAAACCAACACAATCGACTATCCAAAGTTCAATTCCTTTGAGAATATCAAAAGAATCTTCTGGAAACTCTTTCACATCCGTAGAATATGCAGCACGTCCAATTCTTAAGCCGCTGGTGATTGAAAGGCCGTGAATTTGGTCGAAGGGTAATACCGTTAGATTCCCGATTTCAATAGTTTCACCATGAATCATTGGTTGGCCGACCAGGCTTGGCCGGCTCCAGGTAATTATTTTGTCTGTTTTGACGGGCTGAAAAGCGTAATTGAAGCGACTTTGCGCGAGTTCCAAGGTTTTTACGCTGCCCCAGACGTCAATTGGGGATTCCATATTGAAATTAACTGAGCGTAGGTCATCAATGCCGTGAAGATGGTCGGCATGGGCATGCGTAAGAATTACACCGTCCAGGCGGGTAATCTGTTCATCAAGCAATTGGGACCGCAAATCGGGTGAGGTGTCCACGAGAACCTGTGTTCCTCCCTGTTCGATGAGAATTGAGACACGTTGGCGTTTGTTTTTGGGTGCATTAGAATTGCATACGGCACAATCGCAGCCTAGCAGTGGAACGCCTGATGAAGTGCCGCACCCGAGTATCGTAATATTCATTGTGAATCAAATAATTATGGGGTGGAGCGAGAAAAAACCCTGAAGAAGTTTTCGGTGCTTCTGGCTGCCAAATCCGCAAATGAAACACCGGTCAACTCTGCGATGAATTGGGCGGTATCCCGAACGAAGGCAGGTTCATTACGTTTGCCACGATGGGGCACGGGAGCAAGATAAGGTGCGTCTGTTTCGATCAATAAACGGTCTAGCGGGATATCTCGTACGATATCCCGCAAGGCTTCAGCATTCTTAAAGGTGACGATGCCTGAAAGCGAAATGTAAAAGCCCAAGTCCAAAGCTGTCTTAGCCACGTCGCGACCGGCGCTGAAACAGTGGATGACGCCAGGGTAGCTCCCCTTCCTCGCCTCTTCCCTGAGTATATCGCAGGTTTCCCGGTCGGCGTTTCGAGTATGCACAATGACCGGCAAGCCGCTTTCACGTGCTGCAGCTATGTGTTTGGAAAAAGCGCTCTTTTGCTGATCGCGTGGGCTGGTATCGTAATAGAAGTCAAGACCAGTTTCGCCGATGCCGATGACCTTCGCGTGGCGTTCGGCGCGTATTAATAAATCCGCCGAGGTAAATTCTTCTTCCTCACCGACGTGGTGGGGATGAATGCCGACCGAGCACCAAATATTTTCATGCGCATTGGCGAGTACGAGAACCTGTTCAAATTTGCTTAGCCGCGTGCAAATTGTTTGCATCGCGTTGACCCCAGCGTTGCGCCCACGAGCTAACACCGCTTCGAGGTCAACATCGAAATCTTTGAAATCCAAATGGCAGTGACTGTCGACCAGCATTGCGTTTGATTGTGCCTTACTCAACTGTCTTCCCCTGAGTTGTCGATAAAACGCGGAAAAATGGGGCTCGGTGCGGGCAACTTGGTGCCTGGAACCAAAGCACCGTTGGGACCAAGGACAGAAAAGTCACGTGCATCAGCGGTGATGCCGAGCTGATTGAGCATTTCATCACACGAATCAGGCATATAGGGTGTCAGCAGGAGGGCAAGGTGGCGGATGGACTCTGCTGCGACATAGAGCACGGTCGCCATGCGTTTGGGGTCTGTCTTTCTAAGTGCCCAGGGCTCCTGTACGGCGATATAAGCATTGGCAGCGCGGACAAGTACCCAGGTTTCGTTGAGTGCTTCGTGGAACGCATGGTTCTCGCTGATCTCTTCCCTCACGGGTTCAATTAGTCCGTGCGCGGTATCGAGTAACGCTGTGTCAGCAGCGGTCAATTCTCCTGGTTCTGGTACCTTACCGGAGCAGTTTTTGGCAATCATCGACAATACTCGCTGCGCAAGATTGCCTAAATCATTCGCTAGTTCACTATTAATCCGCCCGACCATGGCGCGGTGGGAAAAGTCTCCATCATTACCGAACGGCACTTCGCGCAACAAGAAATACCTCACGTGATCAAGGCCATAGCGTTCGACGATCGCTTTTGGTTGGATTACATTGCCAAGGGATTTGGAAATTTTTTCCCCCTCATTAGTCCACCAGCCGTGGGCGAACACTCGCTTTGGCGGCGCAAGCCCGGCGGCCATAAGGAAGGCCGGCCAATAGACTGTATGAAAACGAAGAATATCCTTGCCAACCATATGTAGAGCGGCTGGCCAGAAGGTTTTGTAGGTTTCACAACTCTCATCAGGAAAGCCGGTTGCTGTGATATAATTGGTCAGAGCGTCGAGCCAAACATACATAATATGCGCATCGTCATCTGGCACCGGTACGCCCCAGGAAAAGCTGCTGCGTGATATTGAAAGGTCAAAAAGTTCGCCCTCGACGAAGCGGATTACCTCATTTCGCCGGCTTTCCGGCGACACTACTTTGCTGCCAGGTGGGCCGTAATATTCGAGCAGTTGTTCGCGCCAGTCCTCCAATCGGAAAAAATAGCTCGGTTCTTCGACCCATTCGACTGGTGCACCAGATGGAGCGAGCGTTTTACCGTCCTTGCCTTTGACCAGTTCCGATTCAGCGTAAAAGGCTTCATCACGCACGGAATACCAGCCGCCGTAGGTATCAAGATAAATATTTTTCCGACCCTTTGGTGATTTGTTAGCGGCAATGCGGCGCCATAATTCCTGGCAGGAGCGGATATGCCGAGACTCCGTCGTGCGGATGAAATCGTCGTTGCTGTAATTCATCAGCTTAGTAAGGTCGCGAAAGCGCTCAGACACTTCATCGACAAATTCTTTGGGCGACCGTCCGTCCGTCGCGGCCGATTTTTCGACCTTTTGGCCATGTTCATCTGTGCCGGTGAGAAACATTACCTGATGTCCGTCAAGCCGCTTAAAGCGTGCTAGCACGTCGCAGGCCAGCGAGGTATAGGCATGGCCAATATGAGGTGAATCGTTGACGTAATAAATCGGCGTGGTGAGATAGTAGGCAGATTTTCCCACTGTGTGCTCGCTCCTCAGCCTATGCAATTAATTCGCTGCCGCCTGCTGTAACGCGGAAAACGCGTTCAATATAACTTGTTTTGGTTCAAGATTGACGGCTTCAGCGCGGGCAAATAAGTGGCTGAGTTTTTCCCATACCTGTGCCCAATATTCAAGATCGCCATTTGCCAAAAAACGCTGGTTTAGCAACTCTTCGCGATCAGATGTCGCACGTGGTGGTTTAGATCTAGCACCATCGCAAATTAGACGATTGAGCCACCAGAGCAGGAGAGCGGTAACCGTACGAAACGCGTCAGCGCTGTCTTTCCGTGCGACTGTGTCGCCGAGAGAATGGACCGCTTGGATATCGAGATTGGGTAGACCGTCGAGAATTTCGAGTAGTGAATTAAATAAGGTAACGCCCCCCTGCTCTGCCAGCGCGAGGGCACGGCCCGGGCTGCCTTCCGAGAGGGCAGTCAGAATGCTTCGCTCCTCAGCATTAAGCCCAGGTGCGAGTCTTTCTGCAATTAGACAATTTACTATCTCGTCCGGGAGTGGTCGCATGGTTAGTGCGCGGCAGCGGGAGCGTATAGTCGGCAGAAGGTTAGCCGGAGAATGGCTGACGAGCAGAAAAAGCGTTTGCTGCGGTGGTTCTTCAAGGTGCTTGAGAATTGCGTTAGCGGCGTTGCGGTTCATATCCTCAGCGCAATCGACAATTACGATACGCCACTCCCCTTCGCCCGCTGTTAAGGATGCTAGGCGCGAGACGCGCCTCACGTCGTCGATAACAATTTCAGAGCGAGTTTGGCCGGTTTTTTCGTTTGTGCCGCGCTCGAGAGTCAACAGATCCGCATGGCCACCGGATGCCACTCGGTGAAACACCGGGTCATCCGGCGTTAGGTCAAGTAGCGCGCCAGAGCTTTGCCGGTCTGGCCCAGCAGCGAGCAAAAATCGGGCAAAGCGGAAAGCGAGAGTGGCTTTCCCTATACCTCTTGGTCCAGACAGCAACCATGCATGATGCAGTCGCCTGGAATGCCATGCGCCGTGTAGACTATGCACAGCAGACTCATGGCCGACAAACGACGGATTTTCTCGCGGTCTCAGCGGAAACGGCGCAGCGGTGTCGATATCTGGTTCAATCATCATTCTAATTTGTTGGGCCGATATAGTTGTCAAATTGCGCAAGGAGCATGCCCCAAACGGTAGTGTGAACTGAATTGGCGTCGCCTGAGGCGTCGATCACTCTGCAGCGTGTTTTCTCCGCGCTGGCAATACTAAGAAAGCCTTCACGGATACGTTCATGCATGTCACGGTCCATTTTTTCGTAGCGACTCGTCGTGTCGGTACGAAGTTTAGTGCGTTCGAAGCCATCTACTACAGAGAGATCCAAAATAAATGTGAGATCGGGCTTGGTGGACCCAGAAGCCAAATCTCCCAGGTCTTTAAGTATCTCGAGATCGACGCCCTGACCATAGCCCTGATAGGCCAGTGTTGAATCAAGAAAGCGGTCTGAAATGACCCAGGTGCCGCGAGCAAGTGCGGGAGAGATGGTTTGTACAATATGATCATGGCGTGCTGCATTGTGCAGCAGTGCTTCGCTGAGCGGGGACCACCGCTCGACCCTGCCTGAGACTAGAAGCGCGCGAATTTCCTCAGCGCTGGCAGATCCACCTGGTTCACGCGTATCGATCACCTTAATTCCGGCGTTGGCCAAGCGTTCTTGAAGCAGGCGGGATTGGGTGGACTTACCACTCCCCTCCCCGCCTTCAAAGGTGATGAATCGGCCGCGAGCCATTTGCTACACTCGCACAATTTGTTTGCTTGAAAAACTCAGCGTCTCTGCTCCCCCCAGAGCAGATGGTTGAAAGCAGCACCGATGCGTCCGAAAGCAGAAAGTCGTCCAACTTCTATTCCTGCCACGAGTGGAACCTGGATCGGTTTTTTGTTACCGCCAGTATCTACCAATAGCTTGGCAACTTCCGTGCCCTTGGTTACCGGCGCAGGAATAGGTCCTGGTGCCATGATCTTTACTATTAGCTCGCGACGTTGAGCACGCGACAGCGTGAGCGTCACATCGCGGTTGATAATTAATGGCATGTTCTCTTTATCACCAAGCCAGACGTCGATCTGTTCAACGATATCGCCAGATTTAAAAAGGGTATAGTTGGCATATTCACTGAATCCATGATCAAGGATACGTTCAACCTCACGTGCACGCTCGTTTACGTTGGACATGCCATTGGCAACCACGATGAGACGCCTTCCGCCACGTTTCGCCGATGCTGTAAGGCCGAAGCCGGACGCCTGGGTATGCCCGGTTTTGAGTCCGTCCGCACCGGAATAGGTATAGAGCAGCGGATTGCGATTTCCCTGCTTAATCCCATTGTAGGTAAAGGTCTTTTCGTGGAAGAAGGCATAGTACTTCGGAAAGGCATGTATAATTGCATGAGCCAAACGGGCTAGGTCGCGCGCAGTAGTAAAATGCTCCGGATGCGGCCAGCCGGTAACATTCATGTAATTACTACCCGATAGGCCGAGTTGATCCTTCTTATCGTTCATCAGTTCGACAAATTGAGATTCGGATCCGGCTATACCTTCTGCAAGGACTATGCACGCGTCATTACCTGATTGTACAATCACTCCTCGCAATAAATCAGCTACGGAAACCCGGCTGTTTAATTCAACAAACATTTTTGAGCCGCCCTTGCGCCATGCCTTTTCGCTCACCCGAAAATGGGTATCGAGCGAGAGACTCTCCTCAGTTAGCTTCTCAAAGACGATATAGAGCGTCATTAGTTTGCTCATCGAAGCGGGAAACATTTGGCGATTGGAGTTTTTGTCCAGCAATACGGTACCGGTAGTGTCGTCAACAAGGATCATTTCCTCAGCGGCCGTTTCGAATGCGACTGCGACGGGAGAAAATAGCCCGGAAAGAATAGAGAGGCTCATCACGGTGGCAGCAAAAAAGTATAAAATTTTTCTACTACCCCAGCGTTGCGCCGACCGTTCAAATCCAAACATAATCGTCTTTTACTTTGCTAAACACTGGAATATAACCCTGTCCATACGTTGGAGGAGCTTAGCTCCCTCGGCCGCTATATGCCACGGCGTAAAATTGTTATTGTGCGACGATAAGACGGGCATCGCCAAATCCTGCTTCGATCGTTTGTGTGAGAATTTTCTCCGCCTGTCCCATAGTTTTGATTGGACCAAGGCGCAAGCGGTAGAGGATGCGTCCGCTGACATTTGCTGCCGCAATTACACTAGGCGATATTCCACTCAGACGCCCGGCGAGACGCACTGCGTTAACTCGCTCGGCAAAAGAAGCTACTTGTACAAACATGCCATTAAGCGTAGTGCCGTTGGCGGGAGAAAAGGCGAGCAAGTTATTGTCGCTCCTTTTGCCTTCATTCTCGGTCACTGGCGAGTCAAGATATTGACTGGTGATTTTTGGCCTGTCGTCAATGGGCTTGCTTTGAATTGCAAGCACTTCTGTTGCGTCCATGCGCCGTCGCTTGTTTTCCTCGCGATTCGCTGCCGATACAAGTGGTGCAAACTCAACGAACTGAACTCGAACCTTGGCCGTTCCCTTTCTGTAAAATCCGAGAAGTTGCGCGCCGCGCCGTGATATATCGATGATGCGCCCATCGACGAACGGTCCTCGGTCGTTAACCCGAAGCATCAATTCACGGCCATTTTCAAGATTTGTGACGCGCACGGTGCTTGGCATGGGCATCGTTTTGTGCGCCGCGGACAGTTCGTTCATGTCGTAACGTTCGCCGTTGGCAGTATCGCGGCCATGAAACGGTTGGCCATACCAGGAAGCAATTCCGGTCTCGTTATAGTCTGGATCAAAGCGCGGGATATAACGTATCCCAGCGATTACATAGGGTTTGCCCAATTTATATCCCGCAGGTACGGTTTGCCCTGGCGGTTTCGGTTTGATTTCCGCATCGCCTGATAGTGCACGGCTCATTTTTTTTGCGGAGTAGAGGATCAGGTTGGTTTCGGCACAGGCCGATAACAGTACGCCACCTAGTATAAAAACTAATGTGACGCCGACGGCCCGTATAACACTCAACATTTGGTTGTCTCGATCTTTAACAACACTACCCTTTGTTATGTTAGCGCCCTACTATTCCATCGGCAAGATGGCCGACGGCCATTGCGAAAAAGGTGGAGCGGTTCCATTTTAGAGTTGTTTTGAAATTGGCATAAACGAGGAATGCTGGTCCGTCTTCACCACCGGGAAAAATGATGGAACCTTCCATTCCGGAAACCGACGGCAGATCGTTACCGTTGGCTCGCCGTACGCCGAGGGCCTGCCAATTTGCCAGTGTCTTGGAGATTTTGAGACTCGCTATTTTTTTGTCGAAGCCGGCAGGCAGACTTACTTTGCGCCCCCATGTTTGGCCGCCGTTCCAGCCGGATTCGGCAAGATAGTTGGCGGCAGAACCAAACACATCAGCTTTGGTATTCCAGATATCTCGTTTGCCGTCGCCATCAAAATCAATTGCATAGCGCACGAAACTCGATGGCATGAACTGACTTTGCCCCATAGCACCGGCCCAACTCCCCATCATCGCATCGGGCGTTATATGGCCCTCTTCGAGAATGCGCAGTGCGTTGAGTAATTCGCCCCTGAAATAGTCGCTCCGCCTTCCGTCGTGGGCGAGCGTTGCGAGTGAAGAAATGACCGAAAAGCCACCGGTATATTGTCCGAAATTAGTCTCTATACCCCATAGCGCAACGATGAAACGCGGTTGCACGTTGAATACATCACGCACTGCTGAGAGCTGGGCGGCGTTCTGTTGCAGCAGTTGACGCCCCTTTTCAACGCGCGAATTGGGTACGACTCGCTCCATATATTGCTGAAAGGTAAGGGTCTTCTCAGGCTGTGTCCGGTCAAGTTCGATTACTCTCGGGATTGGAACTACTTCGGCCAGTGCCGCATCGAGTGTCTTGGGTGATATCCCTTCCGCTAGTGCCTCTGCTCGCAAGCCCTCGAGCCAAGTCTCAAACGGCACGTTGGGTGGAGGTTTATCTTGTGCCCACACTGTTACGCTCGCGAGGGTGAGCGTTGCTATTGCCATTATGAAAACCCAATGTCGCTGCATGCTCGACTCCAATAGTCTCCACCATATCTCGCCCTATGCCACAGGTGCATGAGAACGGCAACTGCAGAGGGTTTAATGTTTCTGATTACGACGTTTTTCCCTCTGGTAACCCGGCAAATATCAACAACTGGGTAATCGGATCAACGGTCATTACCCATAACAAAGTGTTTCCAAAATTTATTTTTTAAATTGCGGTAATTATGGGTAGGAGCAATATACAAACTAGTGACGAGCTTGAGCGCCCGGGCTGCTCGTAGATCTTCTGCATCGAGAGGCAGATAGCGCAGAGTAATCGACTCTGCATTCGGCAACTCATTACGTAACTGCTTCCGTTCGCCTTGAGCAATTCTAACGATTTCGATCTTCTCGTGTTCTAACAACAATGCTTCAGCCGCAGGATCAACAGTCTCGTGAATGATGACCTGGGTCATGGATGTTTTTTTCGATTGTGGTGAAGGGGCTCGCTCAGTCATTCTGTAACGAAATGCCGCCTAGCGGGCAATGCCACAACAAAAGTGAGGGAAGATATATTATGAGCGAACAGTCAAATTCATTGGAAGCGCGGGATCTCGCCTACCACCTTCATTCCTTTACCCATCTTGAAAGCTTAGCTGAGGACGGTCCGTTGGTACTTGAAAGAGGCGACGGGATTCATGTCATCGATAACCATGGTAAGCGGTATATCGAGGGAATTTCGGGCCTGTGGAATATCGTAGTAGGATTTAGCGAGCGGCGTATTGCAGAAGCAGCCTACGAGCAGATGAAAGCACTGCCGGCCTATCACACTTTTTTTGGTCGTACCGCATCACCGGTAATTGATCTCGCTGAGCGTATGATAGAGCTGTCGCCGGTCGAGATGAAGCGGGTCTATTTCGTCAATTCGGGTTCTGAGGCCAACGACACGGCAATCAAGATGCTGTGGATGCTTAATCAGGGCGCGGGCCACCCGAAGAAACGCAAGATCATTTCGCGTAAGATGGCCTATCATGGAATCACAGTCGCGTCTTGCAGCCTGAATGGCAAACCTTACATTAACAGTTTTGGCCTGCCTCTAGATGAAATTCTCTATACCGACTGTCCTCATTATTGGCGAGACGCCGAGCCGGGTGAAAGTGAGGAAGATTATTCCCAACGCCTAGCGGACAATCTGGAATCGCTGGTATTATCCGAGGGAGCAGAGAACATTGCCGGCTTCATTGCGGAGCCTGTGATGGGCGCTGGCGGCGCATTGGTGCCACCGAAAGGTTATTTTGAAAAAATAGAAAAAGTGTTGCGCCACCATGGTATCGCTATCATCTCCGATGAGGTGGTCTGCGGTTTTGGCCGAACCGGCAGCATGTGGGGCTGCGAGACTTATAATTTTCGCCCCGACATCATTTGCACATCAAAATGCCTTACCGCAGGCTACTTTCCTATGGGTGCCGTGCTGTTGTCACCGCAAATAGACGCCGAGTTAATGGCAGCAGCCGAAGCACTTGGCGAATTCCCGCACGGTTTTACTACGGCTGGCCATCCAGTTGGTGCGGCGGTTGCGCTCCAGACACTGGAGCTCATTACCGAGCCCGGCGGTATGTTTGATAATGTTAAGAAGGTTGCACCGCATTTTCAGTCAGGCTTGCAAAAATTCGCGGATAATCCTCTGATAGGCGAGGTGCGCGGCGTTGGTCTGATCGGTGCTTTGGAGATTGTTGCTGATAAGGCCTCGAAGACACCCTTCGATGAGGAACATCTCATCGGTGAGCAAGTCGTTCGCGCGGCTCAAAAAAATGGGCTTATTTTAAGACCAATCGGTGCGGCAGTGATTTTTGCACCGCCCTTTATTATCAGCGAAGCTGAGATCGACGACATGTTTTCTCGAACTGCTAGGGTACTCGATGAGATCGAGGAGATCGTTCAAAAAAAGGGATTGCGGAACACTGCAGCGGCCGCAGAATAACAGAACCTAATGGGAGGAATAAAAATTATGCCAGTTGGACCAAATTTACCAAGTGTCTCCAGAGTATTGGAAATGGCCGATTCCTTCGGAATCGATATGAATAACGAGGAAGCAGAACTTTATCGTGGCTTCATGCAGGGCGTTATTAACTCCTCTCGGCGCATAGACCAGATGACAGAGGACAAACCCGAGGTCAAATATCCCCGTACTACTGGCTATCGACCCAACCCAGATGACAATCCCTATAACGCTTGGTATTGGCGTTCAGAAATTAAGGGTTCGGGCAAAGGTGTCTTGAAAGGCCTGAAAGTTGGCATCAAGGACGCGGTCTGCGTTGCCGGTCTGCCGATGATGAACGGCTCCCGCTTGTTTGAAGGTTGGGTGCCGGATATTGATGCAACCATCGTGACGCGCATTCTCGACGCGGGTGGCACTATTCTTGGTAAAACCAATTGCGAGGACATGTCTTTCTCCGGTTCTAGCCACACTTGCGTTTTGGGCCCCGTGCGCAATCCGCACAAAGCCGGACATTCCGCTGGTGGCTCGACCGGCGGTAGCGGCGCCGCCATCGCGGCGGGAGATTGCGAAATCGCCACTGGGGGAGATCAGGGAGGCTCGATCCGCATTCCCGCAGCCTGGAACGGCATTGTAGGACTGAAGCCGACATATGGTTTGGTTCCTTACACCGGCGCAATGATGATCGAAATGACTATGGATCATGTTGGGCCGATGGCAGACAATGTTGAGAATTGTGCCCGTCTGCTGACTGCTATGGCCGGGCCCGACCCACTCGATCCACGCCAGCGAGGCGTCATCCCGAAAAATTATGTGAAGGATTATACTGCCGCACTCGGAAAAGGGTGTAAGGGCCTCAAGATCGGCGTGCTGCAAGAAGGCTTTGGCTTTCCAGATCCGTGGGGAGAGACTGGACTGCCGGGGAGTGAGAAGGTTGTCGACAAGAAAGTGAGAGATGCTGTGGCGCGGCTTAAAAAGAAGGGTGCGAGCGTAACTCAGGTCTCCAATCCGCGCCATGAGGATGCTTTTCACCTTTGGAACCTGATTATTCTCGAAGGTGCCGCTGCCTTTATGATGAAGGGTAACGGAGTTGGCAGCAACTGGGCTGGCTTTTACAACACGCAACTCCTTGACAATGTCGCTAAATCAGCCAAATCGCGGATCAACGACCTCTCAGTAGTAGCCAAGCTAGTGCTACTAGCCGGAGAATATATGCAGAGTGATTATTATGGCCGCTACCAGGCTAAGGCGCATAACATTCGCGGCCAAATCCGGCGATCTTATGACGAGCTTCTGGAAAAATATGATGTACTGATAACCCCGGCTGTGCCTATGCGAGCGACCAAATTGCCTGATCAAGACGCACCGGTTGAGGAACGTGTCGGATGCGCTCTAAATATGATCCACAACACCGCGTGCATCGACCTCACTGGCCATCCGGCAATCAGCGTGCCTTGCGGCATGAGCGATAGTTTGCCTATTGGCTTGCAGGTAATTGGCAGCCATTTTGACGATTTAACTGTCTTGCAGGTCGCTGATGCTGTGGAGAAATGCGGCGATTGGAAATCGATGTAGGGTCGCCCTTCATTTGATCACCTATAATGTGTAGCAGAAGGAGAGGGCAAATACTGAATGCTTTGGCCATACCGTCTTGAATAGATGGGGTTTGGGAGAATAGTGAGGACTGCTCACTTTTGCGCCCGTATGCTTAACTCCTTTCTTCACTACCTTTCGATCAAAGTGGGGGCGATTGTTGTTACGGGCGGCTAGCTCAATAGGCAATCGTCGGTCAGGGATACTATAGGGGTGAAGTCTCTTTCGGCGAGCCAGTCGGGTCGGCGGAATGCCCGGATGTGGTTGTCCACATGACAGGCGCTAATATAGACAATGTTGCGCCCGAACGGGCTCATATTGCTTGGCGAAGCATGTACTAAATTACTGTGGAAGATCAGTACTGAGCCCGATTTTCCAAGCGGCGCCACGACGCCCTTCTCTTTGGCTAGCGCCGTCACGGTCTTTTGATCAAGCGTCCATAGCGGATAGGAGGTGGTTGCGGTATCATGTCCGGCTCCGAGCACGCCGTCCCTGTGGCTCCCAGGAATGAAGATGAGTGGCCCGTTATAGGCGGTCACATCATCGAGAAAGAGTGCGATGTTGAGCGCACGCGGCTCAGGCATATGATCATCGCGCGACCAAGTTCCGTAATCTTGATGCCATTGCCATACATCGCCGCCGAACGCCGCCTTAGCGTTAATCTTGAACTGGTGAATGTACACTGGCCCGTCGAGTATTTGGCGTATCGGCTCAATTAGACGTGGATGGCGAGCAAGCCTCGCGAAGGGCTCTGAATAGCGCTGCGCTGCGAAGGCGGAGCGAGGCGTGTCGCCATCTTTCTCGCGCACAACCTCCGTCCGCTTGAGGGAAAAGATGCGCGGGACGTCGTCGGCTAGAACCTTTATCTCTTTGCTAGAGAAAAGCCCCTCCAGCATTAGCCAGCCATCGCGTTCGAACATGGTTAACTGGTTCTCATTTAGTTTCATTTTGGTTAGCCTTTAAGCGCCGGAGCAATGAGTCCATGTCATTGATTGCCTCGCATGGGCTCAGATGTATGGTGGTGCGCACGAAAACACGGACGACACTTCCAGCAGATGCCTACTTTGGTGTTTGTTTCACCGGCAGCGTCGTAGTCTTCACACCATTGCCAACGCATATATTTCGTGTTGATAACCTTCGAGATAGAGACCAGTGCAGCCGATCGGTGTCCAGGCTGGCCCTTTGCCATTGGACCAGATTTCTGCACCAACCTGCATGACCTGCTGCCAAGCGCGCGGGTCCTTGTGGAAAGAAATAATCTCGACCACGTCGTCGAGGCTCGCACCGTGTTTTTCCAAAACGCCACGGATCTGGCTGAAGCAATAGCGCGCCTGGGCCGCCGGGTCGCCAAGTGCCACGATGTTGCGCTCGCCGTCGGAGGCCACCTGACCGGAGATGCCTATCAATCGCCCCTTCTTCATCTTGGAGGCGCCTGCGATGCGTTCCTTGCACCAGTGTACGCTTGGTATATTGGTTGCAACGCGAGGACCGCCACTGAAGTCAGCAATGGCGCGGTAGATACCGACCATACCAAGCTTATGAAATCCGGTCATTGCAATGGCCGTATAGGACGTCACTTGATTAATCGGTAAGTCATTCACTATTTCGTTGCACCAGCAATTGACCGCGTCATCCATACCGCGCGCATCCTGGTTAAAACAGATCATGTCGACGATATCATGGATCCCGCCACCTCCTGCTTTCATTGCATCCTTGAGGTTGTCATAGGCATTACGCGCCTGGGCGTAATGATCGCCGGCAGAAACCACATTTCCCCTTGCGTCGGTCGAGACCATGCCCGAAGTGAACAGGTAATCACCCTTGCGGCAGGTCGCCGACATCGGCAGCTTTTTCATCCAGGCCATGCTTTTTGGCGTGGCACAAATTTTCTTACCGGTGCCAAGATGAGCAATGGC
>MDTE01171837.1_pt1 | contig 14875 bp, 11 predicted proteins | sample 811231 | NCBI WGS metagenome assembly MDTE01 (sample SAMN05326651, study PRJNA326480) | marine metagenome | isolation source: seawater | place: Indian Ocean: Red Sea | collected 2010 | reverse complement strand
TAGAATTTTTGACTGCTCCTCCAATATATAAATCTTTAAATCTAGCATCTGAGGCACCAATATCCATGTGATTGTCTCTTGCTGCATTTGCTGCTGTTATATTAAAGAATTTAGTACCGCCTGAGTGTATTCTTATACCACCATTTGAACCTCCTAAAAATCCTGCGGTTGTTGTCACAGATGAAGCTGTAACTGCTCCTGAAAAAGTACCAGTTGTTGCAGTAACACCTGCATTAAAAGTAGCGGCACCTGCATCTGACATGTCAAATTGAACAGCATTAATAGCTGAGCCACCGTCATTTCCTTGTATAAAAAAATCTGCGTCAGAAGCGGTGCTTTTGATTGCAAAACCGCCTGTTAAGTCAATAGCTCCAACACCAGTTCCACCATCTTTGAAAGTTATATCACCGCCGTCTGCATCAAGAATAATGTCGCCTGCGGAATCAAGTGTTAGGTCGCCACTAGCTTTTACTAAATCACCACCTATGTTTATGTGACTAGAAGTTTTTACATCTCCAACAATATCTACTGGCACTGAGGGTGAGGCAGTTCCTAATCCAACCCTAGAATTTGCATGATCTACAACAAAAGTAGGGGAGTCAAAAGCAACATCGTTAGATCCTACGGTCAAGGTGCCAGGCATAGTAATGTTGCCCGAAAGTTTTGCACTAGTTACAGTGCTATCGCTTGGTGTTCCAATGTTTACTGGGTTTATTACATAAACCGTTACGCCCCTACCAGCTATAACGCCTGTAGTTATAGTCAAAGTGTTAGTAGAGATAGTGTAAGCGTCTTGGTCTTGAAAGACCCCGTCTACAAAAACTATTAGATTTGTTTCAGCTGCTGGAGTATCAGATAAAGTAAAGTCTGTTTGTGGACTACCACTTACATCTGCTGCAGTAAAAGAATCTACAGTTAAGTTAGAAGACTGTAAATTAATAAGATTATCTACTATAACCTCTAGTTTTGTGCCATTTACAGGAGCTGCATCAAAGGTTAATGTGCTACTACTAAAACTAAAAGTATCGTGGTGTTGCATGACACCATCAAGGAACACCATGGCATTAGCCTCTACACCAGGGTCTATACCTATGTCATAACTTGTTGCACCACCAGAAGTGGTTGCATTAAAAACTGTTTGGTTTGCAGACTTAGCCGCAATATTTTCTTGGATTGTTTCAAGAACTCCCGCAGTAAGCCTGAGTTCAGCTGCGTCACCCGAGCTAAAAGCCCTAGCCGTAGTGCTTTCTTGAGCACGAACAATGGTCAAAGTGTTACTTGATCTTGCAGTAACCTTTACTATCTCATTATTTGTACCGTCGTCAAACGTACAGAAGAAGAACTCTCCTGCAGCTAAGCTTGGAAATACACTACCGTCTGTTACTGTAGCGCTTGTCGCACTATTTGTTAGACTAGACCCAAGCGTTGTTTTGGCATTGTTCTTAAAAACAATTCCCATAAGTAACGTCTCCTATCTATGTTAGCTAACTGTTACTGTCCAGGTAATTGTCATTGAGTCATTAGCTCCTTTGTTAACAACAGAAAATACGGTTCTACAAAGCATAGTACCACTAGAAGAAGCGTTAAGTAACGCCGCTTCTGTAACAGCACCTGTACCAGTACCAGCAGCAAAAGTTGCTACATAAGTTACAACAGCACCAGACACACTAGTACTTGTTAGAGATACCCTACCAAGTTCTGTACCTAATGCAGTTTGTGAAGCTGCTGCCGCAGTTGTACCGCTACCAATTGCCATGTGTGACATGGCAGTTGCAGAAGCGTCTTTCATACGGGAAGCAACATACCCTTTTCCAGCTGTAACAACCAAGTTATCGACTTCTTGTACAGTGTCACCGTTTAAGGCTATCTGTAATTTACCCTTTAGTTTTAAGTCGTCATTAATCATATTAGCTCCATTTTAATTTAAAACACTAGTATTTAAGCCAGCTGTATTCAGCACGCTTCCGCCACCGGCAACAAACAGAATTTCAACTGACTCAGTTATTGTAGCACTATCTGTAAAAGATGTGTCAAAAGATAAACCCAAACTTTCTGAAATGCTGGGCGTATCAGCAAAGGGATCTACAGGCCCTATTGCTAAACTTGGTGAGTCTGAAAGACTAAAAGCATCTACAAAAGCCGAATTTTCGCCTACAAAATTAAAAGAAAGGCTTTCTGATATAGTAATCGTGTCTGTTATAGCAGGCTTAGTTATAGAAAACACGGGAACATCTGTTACACTAAACACGTTACTTTTATTTAAACCTGATTCAGTAGCTAGATTATCTTCCGCACTAGCTAAGTCATCTAAAGCATAAGCATCTGTAAAAGTTCTTTGGTAAGTAACTGCCCTAGCTAGGCTTTCTGCTATGTTAGGGGCGTCAGAAAGCGGTCTTTCAAAACTTTTTGCTGGCACATCTAACATTAACATATCCCCAGCAGCTCCTACATTGATCTGCCCACCCATGGCCGAGTGATTCGTGCAATAATAGTAAAGAGTAGATGGAGTAGAGCCCGTAACTACTATTCGTGTATAAGCACCAGAGGATCCAGCAGTTCCGTTCGTAGTTACATTAGTTGTGTAAGCAGAACCTCCGCCGTGTGTACCATTAGAAGTAGTAGACAACCGTAGCGGGTGGCCGCCATTACTAGAATCAGATTGGTCAAACGTGTAAGTAGCTCCAATTCTTAGGGTTAGAGTATCTTGGCGTACTCCATTTATGTAATATTTATTAGCCCCATAGTAAGATTGCACCGTTACCGTAAATGTTTGATCTGTAGCGCTTGCGTCGTCAACAGCTTTACCCACATCCTTTGCATCAGACTCAGATATAGTCGTGGTATCAGCTTTACCCAGCCCTACAGACAGAACTTCAGAATCACTAAAACTGTAACTATCTGCAAGATCTCTAAAATATTGTACTGTTTTACTAAGTTCTTCAGTTACTGAGGTAGAATCTGCAAGTGCTTTGTCTAACGCTTTAGCTAATTCTTCACTAACTATTGGCGTGTCGCTTGCAGCTTTGCCAAAGTCGAATACGTCCGAATCAGTAAAACCAAAGGATTCTGCGTTAGGTGAATTGTATTGTGCGGTAAAGTATCTGTTTAAAGTATCCGCATCTATAAAGACATCTGCAGCAGTAAGTTGTTGAAATGCAACGATTTGTTGCATGTCTATGAATTGTACTGTGGTTTTTAGATGCTCAAATAAGCTTACAGCTTCTGTAGAATCTGTCTGTATTACCAGCTTTATTTGCTGGTAGTCTACTGTAAACTTGAATGCCATTAATCAAAGTCGTCACGTACTTTAAACTTTATCAAATCTTGCACTGTTTGTATGTTTCCATCTGACTTTGTAAACTCAAGCTCCCCTTCAAAAGTACCTGCGGTTGACCATGTCCCTGATGGGAATATTAGAGTACAAGTGCCTGCACTAGGAGCAGAAATAGTAGCTGTAATAGTAGATAACACTGTAGTTTTGCCTACTTCTCTTATTCTTAACTTTACAGAACCACCTGTTAAATTTACAGGAGCCCAAGTTGTGCTGTCTTCTACATCTAAAGTAGCACCAGAAGCAGCAGTATTGCTGTCTTTCAAGTTAAAAGTAAGTTCAGGGAGTGTATCTCCTACTACTAATTTTATTGTGTCTGAATACGCCATAATTAATTATACCTATAAATTGTTGTAAAGAGGAGTTAAGTCTTTTAGCCTTAAATCTCCTGTAAATAAATCATACCCTTTTTCTACAGTCGGTCCAAGTGGGCCTACCCACATAGGGTCTCCATACCTTCTGTCTTCCATAAACAAAGGAAGCGCTAGAGTAAAAGGCCCAAGCACCCCGGACCTATCGATAATCTCTGTACTATACTCACCCCAATCCATAGTCTGTGACCTTCTGTAGTTTTTATCCTCTGGGCTCACCCCTGGCAACAGCCAAGCTAATCCAACTTTAAATCTTTCACGTAGATCAAACCCCAACATAGTCAATGGTAATAAGGTTGCAGCACCTAAGAACAAAGGTATGGCTGCGCCTGTTAACCCAGCCTCTGTATACCTGGCTTGCATCTCATTCATAGAGCCACCTACGATAGTTTTACCATAAGCGTAGAAGAAAGACTTAAGTTGCCACACTAAAGCAAACCTAGGATCAGAAGCCCAAGTAGGTCTTTCTGCAGCATTTGGCCTTACTATAGACTCATCTACAAACCTAGCTAAAGCTAATTTTATTTTTTCATTCCCAGCTTCATTAATATTACCACCAGCCCAGTTGTTTACCTCTTCTGCTGTCAACCCTAACTCTTTTAAATATCTTATTGATCTTTGATTACCGGCTGCAGCTTTTTTACCATTATCTAGTAAGAATGCTTTACCCATACCCGCTGCAAATATCCTAGTAAATCTAGTGAACTGTTCTAATCCTATACCTCTAAAAAACTTATTAGTAAATTTTTTAGTATTTTCACTTGTATAATCTAGTTCCCCAGCGCCTACAAATGTCTCCATCATTGCATCAATACCAACAACTCCTATGTCTTTAGCTAACTGAGCAGCCTCTTCTTTATTATTGATCATATTAAAAATAGTACTGGCTGCAGTTCGTAATGCTCCAAAGTCTTTAGAACGCAGTATTGGTCCTGCTAAATCTGGAAAAGAAGCAAAAGTAGCAAAAGTTAAAAGGGTAGTTACATTAAAGGCTAATCCTATTTGATTAGCCCCTCTAAACAAGCCACTTGAAATAGGTTCAACTTTTCCTAACATTGCCATAACTGTTTTTGTAGCTTGTTCTCTTTGCTTAGGGTCTTGTATTTCACTTAAAAGTTTTTCTATTTGTTGAGGTCCGCCTCTTTTATTTAATTCTACTTTTTTAACGGTATTGTCAATATATTTTTGTAAAGCTCTATGTGGGTCTTCTAATACTTCTATATTCCTTAGCGCTTCAGTAGGTATTCTAGAGTAAAGTTTTACTCTAGCTTTAGTTAAACCTAAAGAATATCTAGCGTGAGAAGGTATATTTCTTTGTTTTCTAAGTTCTTTAAGAGTTTCTTCTACTGTTCCCATTTTTTCTGCTTGTTTTAAAGCAGCTAATTCTATTTCATTTGTAGCGTCTGAAAGTGTAATCTCTACACTTAAATCAGCCTCGGCTTTTGTTAAACCGGGGTTATACTCTATTAATAAATTAGCTAAAGCTTCTGCTTTGCTTTTATCACCTGCTATCTCTTGTATAGCTAAAGAACGGGGAAAGAAGTTAGAAAGCCTGTCCACTCCTATTTCTTGTAAATTTAATTTATCATAGTGTTCTACTAACCATTCTCTAATTCGTTGTGCTTGTGGGCCTAACTCTTCTGTGGGTTTACTAGATTCTGCATCCAAAAGGATATTCATTTTATCTTGCGTCATGTCACCAGTTTTAAACACGCCTAAAATATCTTGTATCTCATTCATTTTTGCTCTAGCTTGTGTGACAGTTGCAGTGAGAAGCCCTACTTCTTCGGTAGTTTGAGATTGGCCTCTAAACATTTGTGCTAACTTTTTCCCAGCTGGGCCATACCCTCTAAGTAAATTGTCTTTAGCAAATAAAACAACTTTTAAAAACTCTCCTACTCCTACTAAATTTCCTGTTTCTTTTAGTCTATTTACTGTTTGTTGTATTTTTTGTGGAGCTTTAGGATCACCTAACGGTATCTCTTTACCTATCTTCTCTACCGTTTGTTGTATTTCTGCACTTGCTAAATACTTTGTCATAAAATGACCGGGGTCATTATTTATTCTTTTTAACTCCACTACATAGTCAGCAAAAGCAGGACTTACTCCATATCTTCTAGTAGCAAAATTACTAAATTCTTTTACAAAAGCTTGTATCTTACCTGCTAAACGTTTGAAGAAAGAGTCTGTTTGGTTTTGTGCTTTTTTTGTTTCATCGAGCAAATAAGAAGCTACTTGATCTGACATCCATTCGTTAAAGCCTTGGTCATCATTTGTATACTGAGCAGTGTCATTACCTTCTCTGTCTTGGTTAAATGCATTAAGTAAGCCCTGTCTTAGTTTAGGTATACTTAAACTTTTTTCTAATTCTTGATTTACAAAAGAGTGGCCTATCTCATGAGCTACAACAAATGCCCTAGCTCCTTGTTCTGCTTTGTTAAGTCCTTCTCTAGTTTGTACAAGAAGAACATCAAAATTTGCACCCTTTATATTTCTACCCCTTGTAGAACCTTCTGGGCCCATATCTTGCGTAAGGGCAGCCTGAACTCTAGTTAATAGATCTGCATCTCCTTCTAAAGACTCTAAAGTAATATCCTCTGTAGTACTAAATACTTTGTAGGCTTTTTTCAAACCTAATTTAGTATTAGCGATACGTTGAAAATCTGTAAGAAAAGTAGCATCTAAGTGTTGCTCAACCACACTAGTAAAAGAAACACCGGGTTTAGGACCTGCTGCTCTTGTAGACCCTTTTGCATAAGGATTTTTAAATAGTCTTTGATTAAACTCATCTTCTATTCTTTGGTCTGGCAAAGTAGTTTGGTCTTCAACTTGAACAAATTGCGGTGTTTGTCTACCTGTTTCTAGGTCAACGCCTTGACCAGTTTCTACTGTTTCTAATCTAGATTCTTCTTGTATATCTTGCCTTGGATCAAATCCAGCCTCAAGGTCTCCACTTTTCACTTGGCTTTCTCTACCCCTTTGTAGATCATTTAAAGTAAATCTTTCTCTACCTTTATTCTTTGTATAAACAATAGCTCCTGGGTCATTAAAAGTTTCACTATTTACAAGTTTGCCGTCATAAAATAAAGCGTAGTTGCCTTCTAAAGAACCTAAGATAAAAGCAAACCCATCTATAGCACTACCAAACTCATCCTGCGATAAACTTTCACCAAACCTTCTAGCAAGAACTCTACCTTGATTAACAAGAGTTGGCATATCTATTCCTACAGGCTTATCCATCTCAGGTGTTTCTATTGTAAACCTGCTATTTCTTGCGTTTCTTTTTGCTCTATTTACTACTTTTGTTATATCTGCAGGACTAGGTTGAGTTACCCCTGGAGTGTAGCCCATGTTGTATTTAATTAAATTAAATCCACCTCTTTCAGTATTTTCATTAATCTTATAAAAAGCACCAGTTGGATCATTTACATTCTCTCTTATAAAAGCTTTTAATAAACTCTCTGAGTATCTTTTTTTACTTATGTCTTGGTCAAACTCTCTTTCAAACTCTGTTGGCACTAAAGTTCTAGCTTCTTCTACTAAAGCTTGGTCGTAAGTTATATCGGTAGAAGGTATAGCCCAAACTTGTGTACCTTTTTGTCTAGGTGTTATAGGGTCAAGAAAAGAACCCCTACCTTCTTCTACAGCAGTTGGTTCAGGGGTAAGTGCAAAAATATTTCCTAATTCTTCTTCATCTAATCCCTCATCCTGCATAGCGTCCATACGTTCTTCTACAACAGATTCTAAATCTCTTGTCTCTACAGTAAGACCGGGTGTTTTATTTATGTATGCTTCTGCTGCTGCTATGGCTTGCGCCTCTCCTTCTACAGAAGTTGACTGTTCCCAACGTGTAGAACCATCTTCATCTTTTACACGAACTGCTAAAGTGTCTTCTGACCTTCTTGGTCTAGTATAGCCTAAGTTACTAGCTAACCACTCGTCTAAAAGATTTTTATCTCGAACATTTGCAGACATAACATTCGCAAATGCTTCTGCTACTTCAGGGTTATTAGTATAAATAGTGCCTACATCTGCTATTTCTACCGCTTGTACGTTTGGATATTTAGCTAACATTTCAGGTTCAAGTGTTTCCATAGTTTCTGCATTTGCATTAACTACGTAAACTAAATCTCTTCTTATAGTAGGACTATCCATATCAGCAAACTGTTTTCTTATATCAGCTTCGCTTTCCGCTAATACAGTTCCAGCTTTATCAAGATCTTGCATCTCTGTTGTAAATGCAATCTCATGGGCTTGCTTTGCTTGGTCGTACATCTTACCAGCTACGGCAGATGGAGTACCAATAGCCGTACCTACACCAAGACCACCAAAAAACCCAGCAAATAAAGCGTTAGCCCTATCTAAATTAGCCATAGTTTTTGTGTACTCTTCGTCTATTCTAAATTTTTGTTGCACGGACAACTCCTCTTGTCCTGCTTCGGCTAGGCCTTCAGCTACTGAAGTAGTAGCTGCTACCTGTGCAATCCTAGCTCTCTTACTTCTTATTGGAGCATCTTTTGCAGTATTTATGCCTTTAGGTTGTTTTCTTTTAAGCACGTTTGCTACAGATTTTGCTACAGCAACCTCACTACCTAAACCAATTGCTGCAAAACCTAAACCTTGCAAAGCAGATTGAAAGCCAGCTTCTTGGTCTATCATGCCTTGTTCTCCAAAGTCACCAAAAGCAATACCTTGTCCCATAACTTGTTCTTGAGACCCAGCGCCTGTTAAAGCCCCTACTGTGGCTCCTCTACGTAAACGTTTATTACGAACACTTGCATAAAGATTTTTAATTAGGGTTTCTTCGTCTGGAGTAAGGGGGTCAAGTTTAGTAGGTCTTTTTTTAACTTTGTTTGCTTCAAGAGCTATAAATTTATTTACAACTTTCTGAACTTCTCTTTTGGTATAAGCTTCTTTTGCTACGCTTTGCGGAAGAATAGTTTTTTGTAAAGCCTTCGTTCCTACTTTTCTACTAACGCCAGCTGTTATAGCTGCACCAGCTCCAGCTCCCGTCATCGCTAAACCTATACTAGCTACAGCAGAAGGAACGAATTGTCCTGTTGCTTGTATTGCCTGATTAATAAAACCACCAAAAGTAGGTTGATCTAAAAACTCTTCGAAAGTTTCTGCTCCTGCTAGATAAGGAGCTCCTGCTTGTTGTATGAGTTGGGCTTGGTTTAGAGCGCTTTCGGCTTTTTCTTCATTGCCCATGATGGCAGCTAAAGACCCTTTAAAATTAACTATTTGAGCTTGGGTGTTAACTACACCAGTATCTACTGCAGCTTTAAATAATTGTACGGGATCATCTATTGGTACTATTTCGGGAGAGGTATCTTGTATCGCCCCTCTACTAGCTACTGCGTTATCAGGAACGAATCGATTACTTGCACCAGCTCCTGCAATCTCATTAGTCTCTTTCTTCGATACCATATTCTTGAATGTAATAAAGAATTAGATTTCTAGCATAAGCATTTTCATTTGGCCCACCGAACCTGTAAGTAAAGTTAGAAGGTTTTAAACTACCTTTTGCTTCTCTTTCGCTACCGGGTGGAGTAAAGTAAATTTCTGCTATTGGACTATTTGGATCTCCTGGGTCAACTCTTCTAAATCTAACATTATCAATAAGATTACCTATGTTTTGTGGATCACCAGGTGCAAAAATATCACCAAACCAGTCTTTAAAATCTACAGAACCTTCTTGGTCTACGGCTTGTGAAAATAACACGCCTGCTATTCCTTTTAAAGAATCACGAACTGTTTGAGTAGCTTCTCCTGTTATGACATATTTACCATTCTTAAACTCAAAGCCGGGGGCTCCAGGTAATCCTTTTACCTGATTTACTAGATTAGAGACAAGAGCTCTATCTTTAGGGGTAAAACGTTTAAAATCACCATCTTCATCAAACACTGTATCTATAAAACTTTTTTCAGCATCTAAAAACGTTTCATTTAAACTTGCAACATTTTCTCTTTGGGTTTGATAATACTTTTCAAGATCAATCGCAGTAGCTTGTTGAGTTCTAGTAATAGTAGCTTGAGTGCCAAGAACTGATATGTAATCTTTTAATGCAGAAGAAAAGTTCTGTTGGTTATCATAAGCAGCAAACATTATTGCGGTATCAAGAGCTGTAACTCCTTTGGCTTCAGGAGTACCAAATGGTATCTTTTTTAAATCTTCTTTTGTTTCAACGCCAAAATCAGTTATGACTTGTCTTATTCTGTTTACCAAGTCTCCATCTTGACTAAGTGCTCTTAAACTTTCCTCGTTTGCTTCAAAAAAAGTTTGTACTTCTTCTGCGGTAGCATCTGGTTTTAATTCACCTTGTATCTCAATATCAGGAACAGAAGTAAGTTGTGGTTCTTTAAATTGAAGTTCTTTAACTTTATCTTGTATGAACTTATTTGCAGCATTTAAATCAAGCCTATTCCTAGGGCCTTTTAAAAAGTCTTGTCTACTAGAACCTAAAGCTTCTAACGTCTCATTCAAATTTTTTGCATTTTTACCTTCAGAAGCTCGTTCTATGTCTTCTGTTACTTTCCTTAAATCACGTTCATTAGTAGGAATATTTGGTACACCTACATCTTGAAGAAACTTAGTGGCTTCTTCTTGTTTAAAAAATGTTCTACTTCTTGGGCCTTTTGTTTCTGTAAAATCTGGTATAGTTTTTGGACTAACAGCTGTTTGACTGTCTTTTCTTAGGTCTAATCTTTTTTGTAGATCTTCTCCTATGCTAACTAGTTGAGCATTTGCATCTTGTAAATTTATATCAGGATCATCATCTATAGCAGTGGCAACAGCCCCTGCTTCTGTTACAGGGTCATCTATATCTTCTTGGTCTCCTAAAGGTTCTCCGGTTACAAGATTTTTTGGTCCTGATCTTGCGATACTTTGCGCCATAACAGCAGGCCCTAAATTGGGATAAGCTCTATATTTTGCTATTGCAGCATTTCCTTGAATCAAAGTTTTAAATTCTTTTTCTGATAAATTAGCAACTAAATCATTAGGATCATCTGAAGCAAACCAAGTTTTAGGAGCTAATGCTCTTGTGTCTGGTCTTCTAGTAACTATGGTTTTTGTGCCGTCTTCATTGTCTCTAAAACCCTCTATAACCCCTAATTTATCCATACCCTCTTTAGTATCTGTAAATTGTCTAAATTTATTAGAAGAATTTAAAAGGGCTACAATGTCATCTTGATAAAGATACATACCGTTGTCATCTTTACTTACCAACTTTTCAAAATCAACAATATGATTATCTGGATTAACTAATCCTTTAGCTAAAAGATTATCGTAAAAAGTAGAATCTTGAAGTTGTTGGTTGGTTCTCCTTTCAGTTTTTAAAAGTTCGGCTTGACGCGCTTGTGCGTCAGTTGGGCCAAGTAGCCTTTGTAAAATAGACATTATATTAACGCTCCTAAAATAGCGCCCCCTAACCCAACCATATTACTGTAATGTTGGGATTTTGCATTTTTATAAGCTGCTGCTCTTTGCGCCGCCATAGCTGAAGCATCTCCCAACCCACTTAATGAACTTTGATTTACGCCTTGTCCGATACCTATAAGTTCATTTAGCAAAGCATTGTTGACTTGTCTTTGTTGTATCCTAGCATTGTTTAAAGAACCAGTTAGGCCCAGCTGCCCTCCTAGTTGTAAGCTCCTCTGTTGTTGTTGTCTTTGCGCATTTGATAGACCAGCTCCGCCATATCTTTCTATGTTTCGCTGCTGCACTTGTTGAGCTATTCGGTTTTGTCTAATTTGATCTTCTCTAGCTTGATCCATTAGAGAAGTATCATCTGTAGCTTTCAATAACTTTTCTTCAAAATCTCTAAAATTATCAACGAAATCCATATAGTCTTGTCTAGTTATTCGAGCAAAAGTCTCTTCTGGGTTTGATACCGCAGGTAAGTTACTTATAGAATCTCTGTGTCCAGGTCTATGTGCCATTATCTTCCTCCAAACCCACTACCAAAACCTCTATAAAAACTTCCTACTGGAGCATTTGGATCTGGTCTATTGTCATCTTCTTCCATACCAAATTGTCCACTAGTCTGCCTGAGTTTTTTACCAATGTCTCCGGCTAGGTTAGAAGCAAATCTAAAGTTAGCATTTCTCCTTGCTTGTTTAGCTCTTGCAAACTCTAGTTGCCTACTTGATTCTATTCTCGCAGCTCTTGATAAACCAGACTGAGCATCAGCCTGCATACCTCTAGCATTTTTAAGTACATTTATTTGATCGCCTCTTTGAGCTGTCAAGCCCTGTACTCTACCTTGGAGTTGTTGTGCTCCAGCTGCTGAAGCTAAATCTGCGGCTGCATCTACAGATTGGGCGGCTCTTATAGTAGGCCTACCACTCAAAGCTTGCATAGTATCAGCTTGAGCCCTACCAGTGGCTACGCCTGAGTAGTCTTCTGTCATAGACCTATCCCTAAGTTCTGTTAACTTAGGTAAATATTTTTGTCGAAAATAGTTTTTTTCAGCTAAAGATACAGAAGCAAGAGCTTTTTCTTGCTCAGTTGCTTTATATTGTCCTGCCTTTGGTTTACTGCTCATTCAACTTCTTTCCTATATATTCGTGTATCTAATTGCCAACCTATTGTTTTAGTGTACGGCTCCATTTCTGGCACTCGCGATCTCGCTTCGAGATACTTACAACCTGCTTCTTTGGCTAAGTTATTAAACCACTCATCGTGAGCTAACCAATTGTGCCCACCTTTTTGATAAGTATACGCTATCCATAGCAGTAATGTCTTGTCTTTTGTAAACTGATCTACTTCTACAGTCAGTATCAAAAAACCTACAGAAGAAGTGTAAAGAAAGGCCCTTTCGTTTACACACTCACTGTAAACATCTTCAGGGATATAAGTAAGATGCGGATTTTCTTTTAGAACATCAAGTATGCCTGTTTTTATAACGTTCCAACACTTTCTTATGTCAGTATAAACAGGTTCCTCAATAGTCGATTTCCTTTCCGTACCTTCCATACCGTCTCCTTGGCATTCCTACTCCCTTGTACTTAACAGTTCTTTTTACCCCAAGGTCTCCGCCTCGGGCCCTTAATTCTGCTTGTTTTGTTTCTATACCAAATTGAAATGAATACTCTTGTGACGCACCAATGTCTGTCCATTCTCTGTTTGGCATACGTAATAATCGATAAAGAGTGCCATATATTATTGCGTCTCTATACTGATTAGACACAGTGGTGTCTATATTATTACTGGTTCTAGTCGGTTTTAAAGCTAAACTAACAATTACCTCTTTTGCGCCACTAGGCACAGGAACTATCCAAAAAGTAGTAGGGGTTTTCTGTAAATATACGTGGGGTTGCCCTGTTCTATCTCTCCAATCTGGATAATTTAATTCTAAACTACGTGGACTTATAGGATCCATATCATTTCCATCATGTGTCATATATAAAACTTGATGCACTTCAGTAGCGACTGGTATATCAAAATCATATTCATAAACACCTGCTATAGTATTAAAAGGGTCCATGTCTAAAATATAGGCTTTTGACCTTTCACAAAACTCTATAGTAGCTGCTCTTAAGTGTTGTTCTACTAAAGAGTCAGGACACATAGGAACATAGGGTAATATTTCTTTAACAAGAGAGGTATAAGACGCCATGATTAGTTGCCTCCTACTGAAACAGCAGTCATATTACTTATTGGGTCAACATTAGGGTCTAAAAGTGTTTGAGCTTGCCCCCCTTGCCCTATGCTAGTAGTAAATAGTTGATAATGTATGCTTGCTCGCTGGCTATTCGATGCGTATTCAGCATCTTTCATATACGCTTTGTATAAAACAAAGTCTACAATAGCGTTTCCATAAATATCATCAACATAAATGGTAGAAGAAGTGCTGCTTAAATCTGTAGGGGTTCTAGAAAAAACAATTTCTACGTACGCATTTCCAGATATACCTGGATACACGTAATACTTTCTTGGGTCATCTTCATCAAAAATGTAATTTTTAACAACAGTGCCATGGGCAGAAGCCCCTGTTACAGCAGGGTCATGCCAGTCTGGATCTTGTGCGTTCAAAATATCAGAACTTACTAATCTGATTGTTCTTTTGCCGGTTGCACTTGAACCAGCTGCTGACATATTACGAACTACTTTTATTAACCGCAAACCGACATCCGGTATGGTTTGTTCTGTTCCAGCAACTAATTGAACATTAGCATGATCTGCAGATGCTTCGGGTCTTAGATTTACAATCTCTCTTTGAGCATCGTTTATATACCTAAGAAGCTCTGCTTCGGACCACCTAACACTAGTAGTATCTTGTAAAGTATCCTGTACTCTTGTAATTATATTAGCGCCTGTAAGTGTCCCTGCCACAGCTCATCCTATCTTATTGCACAGTTAACAGTTCTTGAATTAAAGTTTCTTTTTTCTTTCTTCTATCAAGTTCTATACCTTTAGTACGCCCATATTGTTCTAGTTCTATTTTTGTCATGCCTTTTAACAAGTCTTCCAAACCTGATGAAGTAGTTGGTTCTACAACTTCAACTTCTGGCATATCTTCTACTACAACCTCCTCCACTGGAGCAGGCTCCATTGCTGGTACGTCTGACTCTTGCACTTCTGTGCAACCTTCTTGTAAACATAGTAAACCTAAATCTTTACCGACTTGTCTTGGCTCTCCAGCTTTTAAATGTATAGTAGCTCCCCAAGTAGAGGCTACTGTTATATCGTCATTTGAAACTATCCACATAATTTTACTCCTTCAAATATGGGTGGCTTCAATTAGCCACCCATAAAATATACCACAATTAGAATGCAACATCTAACGCAATAACACCAAAGTCTTCAACTTGACCTGTGTGGTCAGAGTTGTACTTAGGCTTCTTGAGTCCGAATATTTTCCCAATTGAAATACCGTTTTGGTTCCCATAGTCAAATGTATCTTCAACTATTTCAGGAATACCAATATCAGCCATTGCTAATGATTGAGCACCACAGAATAGACATCTTGAGTAGTCTACGTCTGCGTTAGCTCCACCTTTATAACCAGCAGCACCAGCATTTGATGATGTACCGGATGTAGCACCAGATGTGTTAAACACATGTCTGAACTCATGTACCATGATTCCATCAACCATTAAGCTTGATGAACCAGAGAATAAGCTAGACTGAGGCCCTCTGATACCAGCTTGTCTTACGTTAGCAAGG
>MDTE01147464.1_pt1 | contig 14877 bp, 4 predicted proteins | sample 811231 | NCBI WGS metagenome assembly MDTE01 (sample SAMN05326651, study PRJNA326480) | marine metagenome | isolation source: seawater | place: Indian Ocean: Red Sea | collected 2010 | reverse complement strand
TGGGCGCGGGCGGCGGCGGCGATGTGGTGCATAGTTCGTTTCCACTCGGTGCGTGTCGTCCGATGTGGCGACGAGGCTGTCCCGATGACATCGCGAGATAGATATCCGAACATTGGATATTTACGCCTCGATCGGGCAGTTCGGCAGTGCAGGAATTAACTCAGAAACGGAGGTCTGATCAAGTCCAATGCTCGCTGTTGTTGCCTCGCACCTGGTGGGCCGGTGCAGATCAAAATTGTCCCTCGGCCCGAGCACTTTTTCAGTTTTTGAAATTTCTCACGAACCCTCTTCGCGGGCGTGTGGGCGCTGAAGGGCAGAGCCGCGCGCACGGACGAACGGTCCGCACGTTTACGCCCACGTCTCACCTGAGCACGCGATCCGAGCGCCGCTAGGGCAACAGATCCGAACGGGCTCAGGTCAAGCGCGGTCCGGGCGCGTAACTAACCCCAGCCAAAAAGGCGCATCCTAATCAGCCCTAACCGGATAATCCCTCGAAACGACGTTCGCTCGGGGCGACGATGGCGAGCTCGATGGCGGTGGCGTCAGCCGGTTCCGCGTTCGCGTTCCCTCGCGCTCAGACGGGGGCCCATCGCCGACCCCGAGCGATCCCCCGCGCGAGGCCCGGCGCCCCGCGCCTCCTGCGGACGATGCGCCCGAGAGCGCCCAACAACGTCGAGGCGCCCGCCGCACTCGGCGATGACTCCTATCACAACATACCCCCGGAGCGCGTCGAGACCGCCGCGGAGGAGGCGATGAAGTACGCGGTGGACAAGTGGCTCGAGCTCGATCGCGTCCAGCAGGCGCAGGCGCAGCAGATCAGGGAGATGCAGGAGCGCGAGCTCGAGGAGGTTCGCCGCGCCGCCCGAGAGGCGGTGGAGAAGGTCTCGTCCACGTCCAACCAGATGAGGGAGGCGGAGGCCAGCGCGAAGCTCTGGGAGTCGAGGGCCAGGGAGGTGCGCGCGGACCTCGAGTTCACCCAGCAGCAGCTCCAGGAGGTCCAGGCCGAGATGGAGCGCCAGGCGCGCGGCGGCGGCGGCGGCGGCGGCGGGTACGGGTACGGCTCCGAACCAGACGTCCGCCAGCTGGAGCTCGAGCGCCAAGCCGCGGTGCAAAAGGCGGAGGAGGCGTTCCACCGTCTGCGCCAGGGCGAGGAACGCGCCAACGCGCAGCTCGCCGCCGCGAACGACGAGCTCGAGGTCATAAAGCGGATGGCGACGGAGGCGGCGCGGGACGGCGGCGCGCGGATCAGCCACCTGGAGGAGGGCGTCTCCGTGCTTCAATCGCGGGTTCACGAGAAGGAGACGGAGCTCAAGCGGGTGAGGGAGAACCTCAACCGGGAGATTGAGGGTTTGCGGTGCGACGTGGAGGATGCGAGGAACGCGATCATCCAGCGCGATCAGCACCTCCGCTCCGCGATGCAGGAGCGCGACAACTCGTACCTCGAGTTGCAGCAACGCGACGAGCAGCTCGAGGAGCGCACTCGAGAGAGGGACGAAGCGCGTCACACCGCGTGGGAGCGCGAACAGACGATCAACGAACGCGAGAAGGAGAGGGACGAAGCGCGCCACACCGCTTGGGAGCGCGAGCAGACGATCAACCACGTGGAGAAGGAGAGGGACGAGGCTCGTCACACCGCGTGGGAGCGCGAGCAGACGATCAACCAGCGCCAGGCAGAGATTGAGGAGCGCACTCGCGAACGAGACGAGGCGCGCGGCATCGTCCACGAGCGCGACGGGCAGGTGGAGCATCTGACGCGAGAGCGCGACGAGGCTCGAGGAATCGTCAAGGAACGGGACGGGCAGCTGGAGACGACGCGGAGGGAGCTCGGGGATGCGAACGCGGGCATCGCCGAGCGAGAGCGCGCTCTCGAGGAGCTCCGGGGCAAGATTGAGCACGAGCGATGGGAGCACGACAACAAGGTGAAGGAGCTCGAGGGCAGGATTTCGGAGAGGGAGGAGCGCATCCGTCAGGCTGAGGAACACGCCAAGAACCTCGAGGGTCAGCTCGCCGACGTCAAGCGACAGCTCGACGAGGCCTGGGCCAAGGCTAACGAAAACGATACTCGGGCCAGGGACAACGAGAACCGCGCGAACGACACCGCGGATCGCCTGCGTCAGGCTGAGGAGATGCAGAAGCTCGCGGAAGACGCCCGACTCGTCGCCGCGGCCGCCGCGGCCGAATCCGCGGAGCGCCTGCGCCAGGCGGAGGAAGCCGCGGCGGTGCTCCTGGAGGAGCGCAAAAACGCCGAGGCTAAGGCGCACAAGGCGATGGAGGCTGCGCTGCGCGAGCGTTCCCTTCGCGACGACCTCGCCAAGGCGGAGGTGGAGGCGAACAAGGTGGCCGCGGACGCCTGGTCGCAGCTCGGCGGCGTGACCAAGCTGCTCGAGCAGACGGTGGTCCAGGCCACGGGCGATCAGGCGGAGCTCGAGCGTCTCAAGGATCAGCTGGCGCAGGAGCGGGACGGCGCGGCGCGCGCCGCGGACGAGGCGGCGCGCAACCTTCGATCCGCCGAGGACCGCGCGAGGGAGTGGCGAGACGCCAGCGAAGCCAAGGCGACGGAGGTGGAGTCCATCCGCGAGGCGTTGAACGCGGCGCGGGAGGAGGCGGCGGACGCGGCTCGGGTCCGGGAGGAGCTCGAGACGGTGCGGCGTCAGGCGGAGGAGGCGGCCACCGCGGGGCGCCGGCGAATCCGCGACGCCGAGGACGGCGCCGACCGATGGAAGGAGGCGTGCGAGGCCAAGGAAGACGAGCTCAGGCAGATCCAGGCCGGTTTCGACCAGGCCAGGGAGGCTGCGAGGGCGGCGCAGAGGGCTTCCGAGGAGCTCGAGGAGCAGAAGCGTCGAGCGGAGGACAAAGCCGAGGACGCGTTTAGAAGGCTCAAGACTGGGGAGGAGAAGGCCAACGCGCACACCATGCAGATCGCCCAGGAGCTGGAGGAAATCCGCAGGGCCGCCACGGAGGCTGCGGACGAGGGCGGGCGTAAGCTCCGAGAGGCGGAATCCAGGGCGAGCGAGTGGCGGGAGGCTGTCGAGAACCGCGATCGGGACTTGAGGGAGATGCGCGCCCGGCTCGAGGAGGCTGAGCGAGCGTCGAGGATGGCGGACGACACGGCTCGCGAGCTCGACGAGGTCAAGCGGCAGGCGACGGAGGCGGCGGAGAAGGGCGGCGCGCGCATCCGCGATCTCGAATCGCGCGCGGAAGCGTTGGCGTTCGAGATGGATCGCAGGGACGGGGAGCTCGGCAGCATGCGCGAGGCGTTGGAGGAGGCTCTCCGAACCGCGTCCACCGCCGCGGACCTCGAGGAGCGATTGAGGCGCGGCGAGGACATGGCCAATCGCCAGCTGGCGGACATGGAGAGGCAGAGAGACGAGGCCGAGGACGCGCGCCGCGCCGCGGTGGCCGCCGCCGAGGACCTCGAGCGCCGGCTCAAGAACGGCCAGGAGATGGCCGCGAAGGAGCTCGAGGCTGCCGTCAACGAGGCGGCGGCGGCGATGATGAAGCTCAGGGAGGTTGAGAACGACGCTAAGCGCGCCGCCGAGGAGGGCGGCGCGAGGATACGCGCGCACGAATCCGAGCTCGAGCAGCTCCGGCGCGAGGCTGCGCAGCTCCGCGAGGAGGGTGGCGATCGCGCTCGGGAGGCGGCGGATAGGGCGGATCGCGCCGAGGCTGAACTCGCCGAGGTTCGACGACAGGCGGACGACGCCGCCTTCCACGGCCGGGCCAAGATCAACGAGCAGGCTGCCGAGGTGGAGCGGCTCAACAACGAGCTCGGCAAGGCGGGCGAGGCGGTCCGCGACGCGCGGTCCGAGGCTGACCGACTCCGCGCCAAGCTGGACGAGATGCACGGCGAATGGCAGGGCGCCATGTCGGAGACGTCCACCAAGCGCGCGCAGGTTGAGCGCGAGCTGGAGGAGGTCAAGCGGCAGGCGGAGGAGGCGGCGGTGAACGGACGCGCGCGGATCCAGGCTGCCGAGGAGGAGATCGAGCGCATGCGACGCAACGCCATGGACGCCGAGCTCGCGGACGCCGCGGCGAAAGAGTTCCAAGAGGCGCTTCGCGTCCGCGATGGCGAGTTGCGAAAGATTCGGTCCGAGCTCGACGACGCGAGGACAAAGGCCAAATCCAACGCGACGCTCGCCAAGGAGGCGGCGGAGCGCTTACGAAAGGCCGAGTCCGTCGTCGACGGCGCGAGGCGCGCGGCGGCCAAGGCCATGGACCAGGTCAAGCTCGCGGAGAACGCGGCGGCGTCGTGCAGAGCGGACGCGTCGCGAGCGGCGCGGGACCGCGAGGATGCCGTGCGGGCGCAGCTGGCAGACGCGGAGCGGCGATACGAGGAGCTCGCGGGTCGGGCCAGGGACGCGTCGTCGAACGCGGACCGCGCCGTGTCCGAGCGCGACGCCAAGATCCAGGACCTCGAACACTCCCTCGCGGACCTCGAGCGTAAGAGCAAGGAGGCGGTGTCCGCGGCGCAGAGCGCGGTGGCTTCGGCGGAGCTCGCGAGGCGAGGCGCCGAGGAACACGCTGCCAAGTCCGCCGCCGACGCCGCGGCGACGTACATGCGTCTGGAGTCGTCCCTGTCGCAGGCGGAGCGAGAGGTGCAGTTGATGGAGAGCGCGATGCTGCGGGAGCTTCGTTCGCTCGCGGGACACCGCGGGCACGGCGCGGACACCCGGCCCACCGGGTCCGGGTCGGAGGAGGATGCGAAGATCGCCGAGTTGGATTGGCTGTGCGGTCAGCTCGCGGGTCTGGTTCGAATGTACGGGATGACGCCCGGGGCGTCGTCGGCGTCGACGCCGAGGACTGTGGATGCGCTCGAGATGGTGGCGGCGCAGATGTGGGCGCAGCTGGAATCCGCGGGGGTGGACCCGTCCAAGGCTCTGAGGTGAGACTCACGTCGTATGATACATCATTAATTGTTCGGCTACGTTGCGAAAGAATGGGCACGGTTCGCGCTCATCGGCTCGGCTCGCGTGGTTTCGCCGGGGATCGAATCGGCCCGTCCGCCCCGCCCGTGATGTGGGCTTTACGGCGGCGGCTTCACTGCTCCGGGTACTCCGCACGCGGCTCGTCTCGAGCGCTTTACTCTCTCCGATGCCTCGTGACTCGAAAAACCATGAAAAACCGAGTCGGCATCCTCACGAGACCTCTCGCTTAGTTCTTCTGAAGCGCGGCGATGATCTCCTTCTGGGCTGGCCTGCCGTTCTTAGCGAACAGCGCCTGCTGTCGTCCGCTCCAGATCGTGGTGCCGCCCTTCGTCACGGTGACCTGGATGGGGTAGGAGTCTATCCTGTTGGGCACGACTTTGGCATGCTTGAGCACTTTGCGAATGGCGTCGCGCGCCGCGTTGTACTCCTGCTGCCCGCCGTCTCAGTTGCGGCAGTAGGTGACCACGTACGTGTCCTCGTCCACGGGGGCGCCCGCGTCGGCTGGGGTGTCGTCCCAGGGAAACCAACCCATGATGTCGATGAGCCCGTCGGTTCGCCGCCGGCGCGCCGTTCGTGTGACACAAGGGAAAACGTGGAGGCGGCTGCGATGACAGCGAGCCCCGGCTTTTGCCTGCGAAAATAGTTTTGTGAAAGCTCGGGGTGCTCATCGGAGGTTGACCCTGCCACGTAGGAATTTCAGGGTCTGTTTGACCGTGGGCTGCAGTGGAAAGTGGGTGAAGTGGATAAGCATTCTCATTGGCTGGCGGGGTTCATCGGTGGCCAAATGTTGAGTCACAGCCCAACGTCTGCTCGAATTCAAAAAATTGCTCGTGCTGACACCGATCGATCCCGCGGGGTAGGTTTGGCAACGTTGCAGGGCCCCGCCGCAGCCACACACAGCCGCGCCCGACGAATTGTCGACGGACGAATCGGCCGGGTGATACGCGGCGAGAGGCACAGCGCGACGCCGGGCGGGTCAGGGTGTCCGAACCACCGAAGGGCGAGCGTAGCCCTCGTCGGAACCGAAGCAAACCCGTTTTTTGTTAGCGAAAGGGGGCGGCCGGCTGGATGGCTTCGCTGAGCCCCGCGGGCGCGTCGCTCGCGGGCCCCCGCGCGTGGCGCAGACCTTCGGCGCGAGCCAGAGCATTCGATGGATCGCCCGATGACTCGGGACGCGGGTGAGCGCCCTCGGACCGTCCATCACCCGCACCCATCCCTCGACGCGACGTTTGAACCGCCGAGTCGATGTGGTGCCCCGTCAGCGCGTCCCCACCCGCCCACGTGCCCACGCTCCAACACCCGCCGCGCGCCTCCGTCTCCGTCCGCGACGCTGACCTCGCATCCCTCACACGCGTATCGATCCAATCGCAGCCTCTCGCGCGCCATCGGCGCCAGGAGCCTGGTCCCGCGCCACTCGCTCCGCCCGTTCACCATGGGCGCCTCCCAGAGGGGAGACGCCCTCGGACGAGGCTTCGGGGCGCCCGCCCCGTCGCGGCGCGGCCTGCTCGTCCGCGCGCGCTACGGCAAAGGCGGGCGACAGGACGTCGACGCCATCATCAAGGAGCGCGACGACGCCAGGGCGCAGCTCTCCGTCGCGCAGCAGGCGCTCAAGACGGCCAACGACCGCCTCGGCGCGGTCGAATCCGGCGACGGCGATCGCGCGCGGCTGCAGCAGGAGCTGGACCGCGCCGTCGACCAGCTCCACGACGCGCAGAGGGACGCGGACGACGCGCGTCGGCAGGCGAGGGAGGCCGAGGAGCTCTTCGCCGCCGCCGCGGACGAACGCGCGGCCAAGGTGAAGGAGCTCGTCCAGGAGATCGATCATTGGCACGACGCCGCCGAGACGGCGCAGCGGATGGAGGCGGAGGCGCGGTCGGAGCTCGAGGAGGCGCGGAACCGCGTCCGAGACCTCGAATCGAGGTCCGGGGAGATGGAGAGCCAACGGAATCAGGCCGGGGAGCAGCAGGCGGAGATGAACCGTCGCGCGGAGGATGCGGAGCGTCGCCTCAGGGAGAGCGAGAAGCGAACGGAGGATGCGCTCCACTGGGTCGAGGAAAAAGAGCAGGAGGCTAACCGCCTGAGGTCCGAGCTCGAGGGCCTCAAGACGGCGCTCGAGGCGACGCGCAAGAGCGCGGGGTCCAAGGAGGGCGAGGTGGCCGAGCTGCGAAGGCAGGCTGACGAGGCCAAGACCGCGGCGTTCAAGGCTGAGCAGTCGCTTCGCGACGCCGCCAAGCTCACCGGCGAAATCTCCAAGTTTAAGCCCAAGATTGAAAACCTCGAGGGCGAGCTCAACGCGACGCGGGGTAACCTCGAGGACCGGACCGCGGAGCTCCACGCCGCGCGCAAGGAGCTCGAGGAGCTCCGGGGCAGGGCCGAGCGCGCGGAGGAGAGCGCGAAGCGGGTGGACGAAAAGCGGAAAAACGCGCGAAGGGAGATGGAGGAGCGCATCGGCCAGCTCGAGGAGGAGGTGTCGAAGAAGGAGTGGTACCTCGGGGAGACCCGCGCGGAGCTGGCGGACGCGCGCGGCGCGCTGGAGCGCTCGTCGGGTATGTCCGACGAGGCGCGACGGACCCTCGAGGCTGCGCGCGAGGCGCAGGAGAAGTTCCGGCTGCAGGTGAAGGAGAAGGATGAAGAGATTCGAGCGGTCCGATCGCAACTAGCGGAGGCGCGCCTGGCGCTCGAGAGCGTCGCCGAGGGCGCCGATATGGCGACCAACGAGGCGTCCGAGCAGCTGAGGGAGGCGGACGGGCGCATACAGGAGGCGTGGGCCGCGAAGGAGCTCGTCGACGCCGAACTCGAGCGAATCACGCGCGAGTTGGAATCCGCTCGCGCGACAATCGCAAACGACGACAGCGGGGAGAGGCTCCGCATCGCCGCGGAACGGCTCGACGAGGCGTGGGCGGCGAAGGAGGAGAAGGACCGCGAGGTTGAGAACGTCCGTGCGGAGCTCACCGAGGCCAGGCGCCTCGCCGCGGAGGCTGAGAGGGCCGCCAGCCTGCGAGTGCACGAGGCTGAGCACAGAGCCGACACGCTCAAGCGCGCGTTCGAGTCCAAGGAGGCTGAGGTGTCACGAATGCGCGGTGAGATGCTCGAGGCTCGCTCGGCGGCGCTCGAGGTGGCCGCGACCGCCGACGAGGCCCGCGAGAAGTTCCTCCGCGCCGAGGAGCGCGCCAAGGCTTCCGCGGAGGACGCGAAGGCTGCGGCGATTAACGCGAGTGAAAAACTCGAAGCCGCCAAGCAAGCCGCCAAGGACGCCGCGTTCCCCGCGGAGAAGGTTCGCGACTGCATGACGAAGCTCGTCGACGCGGAGGGTCAGATCGGCGGCGCCGCGGCCGCCAAGGACGAGAAGTTCGAGGAGCTCAAGGCGGCTCGCGCGGAGCTGGCCAAGGCTCGATCGAAGGTGACCGACGTCGCCAGGGAGGCCACCGCCCGCGTGGAGGAGGCCAACGACAAGCTCCGCGATGCCGAGACCGCGCTCGCCGCGACCGATAACCACCTCGGCCGCATCGTCCGCGACCTCGGCAAGATCGCCGACGAGATCGAGCGCTGCAGGCGCATGAAGGACACCGACACCGTGTACAGGTTGGAGGAGCACCAGGCGCAGGGTTTCCGAGCGAGGGACGATAAGACGAGGGAGGTTGAGCGCCTAAAGACGGAGCTCGAGGTTACCCGGCGCGAGGCGTCCGACGTCTCCAACAAAGCCGCGCTGAAGGTTCGCGAGAGCGAACAGACCATCGCGCAGGCCAAATCGCTGGTTCACCAGCGCGAGATGGAGATGGGCGAGCGACGGGCGAGGCTCGAGGAGATTCGCAGCGCCACGACGGCTAGCGCCGCCGCGTACGACAAGGCTGCGCAACAACAGCTGAAGGCTGAGGAAAAGTCCAAGGCCGTCTCCGCCAGCGCCCAGCGCGCGGCGGTGACCGCGGTGGAGAAGATGCGCGTCGCGGCCGAGGCTGCGGCGGCTGCTTACGACGCCGCCGCGGAGCGCGAGCGGATCCTTCGAGACGAGCTGGCAAAATCCGGGGGCGACGCCGGCGGGCAGACGGACGTGGCGAGGATGCGACAGCTGGCGAGCATCAAGGAGAAGATCACCTGGTCCAAACAGGCTGCGGACTACGCGCACGACATGGAAGAGGCGCGAAAGGCGTCCGCGTCCGCCGCGGATAACGCGCAGCTCCGCCTGCGCGAGCTGGAGGATCGCATGGACGAGCTGAAGCGTTCGATCAAGATGAAAATGGCCGAGGGGACCGTGCACGAGGAGCTCGAGCACGAGCGTGCGACGTCCCGCGACCTCCAGCGCCTGGAGGAGGAGCGTCGCGCGGCGTCCGTCGCCGCCGCTGAGGCTGGCGTGCAGCTCAGACAGGCGCAGGATACCTCACGGGAGATGCAGGCGAAGATTGCGAAACGGGAGCGGGAGCTCACCGACGCCAAGCGCGACATCGACCGCGCGGTTCAGGAGGCTGAGGAGGCTCGAAAGGAGAACCAACGCGCGCTCGAGGCTGAGCGCGAGTTTGCCCGCGCGAAGTCTGAGCAGTCGTCCGCGTCCCTCGGCGGTCGCGGCGGCGGCGGCGGCGACGACGACGAGGAGATTGCGCAGATGCGGCGGCAGCTGGAGGAGGGCGACAGGGAGCTCTCGTGGATGCGCGGCCAGTTGGAGGAGGCCAAGCATACCGTCATGCGCGCCGCGGAGCTCGAGCAACAGCGTCGCAAGGCTGCCGACGAGTTCAAGCGCGATCAACAGCAAGCGTCCGCCTTTGGCTACGGCCAGGGAAGCGGCGAGTCGCAGCAGCAGCAGCAGCAGCAGCAGCAACCCGCCAGGCCGCTAGACTTTGGCGGCAGGCCCCCGCCGACGCGCGAGACGCTCATGGAGCGCGAGAAGGAACTCTCACAGCTCAGGGCGGCGCTCGACGAGGCCGGCAACGAGGTGGTGGCCAATCTTCGTAAGTACGACGAGATGTACGCGCAGCTCGACGGGCTTTACGGAGCGGAGCGCGAGCAGCTCACCGAGCGGCTCTCCAAGGGTCACGAATACATCGAGGGTCTGAAGGCTGCCGCCGACGAGAAGAAGGCTGCGGTGGCCGACATGGAGCGTCGGGTCGCCGCCATCAAGGATGCGCTCGCGCAGCTGTCCGCAACGCAGCAGGACTCCACGTACGGCCCGCAGTCGGGAGCGCCCGCGCCCTACGGCGGGTCCTCCTCCCACCACCAGCCGCCTCAGCAGCAGCAGCAGTCGTCGTCGTCTGGGGGCTCCACCCGGTCGGGCGCGTCGGCTGAGGCGATCCAGTACGCGCTCGAGGAGGCTGAGTTCGTCCTCCGCGAGGCGAAGCGCCGAGCCAACGACCTCGAGGCGTCCTTCCAGGACAAGGAGCGCGGTTTGACGCAGATGCGACGGGACCTCGCCGATCGCGAACAGCGCAAATCTCTCTCGTCCTCCTCCTCGTACGACTACGGGGGCTCGGGCGACCGGTACGGGTCCGGGGGTGGTGATATCGAAGAGCAGCGCAGGGCGGCGGCCATGGCGGCCGTGGAGGCTTCCTACGCCGCACGCGCCGCGGAGGAACGCGCGAACATGCTCCGCGGTTCCCTCGACGACAAGTCCGGCGAGCTCGAGTGGATGCGCTCCGAGCACGCCAAGGTTGTTAAACAAATCGCCGACCTCGAATCGGCGGCGAACGCCGCCGCGGACACCCAGCGCAAGGTGGACGCCAAGGCCTCCGCCATCGTGGAGGAGTCGCGGCGCGCGGAGGAGGCCCGTCGAGCCGCCGCCGCCGCGCGCGATCCGTACCCCGATCGCAACGTCGACGCGCAGCGCGAGGCTGACCTCGCCGAGCAGCTCCGAGTCGCTCGCGTCGAGTTCGACCGATGCGCGTCCGACGCGACGGAGGCGAAGCAGGAGGCGGTTCGCGCCGCCGCGGACAGGGACAGGCAGATCGAGGAGGTGGAGTTCCTCGTCGCGGGGGTGCCGGTGCGGGAACGCGAGCGCATCGACGAGGCGCCGGACGCGCGGTACAGCGCGGAGGACACGGCGACGGCTTCGTACCGACTGAGACAGGTCCAGGACCGGTTCTTCCAGATGGAGGCGCTGGAAGGGAACAAGGGGCGCGTGGCGTCGTCCACGCGCGAGGAGGTTGAGCAGGCGAGGCAAAAGGCGATGGCCATCGCGGCCGCCGCGGAGCAGGCGACGGAGAAGCTCATGCGCGCCGAGAAGATGCGCGAGGACGCCACGGTTGCCGCGTCAGCCGCCGCCGTCAAGGCTCGCGCCGCCGAGGAGACCGCCGAGGATGCCGCGCAGAAGACGAAGGAGGCGGCCGCCGAGCGCGAGCGTAACCTGCGCGACGAGCTCGCGCAGGCGGCAGCGGCGGTCCGCGATCGCAACGCGAGCATCGAGAACCTCGAGGCGACCGTCACCGAGCTCGAGCGGCGCACCCGCGAGGCGACGTTCGAGGCGAAAAAAGCGGCGGCCAAGGCTGAGCAGGTTCGGGCCGACGCCGCCGCCGCCGCGGACGCCGCGGCGCACGAGGCTGAGAACACCGAGCGAAGGCTCGAGGGGGCTCTGAACCGCGCGGAACGTGAGCTCAAGGCTATGGAGGAGGCCATGCTCAAGGAGCTCACCAGCTCGGAGCTTCACCTCGCGGAGACGGAGGAGACGGCTTCGAGTTACTCGCAATCGATCAAGAAGTTGACGCACGAGCTGGAGAGCGAACGGCGACGCGCGGACGACCTCGCCGACGAGTTGAAGCGGGCGAAGGCGCGCATGACCGCCGCGGAGGCTGCCGCCGCGACCCAGGGTGCCTACTACGGCGCTGGCGACGAGGAGGGCGACGAGGGCAAGTCCAAATCCTTGCTCAGCGACGAGGAGGTTGAGGACCTTCGCACGCAGATTGAGGAGCTCGAGCTGACCCTCGCGGAGGTGATGAGCGAGGGCGTCAACTCGACCGTCGGCGACAGGGCCACGGGTAAGCTCATGTCGCACATCAAGGCGCTCCAGGAGAAGGTTCGCGAGGGCAGGGAGCTCAAGCAGCTGTCCGAGACGATGCTCGCCGAGCAGGCGCGTCTGCGGGAGGAGGCGGAGGAGGCTAAGTTTTATCGCGACGAGGCGGCGAAGAAGTGGGAAGACGCGGAGGATCTCGCGGGCCAGCTGCACCAGCAGCTGTCCCGCGCGGGAATCGACCCGGGACGTGAGCTCGTGGATCGCATGCGGAACAGGCCGAAGGCGCTGACCGACGCGTCACCGAGATCTCCGCAGCAGGTGAACGGCGCGGCTGTGCCTCCGGAGATTGCGGAGATTCAGCGAAAGCTGTTGGACACCGAGGAGGACGTGTCGCAGCTGATGGCCGAGATCATGCAGGAGACCGTGGAGGTGGAGATGGCGACGGCGAACGCGGAGCTGGCGTCGCTGAAGAACGAGATCGTCTCGCTCAAGCAGCGTCTGGGCGAGGCGTGAGTGGCGTGCTGTTTGACTGGTTGGAGAGAGAAAAATTAATACCTACTTATTCATTTGAGACACTGACAAGCAGTCAGGAAAAAATCGTTTTTATCATTAAAAAATGGATTCCAGCGGCGCCAGCTCTCGGCTTTCGTCGGAGTTCTTCATCGGCTCGTCGCGCTGCCCATCGCGGGGCTGGTGCGCGGCGGCTGTCACGTTGCCGACGTTGCCGAGAGACGCGCGCGCGCTCTCTTCTAGTCTAGCTAAGGGGATCGAACTTCGCTCACTGTTCCCGCGCCTCCTCGAGGGCGGCGATGATGTCCGCCTGCGCGCGCCTGCCGTTCCGGCTGAACAGCCCTTGCTGCCGGCCGCTCCACATGACCAGCTCCCCCTTGCTCACAGTAACAGTGATCGGGTACTCGTCGATCCTGTTCCCGACCACGTTCGCGTCCGGATGCACCTGCAGGATCGCGGCCTTCGCGGCCTCGAACTCCTGCATGCCCCCGTCTCAGTTGGAGCAGAACGTCACGGTGTACGTGTCACCGCTCGCGACGCTCATGCCCGAAGATGCGGCTCTTACCTTGTCCATCACCTTCCCGAGGATGGACGCGCGCGGCGGGGCCGCGGCGACGCGCCCGCGGTGGACGGCGGGGTTCGACCCGCGCGGGTTGAGGAGTCGCCGCGCGGACAGCGCCGCGGCGGAGCTCAGCGTGAACGCCGACATCCGTGCAGTTCGTGGCGCGGCTCCGAACTGTATAGGGGAAGATGACGTGACGAAACACCTCTCTTCTCGCCGGCCGGCTCCCGCGTACTCGAATGTGGACCGCGCAGCGGTGACTTCGATCCGCCTTCGATCGCGAATCGTCGCCCTTATCGCGAATCGTCGCCCTTTGCGCGGTTAACATCGTTCGCGACGCGAGATTAAAAAATCTGACTGCCGTGCCGTAGACGGTGCCGAATCCTTTACTCGGAAAAGGGGGTCTAAATCCCCGCTGGCAACGTCCGTTGGCGAAAACGGCAAAAAGATTTGGCGCTCCGTGGCTGTCGTGTGTTCCGAGAGCGGGTGTCGTGGCTTGTTTAACATCTCATCGCGCGCGAGCCCCAGGCCGCGTCCGTTCGCACCGCACACCGAAAGGGCGCCCGAGTCGCGCACCTTCGCACTAAAAGCCAAGCGCGCCAAACCACGCGCCGGGGTTCGCAGGCTCAACGCCCGCATTCCCGCACTCTCGGGCCTCTCGACGCCCGCAGACGCTTTTTCGCGACCCAGACTTCTAAGATGGCCGCCTCAACCGCCGTGACCGCGCGCGCGTTCGCTGCCGCGTCCCAGCGCGCCTTCTCCCGGCGAGATTCCTCTGGGTGCGTATTAAGAGCCCACATATCGGCGTCTCATCCGATCCGCGCTCACCGCGCTCCCTCCACGGCCGGTTCCGCGCCCCCCCGAAACCCGGCGCTTCGAATCGGATTCTCACGTCCCCCCGTCCCCGCCCCGACACCTCCCGCAGAGCCGCGCCCCTCATCCGCGCGCGCCCCGACCGCCGCTCGGTGGTCGCTTCCGTCGCCATGCCCGGTCGAAACCACGACGGGTCCTACGGCGCGCGCCCCGACTCCACCGTTCCGCACGCAATCTCCGAACCCGCGGCGCTCACCGCGGAGCAGGAGGAGGAGATGGCCGCCATGGCCAAGTGGGCGAAAGCCGAGGAGGGCATGAGGCTGGTGCAGGAGCTCGAGTCGCACTCCGCGCAGCGAGCCGACGCCATCGCCAACCTCCAGAACACGCTCAACGGCATCGGTAAATCCGCCGACGTCGCCGAGGCCGCCGCGCTCGCCGCCGCGCCACCCGCGCCCCCCGCGCCCCCGACCGGCGTCCCGCAGACCCCCGCGGTTGACGTCGACCTCGCGGCGGCGAATAACATCGTCCCCGACATGCCGACGCCCGCGCCCGTCGCCGCCGGCCCCGTCGCGCCGCCCGCTCCTTCCCCCGTCGCGGCGCCCCCCGAGCACACATCTGCCGCGACGCCCCCTTCGGAGGGCGATGCCGGCGCGCTCGCGGCGCTCGCGCGCGGCGAGCTCCCCGCGTCTTTCCCGCCCCCGACGAGGACCGAGAAGTTCGTGATGCGCGAGGTTGGGGACGACGGCGCGGCGCCGGGTCCGTCCGATACCGTCGCGCCCGCGGCGGCCGTCTCCTCTCCGACGGGGGAGACGGACGTCGACGGCGTCTCCTCTCCGGGTGAAGTCGTGTTCTACGAGAGCTCCGCCTGGCCCAGGGGCGAGGCCAGCGAGTGGCCCAGGGTGACAGGGGTCACGCCCGAGGACGACGCTGCGATGATCGATTCGCTCGCCGCGATGAAGGTGGCCGAGGCCGAGGCCGCCATCCACGCCGGGACCACGCGTGGGATCCCCGTGGTGCCCGTGGTGGACGATCCGCGTACGTTGGAGAGGTCCGATCCCTTCGCGGCGTTCCTGTCGCACGTGGACAAGGTGCTCGAGCGTAGCGAAAACGCCGGTTCTTTCGACGAGGACGACGAG
>MDTE01184654.1_pt1 | contig 14878 bp, 16 predicted proteins | sample 811231 | NCBI WGS metagenome assembly MDTE01 (sample SAMN05326651, study PRJNA326480) | marine metagenome | isolation source: seawater | place: Indian Ocean: Red Sea | collected 2010 | reverse complement strand
TTTATGATATGGCAACAGCCTCAATGGCAATGGGAGAAGTTCAAGTTGCTAAAAGAGAAGGGCACAAAGTTCCACTTGGAACAGGATTAACTAAAGATGGAAAAGAAACAACTGATCCAGGAGAAATTGTTGATGGAGGTGTCTTATTACCTTTTGGTGGCTACAAAGGTTCAGCCATTGCAATGATGGTTGAATTAATGGCAGGTGCTTTAGTAGGAGATAATTTTAGTTATGAAACAGCAGCTAAAGATAATAATGATGGAGGTCCACCAAGTGGCGGAGAATTTATTATAGCAATCTCACCAGAAAAAACTTCCAATGGTAATTGGGATAAACACGCAAATGATTTTTTTAAAAAAATGAAATCAATCGGTAATGTCAGATTACCAGGTGAAAGAAGACATAAAAATAGACTGGATAAAGGTCCAAGAAATATTAACGAGGAATTGATAAATAAAATTAAATCTTTAAGCTAATTTAATTTCTATTGGTGTATGATCTGAAGGTTTTTCCCGACCTCTTGGATCTTTATTAATATTAATTGATTTAATTTTATCTATTAATAAATTTGAAACTAAAAAATGGTCAATCCTCATTCCATTATTTTTTTGCCAAGCACCTCTCATATAATCCCAAAATGTATATTCTTGCTTTGTTTTATTAAAATGTCTGTATACATCATTAAATCCAAGGTTAATTATTTCGCGCAATTTTTTTCTTATTTCAAGTCTAAATAAAGCATCGTCCTCAAAATTTTTTGCATTATAAACATCTTCAGGTGAGGGAATTATATTAAAATCTCCACCAAGAATTATATTTGGATTTTTTTTTAAAAGAGATTTTAATTGTTTAATTAAATCATCAAGCCATTTTTTTTTATATTCATACTTTTCTGTATCTACAGGATTTCCATTTGGTGTATAAATATTTATCAATTGAATATTTTTGTTTTTGTAGTTAACTTCTGCAGAAATTATTCTTGATTGTTTTAATTTATCTTTAATCAAATCAAATCTTACGTTTTGTAATTTATATTTAGAAATAATAGCAACACCGTTATAACTTTTTTGACCAAATACATGGCTTTCATAATCTAAAGATGAAATATCTTCATATGGAAAATTTAAATCTTCTGTTTTAATTTCCTGCATCATTAGAATATCAGGTTTATATTTTGTTAGATAACTTTTTATATTTTCTATACGTGCACGTACAGAATTTACATTCCATGATGAAATTTGCATTATATAGAAAATGAAACACCACAACCACAGGATGATTTAGATTGAGGATTGGTAATCTTGAATTGAGCACCGATTAATTCACTTACATAATCAACTTCAGCACCTTTTAAAAGATCAGCAGATGTTTTATCTATTAATATATTTTCATAATTTAAATCATCATTTGATTTTGAATTATCAATAGTAAATTCATATTGAAAACCTGAACAACCGCCACCTTTGATGGCGATTCTGAAAAAAGATCCTTTGTCTTTTTTGGACAACAGCGTATTTATCTGTTTTAGTGCTTTATCAGTAAATTTAATTTCTTTAATCATTATTGATCACTGGTATTACTAATATAATACTTAATATTTTATTTTAAAGTATGAAAAAATACTCAAAGATTGGTTTATTTAAAAGTAAAGGCAGAATTATTAAAGAATCTGTTTCAAAGTATAGAACTCCATTTCAAAGAGATAGAGATCGAATTATTCACAGTGCCTCATTTAGAAGACTAAAACATAAAACTCAAGTTTTTGTGAATACAGAAGGCGACCATTACAGAACAAGAATAACTCATTCTATTGAGGTTGCACAAATAGCAAGATCTATATCTCGGTATTTAAATTTAAATGAAGATTATGCTGAAACTCTAAGCTTAGCTCATGACTTAGGTCACACACCTTTTGGTCATGCCGGAGAGGAATCTTTAAATGAAGCTATGGATAAATTTGGAGGATTTGACCATAATATGCAAACCCTTAGAATTGTAATGTTTTTGGAAAATAAATACTTAAAATTTCCTGGTCTAAATCTTTCTATTGAAACATTGGAAGGCCTTATGAAGCATAATGGTCCAGTAAAAAATTTAAATTTAGTCAATAGGTTGATAGGTGTCAAAAATTTTAAAAATACGATTAATTTTAAAACCTATCCATCTTTAGAAGCTCAAATATCATCAATTTCAGATGATATCGCTTATAATAACCATGATATTCAAGATGGAATAAATGCTAATTTATTTAAATTAGAAGAGCTTATTGAAATTAGTTTCTTTAAAGATATTTACAGACAATATAAAAATAAAATTAATAAAAATAATTACAAAATTGCGACACACCAAATAATAAGAGATTCTATTGATTTAATGATAAAAGATTTAATTAAAAATACAAAAAAAAATTTAAGTTATAATAATATAAAAACATTAAAAGACATTAATAAAACAAGTTTTTTAATTGTAGAATTTTCTGATAAAGTTAAAAAATCTGAAAATGAGATTAGATATTTTTTAAAAACTAAAATGTATAATAATAAAAATGTATTGACTAAAAATAATAAAGGAAAATCAATAATAAAAAAATTATTTAATAAAATAAAACAAGATCCACAAAAATATATTTCTAAAAAAAATTTAAATGTAGACAAGTATAGAGCAATTTCTGATTTTATATCAGGAATGACTGACAGATATGCAATTAATTTATATGACAGTATTAAATGAACATTTTTGAAAATTACTTAGAAAGGATAAAAAAAATTTTATTTGAATTATCCCAAAAAGATGAGTTAATTTTACCTGATAACTTGGACGGAATTTCTGCTGAAATTCCTCCTACAAAATTTAATTGCGATATTTCAACAAATGTTGCAATGGTTTTATCCAGGGTGAATAAAAAAAAACCAAACGATTTAGCTCAGATAATATCTAAATATATATTAAAAATGGATGAATTAATTGACGATGTTTCAGTAATTAATCCAGGTTTTATAAATATTAAATTTAAAAAAATTTTTTGGACAAATTTTGTACAAGAAATAATTAATAATCCTAAAACTTATGGAGTTAATTTAAAAAACAAAAAAAAAAATTATTTAATAGAATTTGTATCAGCAAATCCCACAGGTCCTTTGCATGTTGGACATTGTAGAGGCGCTATATTGGGTGATGTTATCTCAAATGTTTTAACATTTAATAATCATAAAGTTACTAAAGAATATTATGTAAATGATTATGGTAATCAAGTTATAAATTTTACTAAATCTGTTTACTTTAGGATTAAAGAAATTGTTCATAAAGATCCATTTCCTAGTGATAATGAAGATTTATATCCAGGGGATTATGTAATTGATTTTGCTAAGAATATATTAAACTCAAATAAGGAAATGAACTTTGATGATTTTGAAAAAATCTCAGACCTCTTAACATCTCTTTCAATTAATGAAGCATTAAAATTAATTAAAAAAAATTTAAATAGTCTTGGCATAAGGCACGATAATTATGTAAGCGAAAAAAAACTTGTTATAAATCAAGAGGTTGAAAAAGTTATTGATTTTCTTAAGAAAAATAAATTTGTTTATAATGGAAAAATTAATGCTCCAGCAGGTGAGGATGCTAAAAAATGGATTGAAAGAGAACAACTGTTATTTAGATCCACTGACTTTGGTGATGATAAAGATCGTGCTTTACAAAAATCAGATGGGAGCTGGACATATTTTGCAAGCGATGTTGCATACCATAAAAATAAGCTAGATAGAAAATTTGATTTGTTAATTAATATTCTTGGAGCAGATCATGCAGGTTATATTAAAAGAATATCCTCCTCTGTTGACGCTTTATCTAATTCCAAAGGAAAATTAATTTGTAAAGTAAGTCAATTAGTTAAACTTATTAAAGATAAAAAACCTTTTAAAATGTCAAAAAGAAAAGGTGATTATATAACATTAGATGATTTGATTAATCAGGTAGGCAAAGATGCGACTAGATTTATTATGTTGAATAGAAGTAGTGATGTAGAACTTGACTTTGATTTTGATAATGTAGTTGAGAAATCTAAAGATAATCCTCTATATTATGTTCAATACAGTTATGCAAGAATTGCCTCAGTATTCAGACATCTTGGCATGGATTTACAATATGATATCAAAGTAAATAAGTTTGATTTTGAATATACAAAAGATGAAATAGACATAATAAAAAAATTATCTGAATGGCCAAAATGTATTGATATATCAACTAACAAACTTGAACCACATAGAATTCCAACTTATTTATATGAATTAGCATCATTGTTTCATTCATATTGGAATTTAGGTAAGGATAATCCTGAAAAAAGATTTATAGATCATAAAAAGAAAATTTCTGATAAAAATTTGATTTTCTTAAAAGCAATTTCAAATGTTATAAAGTTAGGAATGAATATCATTGGAGTTTCAACACCAGAAAAAATGTAATGTTGAAAGAAATTAAGTATTTTATTTTTTTTTTAGTAATTATATTATTTATTTTTTTTTCAATTAAATATTACATTTCAGATGATAATATAAAAAAAACATATAGAAATTTAAGCTCTGTTGATGAAAATATAAATATTTACAAGAAAAATCTTCCAGTAATATTTAATGATACAGATAAAATAGTTAAATATTTAAATAATGGAGAAAATTCAAATAAAAAAAAATACTTATTTTGGAATTTATTAAAAAATGAAAATTAAACTAAGAAAAGCATTCATATGCGGTATTAAAGGAACAAAATTATCTAAAACTGAAAGTCAATTTTTAAAAAAAAATAAACCATGGGGTATTATTTTCTTTGAAAGAAATATAAAAAATATTAATCAAGTATCTAAATTAACAGCATCAATAAAAAAAATATTTAATGATAAGTATTATCCAATTTTAATTGATGAAGAAGGTGGAAGAGTAAGTAGATTAAAAAATATTATTGATAGTTCTATTTTTTCAGGAGCTTATTTTGGTAACTTGTATAAAAAAAACCCTAAAAAATTTAACTTATATTATAAAATTTACGTTGATCAAATTTCATATGTCTTAAATTTAATAGGAGTAAATATAAATACTGTCCCTGTTTTAGACCTTAGTAGAAAATTTTCCCATAAAATTATAGGTAATAGAGCTTATTCAAATAGTAAAAAAATAGTTAATATTGTTGGTAATTCTACGATTAAATTATTTAATAACAATAAAATAGCAACAGTGATTAAGCATATACCAGGACATGGTTTATCCAAAAAAGATACTCATTTTAAATTACCTTATGTTATTGATAATTTAAATTATTTAAAAAAAAATGATTTTTCGTTGTTCAGGAAAAAAAAATCAATTTTTGCAATGACAGCACATATTGTTTTTAATTCTATTGACAGTAAAAATTGTGTTACTCATTCCAAAAAAGCAGTTCAATATATTAGAAATAATATTGGTTTCAAAAATTTGATTATTTCTGATGATATATCCATGAAAGCTTTACAGTATTCTTTTGAAGAAAATATTATTAAGGCATATGATGCTGGATGCAACTTGGTATTGCATTGTAACGCAAATATAGGTGAAATGAATAAATTAGCAGCAATAGCACCTAGAATTAATAAGCTTATTATTAAAAAAACATCTGAATTCTACAAACTTTTGCGATAAATTTAGGTATGTCAAATTACGATTCTCAAGAATTTCAATTAGATCTAAATAATTTTTCTGGATCACTAGAATTACTTCTAGACTTGGCAAAATCTCAAAAGGTTAATCTTGAAGAAATATCAATCACTAAACTTGCTGATAAATTTAATGACTATATTTTAAATACAAAAAATTTAAATTTAGAAATTGCTTCAGAATATCTTTTAATGGCAACATGGTTAACTTATCTAAAATCCAAACTTTTACTTCCTTTAGATGAAGAAGAGGAATTTAAAGCTCTTGAGATTGCAGAAAAATTAAAATTACAACTAAAAAAATTAGAATTAATTAGACTTTTATCAGATCAAATGCTTAAAAGAAAAAGATTGGGTAGAGATATTTTTATGAGAGGTATGAATACAAAAATAAAATTAAATAGTTTTTCACAATATTCCTTAAAATTGTTCGATGTTCTTAAAACTTATGCTAACATTATATCTACAAAAGATTTTCAAAAGATAAATATCCCTAAATTACCAGTTTTTACAATGGAAGAGGGAATCAACCGAATAAACGAATTAAGAAATGAACTATATGACTGGAAAAATCTTAATGATTTAATCCCAAGTGTATTTAAGAAAAATAAAAAAATGCAAAAGACTGGTAATGCTGGATTATTTGCAGGCTCTTTAGAATTAGTCAAGGAGGGTAATATTAAAATTAAACAAGAAAAAATATTTGGGGATATATATATCCGTAACAATGAATAAATTGAAAAAAAATAATATTGTAAAATTTCCTGAAATTAAAGTAACAGAACAAGAAAAAGAAATTGAAGCAATTCTTTTCGCATCCAATATACCATTAGATGTAGAAGCAATAGAAAGCAAAATAACAAAAAAAATTAATGTTGAAAAAGCATTGGAGAGATTGCAAACTTTTTATTTCAATAGAGGAATTAATCTTGTTTGTATTTCAAATAAATGGTCATTTAGAACATCAGAGAAGCTGTCAAATCTTCTATCTAAAGAAAAAACTGTAGAAAAAAAACTATCTAAGGCAGCTATAGAAACTTTATCGATTATTGTTTATCATCAACCAGTTACAAGAGCTGAAATTGAAGATATCAGAGGTGTTGCTTTTGGAACTAATACTTTAGAAATTCTTATGGAATTAAACTGGGTTAAACCAGGTGGAAGAAAAGATGTTCCTGGTAAACCTATACAATATGTTACTACTGATGATTTTTTAAGTCATTTCAATCTTCAAAAACTTTCCGATCTTCCAACAGTAGACGAATTAGGTGCTGCTGGATTAATTGATGTATCTTCCGTTGAAAGATCGATTTTTGGAACCGGAAAATTTTATAAAGAAAAACAAGACGAAAAAAACGAAGATATTTACTCTAATATAGATGAAATGTTGAACGACACTTTATCAGATGAAGAAAATAACGAAAAAGATCCTTTAAAAAAATAAATATTAAGTATATAAATAAGTTATGAGTATTGGTTTTTGGCAAATAGCTATTGTTGTAATTTTAGTTGTCCTCTTATTTGGAAGAGGAAAAATATCTAGTTTAATGGGAGATGTTGCCAAAGGTATAAAAAGCTTTAAAAAAGGCATGGCGTCGGACACAATTGAAGACAACCAGCCCAAAGATGTTTCCGAAGAAAACAAAAATGTTTTCGAAGAAAACAAAGACTCTAAAGATAGTAATTAATCCTAATGCCACAAATTGGCTGGTTAGAAATATTAATAATTGCATCAATAGCAATTATTGTAGTTGGCCCTAAAGATTTTCCAATTATGTTAAAAAAAGTTGGAAGTTGGATTGGTTCAATCAAGAGATATGTTTCTAATGTTCAAAATGAGGTTACTTCAATTGAAGATGATGCAAAAAATATTTATGAAGATCCAATCAATAAAAATAATAAAGAAAAGCAAATAGGTAAAAAAGAAGATGTCTGATAAAGAAACAGGTTTTATAAGTCATCTAAAAGAATTAAGACATAGATTGATACATTCACTGATTTGTCTAGGATTACTTTTTGTAGGTTGTTATTTTTTTTCAGATCATATTTATGGTTTTTTAGTTGAACCATATGCTAATGCAGTGAAAAATGACGATATAGAAAGAAGATTAATTTTTACAGCTTTACAAGAAACTTTTCTTACTTATTTAAAGGTCTCTTTTTTTGCAGCTTTTTTTGCAACAAGCCCATTTATTTTAATTCAAATTTGGAAATTTATTGCACCAGGATTATATAAGCATGAAAAAAAAGCAATTATGCCTTATTTGATCTTGACGCCAATACTTTTTTTGTTAGGTGGAATGTTAGTTTATTATTTAATAATGCCTCTAGCTATAAAGTTTTTTTTATCTTTTGAGAGTGCAGGCTTAAGTACAAATCTTCCTATTCAATTAGAAGCTAAAGTAAATGAATATTTGTCTCTTGTAATGAAATTAATTTTTGCATTTGGGTTAAGTTTTCAGTTGCCAATTGTCTTAAGTTTATTAGCTAGAATTGGTTTTATAGACGCAAAATTTTTAAAAGAAAGAAGAAAATATGTTGTAGTAATTATTTTTGCAGCTGCAGCACTTCTTACACCTCCAGATCCAATTACTCAAATTGGTTTAGCAATACCACTTTTATTATTATATGAATTATCTATATTGTCTGTAAATATAATTGAGTCAAAAAACTTAAAACGAGAAAGCGAAGAAGAAAATGCATGACATAAAATTTATAAGAGATAATTTTGACATTTTCAAAAAAAAAATTTCTAAAAGAAATAATACAACTAATATAGAAAACGTAATTAACTTAGATAAAACAAATAGAAAACTAATTCAAGAGAAAGAGATTTTAGAAAAACAAAAAAAAGATATTTCAAAATTAAAAGATGAAAAAATGTTTGAAAAATCAAAGGAAATTTCATCAAAAATAAAAGAAATATCTGAACAACAAATCAAAGTAAAATTAGAGTTACAAAGTATTCTTTCATCAATTCCTAATATTCCACATTCAGATGTGCCAGAAGGAGAAGATGAAAATTCAAATATAGTTATTGAGACTAAAGGTGAAATAATTTCTAAAAATTTTAAGGAACTATCTCACTTTGAATTAGGTGAAAAATTGAGAATGTTAGACTTTGATTTAGCAACAAAGACCACAGGATCTAGATTTGTATTCGTTAATGATAAGTTAGCTTTATTGGAACGAGCTATATCAAATTTTATGTTAGATGTTCATACATTAGAAAATAAATATCAAGAGGTTTCGCCTCCATTAATGGCCTCTGCAAACACAATGTATGGTACTGGTCAATTACCAAAATTTGAAAATGACCAATTTGAAATAAAATTTGAAAAAAGCGAAGATAGAAAATTTCTTATTCCCACTGCAGAAGTTATCCTTACAAATATTGTGAAAAATAAAATTATAAAGACCAGCGATTTACCTTTAAGATTTGTCGCTTCAACTCCATGTTTTAGAAAGGAAGCTGGTAGTTACGGTAAAGATACAAAAGGAATGATACGCCAACATCAGTTTTATAAAGTTGAGTTAGTTAGTATTGTTGAAAATTCAAAATGTTTAGAGGAATTAGAGAGAATGACTAAATGTGCAACCATGATTTTGGATAGATTAAAACTTCCATATAGAAAAATTATTTTATGTACTGGAGATATGGGATTTAGCGCTGAAAAAACTTATGATATAGAAGTTTGGCTGCCTTCAGAAAAAAAATATAGAGAAATCTCTAGCTGTTCTTCTTGTGGCACTTTTCAATCTAGGAGGATGAATACAAGATATAAAAACTTAAATAATGAAAATGTTTTTACAGGAACCTTAAATGGAAGTGGTCTTGCTGTTGGTAGAACTTTAATTGCTATAATGGAAAATTACCAACAGGAAGATGGAAGTATAATTATTCCAGATGTACTAAGACCATATATGAATAATTTGGATAAAATTTCATCAAATAGCGGTTGAGAAATTCAAATAATTGGTATAAGAAATTTTAGTAATTAGGAGATTTATGGATTCAGGATTAGCACAATTTATACCTTTAATATTAATTTTTGTAATTTTTTATTTTTTCTTGATAAGGCCGCAACAAAAGAAAGTTAAAGATCACAAATTAATGGTTGATAATTTGAAAAGAGGAGACAAAGTAATAACCTCCGGAGGAATTATTGGCACTGTTGAGAGAATCATAGACGGTGAAAAAGCTGAGGTATCGATTTCAGACAATGTTAAAGTTGAAATAGTTAAAGCCACCGGGATACAAGCATTAGTTAATAGCCAAGAAATAAAAAAATAATTAAGTTTTTAAGTGTTATACTTTTCTAAAATTAAAATTATAACTGTTATATTAATCTCATTTATTTTTGTATATTTATCTTTATCTAATCTTTTTAATTTTGACGATAAGTATTTAAAAAATAAAATAAACTTAGGTTTAGATTTACAAGGAGGATCTTATTTATTACTTGAGATTGATAATCAACCAATAATTTCACAAACATTACAAACTAAGTTAATTGATCTAAAAAAATTTTTTAATGATAAATCAATTAATGTAAAAAATTTTTCTGTTGAAAATAATAAAATTTTTTTTGAAACTGATCTTTCATTAATAGAGAATGTTAAAGAAATCCTTCTTAGTAAGGACACTGAAATAAATCCATATTTTGAAAAATTTAAAACCCATCAATATATGGTAGACAATAATGAAATTTTTTTTTCTATATACTTGTCTGATTATGGAAATGTTTTGTTAAATTCATCCTCATTAGATCAAGCTGTAGAAATTGTTAGAAGGCGAGTTGATGAAACTGGCACAAATGAGCCAAATATTTTAAAAAGAGGGAATAATAGAATATTAGTAGAGCTTCCAGGCCTAGATGATCCAACTAGAATTAAATCTTTATTAGGAAAAACTGCAAATCTGACGTTTCAATTTGTATCCTCTAACGATAATGACAACTTTGGTACTGAACTAATTAAATTTGATAACGGCATCGACGAAGCAAAAGTAAGTAAAAGAATAATTTTAAATGGAGATAATTTAGTTGATGCTAAACCTAGGATGGATACTCAAAATAATGAAACTATTGTCTCTTTTACTTTAGATAGAGTAGGTGCTAAAAAATTTGGTAAAGCAACTACAGAAAATGTTGGCAAACAATTAGCAATAATTTTAGATGGTAAAATTATTAGCGCCCCCTCTATTAGAGAGCCAATAGTTGGAGGTTCTGGACAAATTACTGGGAATTTTACTTTTCAAACCGCAACTGATTTAGCACTTTTATTAAGATCTGGTGCACTTCCTGCGCCAATGAACATAATTGAAGAGAGAACTGTTGGTCCTGATTTGGGTAAAGATTCTATAACAGCAGGAATTATATCCTTAATTGTTGGCTTTAGTTTAGTGGTAATATTCATGATTTATAAATATAGAATTTTTGGTCTAATCGCCAATCTAGCATTAATAACCAATTTATTTTTATTAATTGGCGTTTTAACTTTGTTTGGTGCAACGCTAACCTTACCCGGAATTGCTGGAATTATTCTTACTGTGGGTATGGCTGTAGATGCAAATGTATTAATTTTTGAAAGAATTAAAGAAGAAATTAAGAAAGAGAATAATCAAATTATAGCCTTTGATAGTGGATATGTTAAGTCAAGAACAGCTATTATAGATGCAAATATAACGACTTTAATAGCAGCAGTAATATTATTTTTTATGGGATCGGGCCCAGTCAAAGGTTTTTCTGTAACCTTAGGAATTGGAATTATAACAACGTTATTCTCAGTATACTTTATTGCAAGATTGTTAAGCTCAATCTATGTAAAGAATAATAAAAATAAAGAAAAAATTATTTAAATATGATCAGTATACAATTTAATAAATATTATAGACGTTTTGGTATTATTTCTTTTATACTAATTATTTTATCTTTATCTTTTCTCTTATTTAAGGGATTAAATTATGGTGTTGATTTTAAAGGTGGCACTTTAATTGAAATAAGACTTGATAAATCTGAGCACTCTGTTTCAAAAGTTCGAGATGTATTTAATAAATCAAACCTAACAAATTTAACTGTCAAAAATTTTGGCAATCAAACAGATTATATAATAAAATTCCAAAAACAAAATTTAGATGATCCAGAATTTATAAATAATCTTAAAAATAATATTTCAAAATCATTTCCAGATATAAATTTTAGAAGAGTTGAGAATGTTGGTCCAAAAGTTAGTTCAGAGCTTTTGAAATCAGGTATAATTGCCATTTCATTATCTTTAGCTGCAATGCTTTTTTATATATGGATTAGATTTGAATGGCAATTTAGTTTGGGAGCAATACTAGCTTTATTCCATGATGTAATCATTACATTGGGTATTTTTTCTTTTTTATCTCTAGAAATTAATTTATCAATTGTTGCAGCTGTACTAACAATAGTTGGATATTCAATGAACGATACGGTTGTCATATTTGATAGGGTTCGTGATAATTTAAAAAAATATGCTGATATTCATATTAATGATTTAACAAATCAATCTATAAATGAAACTTTATCAAGAACAATATTAACATCATCAACTACATTACTAGCCTTGCTATCCATATTCTTCTTAGGTGGTGAAATTTTAAGAGGTTTCTCTTTTGCTATGATAATGGGAGTAATTATTGGAACTTATTCTTCTATATTTATTGCAAATCCAGTGTTAGTTAAATTAAATGTTGACCATTATACTGTTGTAAAAAAAGAGGAAGAGAAGAATTAATATAAGTTTTGAGCAGCTACCATTGATAATAGCATGGGTAACGAAAGTAGTGTATTAGTTCTAGAAAATAACATTGCAATTTTTGCAGATTTAGCTTTAGTGTCAGGATCGGTCTCAACTATTCCTAATGCTCTTTTTTGATTTGGCCAAATAACAAACCATACATTAAATGCCATAATCAAACCTAACCACATACCTATGCCAATTGCAGTGCTTTTTCCTCCACCTGATGATATACCCAAGGTCATTGCATCATGAACATATCCATTTATATAAGCAAGAATTAAGCCAGATAAAATTGTAAATAATGCAGCCCATCTAAACCAAAATAGAGCTGCTGGAGCAATAACTTTTCCAATAGCAGGTTTTTGTTCATCAGGAATTTTTGCCATATTTGGTATTTGCACGAAATTAAAATACCAAAGTAAACCAATCCACATTATTCCTACAACTACATGTACGTACCTAAATAACCAGCTCCAAAATAATGCATCAATATCAAATCCACCATTCAAGAAATAAAGTCCTGCAAATAATAAAACAGCTAAAATCAGAGAAAAGTGAATTGTTTTTGATAATGATTGCAATATTCCAGTCATAAAAAATTATACTATTTTTCTCACTTTTAAGCAATTTTTTTATATTTAGACAAAAGTAATGGAGCAAGAAATTTTCCAGTATAACTGTTGTTAATTTTGACAATTTCCTCTGGCTTACCTTCTGCGATAATTTCTCCACCCTTAACTCCTCCATCTGGGCCTATATCAACAACATTGTCTGCTGTTTTGATCACATCAAGATTATGTTCAATTACTATTACAGTATTCCCTGTAGCTACAAAAGTATGAAGTATCTCTAATAACTTTTTAATATCGTGCTGATGAAGACCTGTTGTAGGTTCATCTAAAATATAAACTGTTCTACCAGTTGATCGTTTAGATAATTCTTTTGCTAATTTGATTCTTTGGGCTTCACCTCCAGATAGTGTTGTAGCTTGTTGTCCTATCTTTATATAACCTAAACCAACTTTTTTCAGAGTAAGAAGTTTTCCTCTTATTGTATTTATATTTTCAAAAAAATCGCACCCTTCATCAACTGTCATGTTTAAAACATCAGAAATATTTTTATCTTTAAATTTTATTTCTAGTGTTTCTCTATTATATCGACTTCCTTTACACTCATCACATGTAATATAAACATCAGGAAGAAAATGCATTTCATAAGTTATCACTCCATCACCCTCACAAGCTTCACAACGGCCTCCTTTTACATTAAAAGAAAATCTGCCTGGTTTATAACCTCTACTTTTTGACTCTGGTAAATTTGTAAACCAATCCCTTATAGGACCAAAAGCACCAGTGTAAGTTGCAGGGTTTGATCTTGGAGTTCTTCCAATTGGTGATTGATCAATATCAATAATCTTATCTACTAGCTCGATACCTTTAATTCCTTTGAAAGGCAGAGGTATTTTTCGTGTTTTATTATTATTTAAATAAAGATTTAGTGCATTAAATAAGGTTTGTAATATTAGAGTAGATTTTCCACTTCCTGAAACGCCAGTAACACATGTGAATGCACCAAGTGGTATTTTTAAATTAACATTTTTTAAATTATTTCCTGTTGCATTTAAGATTTCAAGATATCTACCATTCTTTGCAATTCTTCTATTTTTAGGAACTGGTATAAAACTTTTATTAGATAAATATCTTCCAGTAATACTATTAATATTTTTTTTAATTTCATCATAAGTACCCTTTGCCACAACCTCACCACCTTTATTACCTGCTTCAGGTCCCAAATCAATTATATGATCTGCATTTTCCATTGTTTCTGTATCATGTTCTACTACAATTACTGTATTTCCAAGATCTCTTAGTCTCTTTAATGCATCAATAAGTTTAATATTATCTTTTTGATGTAATCCGATAGATGGTTCATCTAATACATACAAAACTCCAGTCAATCCAGAACCGATTTGAGAAGCTAGCCTTATTCTCTGAGATTCACCACCAGATAAAGTTCCTGACTCTCTTGATAATGTTAGATAATCTAATCCTACATTTAAAAGAAAATCTAATCTTTCGTTAATTTCTTTTAGTATATGTTGAGCTATTTTTAATCTTGTAGGATCTAATTTTTCTTCTAACGATTTAAACCATTCTTTTGCCTCAACAATAGATTTTTCTGTTACTTGACTAATATTAAAATTCTCAATTTTAACGCATAGAGCTTCATCTTTTAATCTAAATCCGTTACATTTTTCACATTTAGTATCAGATTGATATTGTGAGATTTCTTCTCTCATCCAGTCACTATCTGTTTCTAAATATCTTCTTTCTAAGTTATTTATAACACCCTCAAAAGTTTTTTTATGGGAATATTTTTCATATCCATCATCATAAGAAAATTTAATTTCTTCATCATCAGAACCATATA
>MDTE01045208.1_pt1 | contig 14878 bp, 14 predicted proteins | sample 811231 | NCBI WGS metagenome assembly MDTE01 (sample SAMN05326651, study PRJNA326480) | marine metagenome | isolation source: seawater | place: Indian Ocean: Red Sea | collected 2010 | reverse complement strand
TTTACGTTCATCCAAGTTTATAATTCTGGACGCATGACGTGGGAATAGGGAACGGGATTCTCATTAACTGCATAAGATCATGAATAACCTCTTACAAATAAGAGATAAAATCAACAGAGCCAATAGGCTTCATCAAGCTCAACTATTGGCAACTAAAAATGGAGAAGTTACTCCTTATAGAAAGTCAGTCTTTGAAGAAAGAATCAGACAAGCTCAAAAAGAAATGCAACTGTAAGATTATTAAATTAAATTCTTATTTTCTGACTTCAATAAAAAGAGAGGGTTTGACCCTCTTTTTATTATTGGCGCAAAAATATCTTTCCTTTTAATTAAAGCGTCTAATTTTTCAGAAAAACTTCTTATCCAATTATTTATTGCAAATACCTCCGGTAAAACTATGGATACATATTTTCACTCATTACCTGAATCAACCCACCAAGATCTAAGAGCTCAATTTCCATTATAAATTTTTGTCCATTGACCTTTCATAAGTTCTTATTAAAGAAGTTTTACTCATAAAATAGGATTTAACCCTACTAATTTTAGATATATTTTTAATTAATGAGTTCCCTAATTTCAACTTAATATTAGTAATTATCAATTAAATTTATGCTTAAATATTTAAGTTCTCATTAATTTACAAATGTATTATTCAGAAATGAAAGTTATAGTGGGTGGTTTAGCCCATATTCCAATATTAATCTTCATTGTAAATTTTATTAAAAGTAAGTTTGAATCTATAGCTGCAAAAGTTGTTGAAGTTAAAGCGGAAGAACCAAAGGTAAAAGTTGTTGAAGTCAAAGAAAAAGCATAATAAGGTTTAAAAAAACTTAAATAAAAAGAGAATTTTAGCCCTTTTTCTTAGAAAAACTGACAATCAAAAATAATTGATTTAAATTTAAAACTATCCTTCAGCGGGAATAAGAATTGGAACATCTTTTGCTCCTATTGCCGCAAACCATACAATTGCATTATCACTTTTAGCGTTACCCATTGTATGTTTTGGTGTCTTTGGTCCAACTATAAAAGAATCACCTTGTGTATAGGTGAGATCATCCATCCCTTCTCGTTTGACAACTATTGTACCTTGCTCAACATTACCTAATAATGGAATTGGATGAGAGTGAAGTGGTACTACTCCTCCCTCAGCTAACTCAACTCTTTGTAATCTTATTTCGGCTTTTCCTTTTGGATATTTTAAAGCATCCCCATCCATAGTCTCAGAACCTACAAAAACTTCTTGTACATCTAAAGGTGTTTCTGCGGCTACAGAAATGCTTGGGTTGATAAGCATTAACGCTAAACCTAATGCAATGAGCAGATTCTTAGTCATGAATTTAAATTCCAAAAAATAGACTTTTATGTTATTTATTTTTTTAATATTTGTCAGTATCAAATTAAACTTTTTATTGATTAATTAATTATCCATCAAAGTTCCTCTTTAGAGATAAAGATTGGAATATAGTAAATTAACTTCTTGCGATCGATTTTCAAAATAAATCTTACTAATTCTTTTTTATAAATAAAATCTTAAATTAGCTAAAGAATCTTATATGAGAGTTGTCGATAGATAAGTTATACAAATCAACATAAGTAGTCGTTATTACAAAAATAATATCCCTGTTTTGAAATGCATATTTTTTTCCTTGAAACCCATCTAAAAGATCTTTTTTCTTGAAATAAATATTGACAAGACATTCATAAAAAAAACTTCTATAAAATATTAACTTCTTTTATAAATATGTTTCTAACAAACAAAACTCGTTTAAAAATTAAGGATATCATTAATAGGATTTCTACAGATGAGAAGGTTTCATTAGAGGAAAGAATTTATGTAGAAAAGTTAGCTAAACATAATTCAACTATATGGACATGGCTTAAGAAAGCTAACAGCTTAAGAAGATATGGGAAACAAAATTCAGATGGAATAAATGGATTGATCCAAAATCTTGGACTTAATGGTTTAGAAAACGAAAATCATTTTGATCCCAGAAATGATGATATTGCTGATTGGTTTAGTGGATCTCCTGATTGGATAAGAAGAAGCTAATTTACAGTTATGTAAAATCTTTTTTTAATTACATAGTTTATATCAATTTTTATCTGTGAGGTAAGAGGAACAAAATTATACGGATTAAGGATCAAAAAACACTCTAAAATCCAAAATAATTTTTCCCCAAATATCTTCAAAAGTATTATTTTTAAGTTTAAAAAATTTGGATCTCCAGGTAATGCAATAAAAAGAGATTGACTCATCCTTAACGAGACAATCTCTTCTCTTAGTACTTAGTTATCTGTAGAAATAAATTAATAATGAGCTTAGATCATTTATTATTATAAGCAGTGCTAAAAATCTGATTTTAATTTAAAAAAAGTAAAAAATTAAACTAATAAAAGAGCTTCCTAAAAGTATTAAGATCATAAGCATTGCAAGAAGTTTTGGTAAACTACCGATCATGATAACCAACTTTAGAAACGATATTCCCTGAGACAGGGTCAGTTACCCCAAGTTCAGGAGATAACACCTCCATGAATGCCCTAACTTCATCAAGATGAGAAATCATTGCTGGTCTTTGGGCTGCTATAGCATCCGCATTTTCCCAAATACCAACAAAACAATAATCATAATCTCCAGTTTTAGCGATATACCTTTGAGTCATTCCTGCAAAATTTGTTCGATCAATTACTTCAAAATACTTATCTACACAATCTGACTTTAATTTAAATCGTACAACATTCATAAAACTTGAGGAGGTCATAAAAAAAAAGGGGTCTTCCTTTAAAGTTTAGATCAAATGTCAAGCAAAATTACTTTAGATAAAAGGGGCTAAAATTAGCCCCTATTGGTGAAACTCTTCCAAAGAAACACCAAAAAAATTTTACTTTAAAAAAGAGACAATTTAATCAATTTTACAAAAGAAAAATATTTTTTAAATTTCGAAAAATCTATAATCAAAAAATAATAAAAAATAAAATTCTCAGGAACAAGTAATGATTTAAGAGTTGGAATTAAAAAAGTTCCTATAAATCAATGTTATTTGAGCAACTTTTGTTTACAGCCTAAATCTTTATTAATTGATGAAATTATAGATATTAAATGCTTTTTTAGTTTATGGCCTTAAGTATTGGAAATGTTAAATACAAAAAATAACAATGATAATGATATTTGAAATTAGCTTACACCCAAAAGTTTTAATAAAATGGAATTTTTTAATAAATTATTTCTTAAATTTAAGTAACTTAATTAAGAAAATTTAAGAAAAAGGTTTGATTGAGTTAGATGGAACTTCAATTGGAACCAATGATTTGCTGTAATGGGACACAGCTGATCTCATTAGTAACCAGTAAAAGAAGTTAACTAAAGCTTTCTCCACGAGAATTCAGAAACTAATCTAGATAACCTTATTAGTTTTGTAATAGCAACATACGAAACTCTCATATCAACCAATCAAAACATTTGTATCAAAAAGGGCAGAAACAAAGGCAAAGCCATTTTGAAGCGGACTAAATCCCCGCAGGGTTTATGAAGTTTAGCTTGCTCAAAAAACTATGAAAAGACTCAAATGATCCTCTTTAAATATTTTTAGCTCACTCTTTGGTAATCATTTGATCTTTTATAACTACTTTTTTCCACTTTATAACTCGAGAATTATCTTTAATGATATTAGTTTTAAAAATAAGAAAAGAAACATGAACTAGACATCTTATTAATAATCTTATTTCTGAATAGGTCATTCATAATTTAATAAGATTTTGGAAAATTTAAGCATGACTACTTTTTTATTGAGATTTGTTACGAGAGATTAGTGATAGCAGTAGATTCAGTATTTTTGCTCATTGATAATAATAAATTCAGACAGTTATATTCATTAATTGAAATTTGTTATTGGTCTACTATTAAATGATTAAATTTTTTAAACTTCTTCGATTAAAAATTGAGATTTTTAGAGCAGAGACTCAATTAAGATTTATTTTAGAAAATTAAGAATGGGATTGCTACATTGCCCCATCTGCGTCACTTTAGCTTTTCTATCAATTTGTATAGGATGTACGCGAAGTTATATGTTGTTTTTTCTTTTCAGGGATTTTATAAGAGAAGGGTTTAAATTGAATTTGAAGATTATTTATACTTAAAGGTTGACAACTAAGTATAAATACTTTATAAATAAACTGTAGTCTAAGCTACTAAATCGTCCGATCTACCATTCGATAGACCGCAGTAAGACTCAAGCCATAGGACGGGGACTTGAGCAAAACTAGGAGCTGCATCATGGTAAACATGTATTTCAATGGCAAGTCTTTTGTTTATTGCAAGAGAAAAGAAGATAAAACAATAAAGCTTACTTATAGAGGATTAATTTATACAAGATAAGATATTTAGTAATTTACATAAATATTAAAAACTATTATTTTGAGTTTCTATGAAATTTTCTAGTTCTCTTTTTTATAAATCCATAAGAATATATATTTATTAACTTTTTTAAAAATTTTAGTTTTTTATATTATTACTCTTAGTAGATGAGAAAAAGAAAAATAAACAAAAACTGTATCTATATAATTGGTCATTAAAGGGTAGTTGATCTTTATGAATTGACACATCAATATTCTTGCTATTAATTAATTAGAGACTTTTTAACTAATGCCATTAGACATATTTTTGATAAATATGTGTATTGTTGTTATGGTTTTATTAGTCAGCAGAGAAATTAAACTTAAAAAAGCTAAGAAAAATTTATAAAAATTTTTTTTTATTAGAGTAAAGATTTTTGATTATTTTTATTTCTGGTTTGTTCCTTTAGAATTTCTTCCAAGGGATGAAATCTAATTCTTTGTTAAAGCAAACTCCTCAAAAATACCCTTATTATAAATTCTGGGTAACTTGTCATTCACTATTTTTATATGAACCCATAAGATTTGTCTTTGATCTTATTTATAGAATTGCCAACCCGAAGGTCAAGCCATAAAATTTGTTAATCATTTAAGATGTAAAACTTAAAAGCATAAATTTACATCCATTATCTCTGGATTTTCTAAGGTTTTTCCTTTCTTCATAGTAAAAATAGAATTACTAGACGAAAGTTTTGATTCTAAAAAACCTATAGTTTTTAATTTATTTTTAATTGGCTTATTTCTTTTTGTATTAATAAAGTTTATATTGAATTCCCCATCATTTTTGTAGTACTCCTGCAACCAGTACAAGATAGTTTCCTCAACCTTCTTTTCTGCAACTCTGCAGGACATCACATAATCAACAAGATGAAAGCTATTTTTATCAAAGATAACTCTAAAGAATCCAACAATTCCGTAATCTCCAAATTTATCAGAAATTCTGTAGCAAAATGATCTTCCATTATCAAGCAAGCTAATAAATTCTGATGATTCATATTTGACACCAGATATATTAAATTGGTTGCTTCTTTGGATTAATTCATGGCATCTAAGAAAATTAATTCTTGGATCATATATTTTCAGTTTCATATTACAACTTCGCAAGAAATCATCTTGATTGTGGTTAATCTTTCTCTTGAAATTATTTCTTTTAATTTCTGTAAGATATAAAGACCTCCTTTTCTTAGACTCCAATGAAATTTTTGGATTAAATTCAGGATAAGATAATAAAGTTAAAACCTCATCATTACTATAAACTCTGCATCCCGATAAATTTGTTTTTACTTCTTGCCTCTCAAAAGGATTATCATCAATAAACGCTATTGAATCTATCGAAATATTTAAATCTTTGGCTATTTGACTTATGGATTCACTTTTGGGATGCCAGTTTATCTTTGGAAACAAAAAATAATCTGATAAACCTAACTCTTTTAATTTTTTCCAAGCTAATTGAAACTCATTTTTACTCGCTATTGAGCAAATTATGCCTCTGCTATCTAATTCTTTTATTAATCTAATAATATTCTTATTTAATACTAAATCATTTGTATCATCATCTCCTAAAATGCCTTGCCATAAAGTATTGTCCAGGTCAAAAACTACACACTTAATAAAGGTTTCCCCCTCTAATTTTGTTTTAGTTCTAAAGCCATAAAAGTTAGACATTTGTTTATTAGATGACTTAGTTTTGAATTTCACTAAATCCATCCACGCTATTGAAATCCGTACTTCATAGTCAGCGCAATGCCAAAGTCTTGCAAAACCCAATTTGTAAGAAAGTTTAGGTAGTTCAAGGCTATCTATAAAAATATTATTCCAGCCTTTTTGTGCGCAAAATCCTTTTCTATATCTTGATTTTAAATTATGATCAAGTATTTCAAATTGAAACTCCTCATTCTTTTCATCATGAAGATAAAACTCAATTAAGAAACCATCAAAAGTAAAATAAGTATTTTTTTTATCAATAGCTAAATATGGAAATATTTTTCTTTCTAAAAAGGATAATAAAGTGTTAAAAAGTTTTATCTTTAATCTCGGATACAGTAAATATGAGATTTTTGTAATATTCTCTTGAAAAAAATAAAATAATTTTTCTAAAAGTTCTAATTTTTGTAATTGATATTTTCTTGGAAACTCAGTCCACCGTGTTTCTATTTTTGCCCATCTTCTAAGAATTATATCCTTCAAATATCTTTTACTATCATAATCACTCTTGCAAAGATTAATTCCGTCAACAAATCTAGCGCAGGCGCCATCAATTCTAGGTTTATAAAGAAGACAGGATGAATAACAATCGGGAGCTGCACATTCAACACAATGCTCTTCCCAGCGAAGCAAAGAAGAATATAGTATTTCTTGATTAGATGGAGAAGAAATAGATATAAGCCTTGGCTTCAAACTCCTGGATTTTCTAGACCAAGAGATATCAAACACAATAAAATTTAAACATTATCAAATACTATTATAAATTAACTGTTCAAAATGAGAAGTTTTCTTTTAAAAATAATTTGGCGAAAAAACTTATCTGCTGGCAAGATTTTAATATGAAGGCAACTTCATTTTATTTTTAATACGTTAAACAAAACTCTAGTTTTGGTTTTAGGAATAGCTCATAATATGAATAGTGTTAAAAATAACCTAGCTTAAAAATTTACTTTATTTTTTATTTAATTGTTGGTTTTCAATATATATATAAGAAATAATAAAAAAAGAAATCTCTGACAATATGAAAAAAAATAAATATATTGTAGTTGTTGCTCATCCTGATGATGAAATTCTTTGGGCATCATCAATTTGTGAAAAGGCTTCAAAAGTAATAATTTGCTTTTCAGAGGATAAAAACTCTTTAAAAATATCTCAAGGAAGGAAAATTTTTTCAAAAAATGCTCCAGAAAATTTCTATTTCCTAGATATTAAAGAACCATCTCAAAAGGGCATTACTTTTTTTCAGAACAAATCTTATATTCGAAATTGTATATCAGATAAAAGCTTCAAAAAAATCAAAAAAGAACTTTTAAAATTAATTGATTGTAAGAGTGTTTATACACATAATTATTGGGGTGAATACGGACATCCACAACATGTCGCAATTCATTTAGCTGTACGATCTATTTGTAAAGAGAAAAAAATTTCATGTAAAATGTTTTCTTACTTTAATTTGAGAACGTTTGCTTTAAGAAATTGTTATTTAAGAAGAAATTATGTAATTTTAGAGAAAAAAAAAGTATCAGAAAAACTTTTTTTTAATTTAAAAAATCAATATACAAAAAGCCATTGCTGGACTTTCCCAAGATCATATGCACCTCCAAAGTATGAATATTTTTATGAAATTAATCAAGGGAAAAGGGCCAATTTTTTACCGAAAAAACAAATTCCTGGAATTTATATTTTTTGGGGACAACTACATTATAAATTTAATTTTAAAAATGTCTCAGTTAAGGATTATAAATTATTGTTTTTAATATTATTTATAGATCTAACATTTATGCCACTATATTGTTTTAAATATGTATTTAATAAATTTCTAAAATTGAAAACAAGATTATTTCAAGGATAGATGAATTTACTGAAAATTCAAAATTAAGAAATTTTGCAACGAGTTCCACTGGACTCAAAGATTTATTAGATTTCTTTCATTAACATAGATAAACAATCTATAATTAAGAAAGGTTTTAGCTCAATAATATATGCTGAAATAAAAAAAGAAATATTAAATTAATTAAGGGTTATTAGTCTATGTAGCTGTTCATTTAGCTTTCTTTAAATATAGATTCTTTTTATTTGCCTGATCTGATGTAAATAACATTATTAATATTGTTCCAAATAAAATTGAAAACATTGTTGCTACCTCTATAACTGTCAAAATCTCATTAGGTAGATAATTAGTAAACATAATGAATTGAATCTATTATTTCAAAAATAGCAATTATTCAAAATTTGACCACGGCTAATTATTTTAAAATTATAAGTTTTAATATTCAATCTATTTAAATAAGAAAACAGCAAACTATAGATGTTTTTATTGAATCTCATAAAAACTGCTGCTTATTAAAACTTTCTTTTAAAGAAGATAGTTATGAAAATATATATCGCTATTCTCAATCCTAAATAAGCAGAAAATTGAATTGGAATACATTAAAGAAATTTATAAGAAATAGAGTTCAATATGAAGTTGATCTTTGTAAGCATTCAGAGGCTGAAGATAAGAGATTTAATAAAAGCCGAAGATAAATTGATGCTAGATAAGATATAAATCTAAATATCTAACTTTATTCTTATGAATTAGTTAGTATTTTCTACTTATTGATATTGACTAATTTGATAGTTAAATTTAAAACAAAAAATTAAAAAAAAGATTTTTATGAGCGGAGATTACGAAACACTTGAAATCAACCAACCAAAAATTTCTTATTTTAAGAAAAGATCTGAAAACAGTAGAAAATGGTTGGATGAATTTATTAACAAAATTGATGATATGAAAAACAAAATATCTGAACTTCCTTGACTTTAAAATTGCTTTTGGATCAAATAGACTATTTTAATTTTAAGTAAATGAGAGAATATAAGATTTTTATTGAGCATAAATTAAGCTAATAAATTTGTATTGTTTATCACTTCTATTTGTTTTGTCGTTGGAGTAATGTTTCAGAAAAATTTCAAATTTATAAGGCTACTATAAACTTAACTTAATGGTTGATAATCAAATCTGCTTAATTTTATTATGACGCATCATTATTTGAAGTTGATTAAGCGGTAAATAAAATTGCCATATTTAATTTTGTGGATTTAAGAAAAAATAATTTTGAAAAATATTTTTTTTCTAATTTTTTCTTGAATTGCTTTACTAATTATAAAATTTTAAAAATGGTTCAATAACTACTAATTAATCATTAATGATCCATAACTGGATCTATATGTACATTTATAATTTAATGAGTTAATATGATAGATGTTAGGGGATGGGATTAGGTATGACACAAGCGAAACTAGAAGAACTACTTAAAATAGATAACGAATCATATAACCTTTTGCGAGTTCTACATATGTTTATGAATTTAGATAATACCCAGGAAGTTCCTTTGCAGTCAATGGCAGTTTTTTGGTATGTAGCAACCTATCAGAATTGTAGTAAAAAAGATATAGAAAACCATTTTAAAATGAGTAAAGCTAGTGCTTCAAGGATGACAGATTATATAAGTAGGCATCACAGGCTAGGTAAGGCAGGCTTAGGTTTGATTTCTAAAGAAAGAGATCCAAAGGATAAAAGAAGAACACTTTTGAAACTTACTAGAAAAGGTAAAGATTTAATAGAGAAATCCTTTAGTACTCTTTATGAGGATGTAAAAGATTTTGATCAAGTTGATTTTGAATAATCAATTTTTGCAATTAAACTTTCAATTTATTAGATATAAAATAATTAAAAATTTCTCCATGTTCTATCTTTTTGTGATGAATAAACGATTTTTAAATGATAATATTTAACAGGATTTAAAACTGCTTTAATAATTCTTTATCAGATTAAGTTAAATATTATCCAGCAAAAAATAATGATTCTGCTTGAAAATTTTTAAAAATCAGTTTCTTTATTAAATGGATTTTTAAAATGTTAATGACGTAATTCAAGAATGTTTTTAAAATATCTGCTAAATTTTAGATTTGAAATTTGATTAATAATGAAAAAAATTCTCATTTTGATCAATAATAGAAATTTTCTCTATTCCTGTGATATTTCATATTAAGGGTTACCAAATATTAATCCTGTATTTGAATTGACTATTTAAATTTTGCAAATTAATTTTAAAAATTAGCTCAATTTTTTATTTAGTTCTATGGTATTACATTTTTTATTTACAGATATAGCTTCTATTTTTTAAGTTTATTGATTTTACCTATATATTGATAGTCCAAAGTTTAAATCTTCAAATAGTTAAATTCGTTTTATCTTACATCTCAAAGAGAACAAAAAAGAAAGCCACAGAATGATAGAAAATCTCCCTAAGATAAAAAAGTTTAATCTGGTAATTATGAACATTTTTGTATTTTGGATATTATTCTTTATTTTTTGGGCAATAGTTCCCCTTATGATTATCAAAGGTAGAACAGATGAAACTGAAAAGGTAAAAACAATTCCAGAAATCAAAGTTAAGAAAAAAGGCTGGTTTTCTAAATAAATTTTTTTATTTTTAAATATTTTTATCAAATAAAAAAGAATAAAATCTTTTACTTTTAATTAACATTAACAACTTTACAGCACGCCTAGAAGAAATTGTACCTATTATCATTTTTGTTAATCCTATTTATGGGTATTTTTTTTGATTCTTGTTATTGTAAATAGTAAGCCAAGAATTATATCGCTTTGATTTCGTTATCAAATATCTTTTTAATTTGGTAATTACCTAATTCTTTTCCTCTATTTGATTTACAGATAATTTAAAGTATCTCATAATTCAAAACTAAAGTTTAATGAAATAATTTAGGATTACATAAAATACTTATTTCTATCTAAATTTTGATTCCTTGGATATTTAAGTTATTTTAATAATAATAGGCGCAATTTTATAAATTGTATATTCTCACCAAGTTTAAAAATTTCTTTGATTATAAAGAAAAAATAATAATATCACTATTTATTTTTTTAGTTTTAATATCTCATTCCATTATCTCTTTGTTTCATTTTCACGAATGTGACTCGAGTGATGTTTATAAATATTTAACAGATTCTTCAATATTTTCAAGGGGTCATTTTATAGGTCATATTTGGAAAACTGGCTCTATTTTTATTCCTCTAAGAATTGTATTTGCTTTAACTGTATCTATGATTCCTTTTGACTCTATAAGATCCTTCATATTATTACCCTTAAAGATGACATATCCCCCTTTAGAAGGTTTTATGTACGGACTATATTTACCAGATCGATTCGGATTGTTTTATGAATATGCTTCATTTATAAATATAATTTTTTTTACTTCGGTAATACTAATATTTTATCAAGCTCTAAAATTCGTTGGGATCTCAAAATACATATCATTTCTTTTCTCGTTTGGGATGCTAAGTTTTTATTCTATAAATTCATATACCTATCATTTAGGAAGTACTATTTGGTTTATATCAGGTTCATTGATATCCATCTCATCAACAATATTTTTTCATAATAAGGTCTCAAAATATGGTTTCACCCTCGCTTTGATAACTAGCTACCCTTCGATGGTTCATTTTTTTAGTCATAATTTTTATTTTTATATTAAGAGGGTTTTAACAAAAATTTTAATTTCAAAAAATAAGAAAAAACTTATATTGATTGAGAAATTAATTTTGGTTATTAATTCAAATAAGATTGGCTTTTTAACATTTTTATTTGTAATTTTAATTTTTTTCCCTTTTAATAGCGGCAATAGAATTGACTTTGACTTTAGAGGTTTTTTTACTCCATTTGCTTTTTTGCCTCAGTTTTCAAAAATTAGTATTTTTACGCTTTTAACTTCAATCTTTTTATATCTTTTATCTTTCTACACAATATACAAAAGATTAGTGAATAAAATTAATATTTCAATTCTATATAAAAAAACTAAATCTCTGAAATTTGCAATTGATATTTCAATTATAAATTTAATTTTTATAACTATCCTTATAAGTAATAGACAGCTTTCTTTTGCCTTAACTAGACATTCACTATTTATCACTCCATATATTTTTTTCTTAGTTGCAGTTGCTTTGCAATCAATATACTTAGATTTGAAAAAAAATTTTTTTGGAGTATTTATAGTTAAAAAACTATTATCTATTTCTTTAATTTCTTTTTTGATAATCTTATCAATTTATTCATCTTATTATCGTTTTGATCCACTTAAAACTAGAGAAATTCCATTAAATATAAGAGAATTTGTTTCCAAAAATAATAATAATACAATATCCTTGGTAGATTGCGACACGCATTATTTATACAATGATTTTTCAGAGATAAGGGCTACATATAATAAAAAAGATCCTCAAACATACGTTCCAATAGATTTTATTGGCACAAGATTATTAGTTACACAGAGTATTAAAGTAATAGAAAATTTTTCATTTGATTTAAAGAAAGGTGATGAACTCATAACTAAATATAAAAATGTTAAAATCACCCTTGCTGAAGAACCATACTTTAAAGAAAATAATATATTTTTTGATTCTATGAATTACAATAACAATTCCTCTCTATACGCAAAAAGGGATAATTCATATAGTAGAGCTAATAGTATATATATCTTTCCAATAAAAGTGGTCCCTTCAAATAGTAAATTATTATCCTAAGAAATCTTAAGTTAAATTATCAGATGTTTTTAAATATAAGAAATATCCCTCTTATAGATAGGTGGATAATATCAAAATTAATACCAATATTATTTTTTGCGATTTCTGCATTTACTATCGTATCTCTTTCCGTGGGCGTAATGTTCGATCTAATAAGAAAAATTGTTGAGTATGGATTACCTATTTTTGAAGCACTAAAAATATTTTTTTTAAGCCTGCCTGGATTTTTGGTTATCGCTTTTCCCATGTCAGTTCTTCTTTCATGTTTATTAACTTACGGAGCCCTGTCCTCAAACTCAGAAATATTAGCTCTTAAAAGTTTAGGAATAAATAATTATCGAATAGTATTACCGTCTTTACTTTTAGCAGTTTTCATGACATTTCTTACTTTTACTTTTAGCGATAATTTGGTACCAATTTCAAATCGTGTGGCTGCTGATTTATTGCAGAATAGTATGGGAAAAGCAATGAGAACAGAGAAAGGAAGATATAATATCTCATTTTCAAAATATGGATCAATCTTAGATAGTAAAACAAACAAACCTATTGATGGAGCATCTCATTTAACTCATATTTTTTATGCAAGAAGATTCTTAAATAAAATTATGTATGATGTTACGGTAATTGATTTCTCAAAAAAAGGAACAAAAATATTAATAACTGCTAAAAACGGCACATTTGACGATCAATTAAGTAGTTGGAAATTTAATAATGGCAAGATAATGGCTACTGAGGACACTGGATCAGTTTCTACGATTTTGTTTGATAAATATATTTATCCATTAGATAATGGTCCATCTAAATTAGCTGAGATCCCAAGAGATGCTAATAATATGACAATATCTGAAGCTAGAAAAGCTCAGAAAATGTATGAGCTATCTGGAAATATCAAAGAATCTAGAAAGATGAAAGTAAGAATTTATGAAAAGATTACATTACCTATGTCTTGCATAGTTTTTTCTTTACTAGGAAGTACTCTTGGAATAAAACAAAATATCAGGTCCTCAAAAAGTCAAGGATTTGGTATTAGTATAATACTTATTTTCTTGTATTATTTAACTTGTTTTGTATTTAGTTCGTTAGGGGTAATTGGTTTACTAACCCCATTTCTTGCGGCTTGGATTCCTGTACTTCTATTTTTGAGTTTTGGCACCTTCTTATTATGGAAATCTTGCAAAATTTAAATAGTTTGGGATATATATTACTTAAAAATTTTTTATTTATTTAGATAAAATATTTTAATCCTATTTTGTTATTTATTGTGCAAAAGGTAAAAAAAAGAGTTAAAAAGATTTCCTAGTCAAAAATTTACAAAATAAAACTTTGACTATTGCAATTAATTTAAATATTTGTTTTATTAAAAAAAATACTGCATTTATGACCTATAAAACAGTGTTAAAAAATTGCAATTGTATTCATTGCAGACAAAAATTAGAACAAATAAATCGTTCAAAACTTTATTGGGATAAACTAGTTATTAATAAATCAAATACTTAAAATTTTTAAAACACTTCAGTCAATATAATTTATTGCTTTGGGATAAACAAAAATTCAAAACATTTATACCTTCATTGAATATTTAAGTTATTTTACTTTTTTATTCTTGGAGTAGATCTTGTTCTCCCTATTAAAAAGCCATAAAATAGCAATAATACAAAAAGGAATAAGAAAGAAATCTAAGGACATTTTAAATTTAATCTGTATCCTTTTTTAGCAAATTTATTACCTTTTGAAAGGCAAGTTTTTAAAAAAATAAACCTATTGATATTAATTTTTAGCTTTCTAATTTTTCTTAAGAGCTAATTAAAAAATTATGAAAAGTTTATTTTTTAATGCAATCTTATTTAGTTATTGCGCGATCAATTAAGTATTAATTTAAATACTAAAAGAGCTTGCTTGTATCCCTACCAGCAAACTCTCATGACGAAAAGTTAAATTCAGATTTACTGAGTTTAACCAGCTAAGCACTTCCTAAATGCCTTATATTCATAATAGTAAGTAATTTTACTTATTGTGAGTATAAATGCTTATTCTTGATATAGGGGACACATATTTGAGCTTTAACCTAGCTTTAAAGTAATAAATGTGTATATATCTACGATATAAATTTATCGGGTAAATTAAGTACATATATGATACAAATCTGTTAATTTTTTAATTAATTAATTTATTTTTAGTAATTTACTTTACTTTTTTTAA
>MDTE01164691.1_pt1 | contig 14879 bp, 17 predicted proteins | sample 811231 | NCBI WGS metagenome assembly MDTE01 (sample SAMN05326651, study PRJNA326480) | marine metagenome | isolation source: seawater | place: Indian Ocean: Red Sea | collected 2010 | reverse complement strand
TTCGCATTCATATACAAAGATGATCCAGATGGAGAAAAAAAAATATTAGAATTAAAAAATAAAAATTGAAATAAATTTTCTCAAAAAACATTAAAAAATTTGTTAGAAAGTGTTTTATAAGAATATATTATAGTATGAATATAACATTATACTCAATAGAAATTTTAAATACAAAAAAGATAACAAATAATGCAATAATAGTTTTTATTTTTATTTCAATTCTTCAATTCTATTTAGATTATGAGATGCATAAATGTGAAGACAATGTAGGTAAATTGACAATATTATTGCACCACATATTCAATACTTATTTAATATTAGGTTCAATATTATTTAGTAATCATCTTTTTCATATATGCGTAGTAATAATCTCATTCATCGTGCATAAAATTTACACGAAATGTCCAATTACAATGTATTCAAATTTATTATGTTATAATGACATACATAAAAATGTTCCTTTAATAACTATTTTGAATCATATAAGTGGTATGTATGATTACGTTTCAGTAAAACCATTCTATTATTTATTACTTTGTGTTGTAATTTTATATGATCTGTATTTTATAAATAAAAAATTTAACTTATTTTCTCAAAAAACTTTAAAAAATTATTTGTAAACCTTTTTAGATTTACGTATATTAGAGTTCTTTTTATATTTATTAGTTTGTTTTCTAGTTTGTTTTCCACCAGATTTTTTTCTTTTATTCATAAATTTCTGTTTTCTATTTTTTGCAAGTTCAGCTTCTCTTTCTAATTCTTCTTTAGTTTTATTAGCTCTATATCTTATTCTGTCTAGTCTTCTTTTTTCTTTATGAGCTCTTTTTTCTTCATCAGTCATATTTTGTGTTCGTATATTTCTAGCATTTCTTAATCTTTCATTTTTAAGTCTTTTTTTAAGAAGTTGTTGTGCAATAAAAGTAGGATTTATTCCTTGATTTTCAATTGATTGAGTTAATCTCTTAACTTCATTACGTGACATTCCCAAGCCATCTATATCATCTCCAATGTTTCGTTCGACATCACTATCAATTTGTGGAATATATTCAATTTGTGGAAAAGTATGTTTGGGAGAAAATGAAGATTGTAGTGGATTTTCATATAATGAAAAGGAGTTGTTATCAATTGAAAGTGATGGTTTTCTTTTACGAGTAAATTTGCTAGACATAGTTAATATATAATATATAATATAATAAGTTTAAGATTAATAATATAATTTAGTAAATTATATAATTACGATGTTTTCTCACCCTAAAAATGTTTGTATGACGTATCTTACGCACTTACAATTTTCTTCAAAACTCTCAATACTATTTTTAATAGCTTCTTTTAAAGCTTTTACTCATGCAGTAATACCAGATATTTATATAACATCTTCAAGTGATACTATTAGTGAAATAAAAGAACTTATAGAAAACTCAGGTTGTAATCGTTCTAATAATAATACACATCAGAAAAAGGACTAAACCTGGTCCTTTTTCTCAACTTTTTAATAATTTCTTGTTCTGTATTAATTATTTTAACTTCTCCTTCTATTACATTGTCTTTATTATAAATACAAGAATCATCTTTGATAAGTTTGCTCGGTGGTGCTTTTCTCCACAATGATTTATGAGAATAAAAATACATTTATTAAATACATTCAATAGTTTTTATATTTTTTTCTCAAAAAACTTACAAAAATTTAGTGAAAAATAAAAATAAATTAATCTATAATGTTAATATATATATGGTAGCCAAGTCCAGAAAAAATAGTTCTAAAAAACACACAGCAATTAAAAAGAAAATTTTAAAAACCCGTAAACATAAAGGTGGTGCTTTCTTTAATATGGGTGGTCAAGAAGATAAACCAGAGAAAGAAGAAGTAGTCGTAGAACCAGGGGAAGGAGCAAACGGTGTAACCTCTGTAAAATCACCAGAAGAACAAAAACCAACACTTGAACCAGCACCAGAACCAGCACCAGCACCAGAACCAGCACCAGAACCAGCACCAGAACCAGAAAAACCAGCAGAAGGAGCAGCACCATCAATATTTTCAGGTTTATTACCTGGCTCAAACACTAAAACTGGAGATGAAAATACAGGAGGAAAGAAGAAAGGTAGAAAAGGTAAGAAGAAGACAGCAAAGAAGAAGACAAAGAAAGCAAAGAGAAAGACAGCAAAGAAAAAGAAAGGAAAAAAATAAATTATATATTATGAGAAGTGTAATAATATATAAAAGATTAAGCATTTTTAAGAGCACGTATGCGTTCTTGTCTTTTAATTTTCTTGAGAGCTTTACGAACAATAGTAATTTCAGAACGATGTTTGAGCTCTTTATCAGCTAAAATTTTACAGAGAATCATGATATTATAACCGGCATGAATAATACGTAATCGATGAGATTTTAAACGTATATTAATATTAAGAAGAGAATTAACGAGAGTTCTAATAAAAACAATAATATCGGTTTTAGTACGTTGAACAGGAGTTTGTAATAAATATTTAATACGAGAAGTTTCATTCCACGTACCAGGATATTTGTGAATGATAGATAAGTTATGTTGTTTAATATGAAAGATAATATTAATGAGGGTTTGAACTTTAATAAGACGGAAATTAGAAAGGATGGATTCCCAAGATGTATGAAGAATGACGAAGGCTTTAGTACGGATAGGTAAAAAAGAATAAATATTGGAAAGAATTTCAGAAGGGAGAGAAGAGCAAGTAGAAATATCAAAATTAGAGGACCTAATATTATTATTAATGACAGAGTTTAAAATATAAATTTCTTGATTATATCTAGAAAGGAAAGAATGAAAGAAAGAATCACCATAATTTTTAAAGAGAGAGAGCCAATCAAGTAAATCTTGAGTGGGAATTCCTTTATAAATTTCATAATCAACATTAGGACACAAGATATGAAAATTATTATTAATAATATGATCAATATTAGAACCACCTCTGAAGGTAGATAATTCAGAGGAAATATTGAATTTTTGAATAAATTGAGAAAATAATTGTTGAAAGAAGAGAGAACGTTCATTAGTAATAGGCATAAGATTATCCATGATTATAGATAATAAATGAAAAAAATTTAAGTAGTTTTAAATAATTAAGAAAAAGAAAGGATAAATTGTTTTTTAATAGGAGAAGGGGAATTAAAAGAGAGATTAGAGTTATGAATATTAAAATTGTGATTATTGAGGAAATCAATAAAGAAAGGAATATCATGAGGAGAAAGGAAGAAATGAGGGGATTGAGAAGGGCGATTTTTAAAGACAAGTAAATTTAAACAATAAGAGGTAGGAGTGAAGGGGGAAAGTTGATTAGAAGGGAAAGTTTGTACGAATTGTGAGAGAGGAGAATAAGGGGGAGGAGGTTGTGAAATAAGAATAACATGTTGATAGTTACGAAAGAATTGATTATAAAAAGGAATAATATATAAAGAATAAATCATAATAAATATATAGAAAAAAATGAAAATATTAATAGCAACACCAGCATATGGAGGATTAGTATATTCAAAATACACAGAAAGTTTGGTATATACATGTTTTATGTTAAAGATGATGAATATAGAATTTGAAATAAAATATATAAATAATCAAATAGTGACAAGAGCAAGGAATATGTGTAGTTCAATATTTTTAGAGGATAAGAGTTTTACACATATGTTATTTATAGATGCGGATGTAGTATGGAATCCAATGGAAGTACAAAAATTAATAATGCATAATAAAGAATGTGTAATAGGGGTGTATCCAAATAAATGTTATAAATGGGAAGGAGAAAAATTAATATTAGAGCCAAGTAGTGTATTGCTAAATAAAGTAGAAGAAGGATTAATGAAGGTGAAATACGGAGCAACGGGTTTTATGTTACTAGAAAGAAATGCATTAGAAAGAATAAAAGACAAAGTAGAAATATTTTATTTACCAGGTTCAAAAGGAGAACAAGTAAAATTATATAATTTTTTTGATTGTAAAGTAGTAAATAATGATTATTTAACAGAAGATTATTATTTTTCACATTTATTTACAGAGAGTGGTGGAGAGATATATGCAGATATGACAATAAAATTAAGTCATATGGGTACTCATGAATATGGTTCAATATTAAAATAAGGTAAATAGAATATAAAGAGAAGGAGTTATATAAATATGACTCGCTTTAGCTCAGTTGGCAGAGCGTTGGACTGTAATAGTATGAAAAGCTGAAAGGCAGTAAATCCACAGGTCGCTGGTTCAATTCCAGCAAGCGAGAAGAAGAAATAAAATATTAAAAATAATTTAATATTTTAAAAGGTTAAATAATTAACGACGCATAGTTTTTCTACGTTTAGTTTTGATTTTACGACAAAAGGTACGTTTTTTACCGCGAGCAGTTTTACAGCCTCTAAGACGTTTGCATTTATAACCAACAGTTTTACCTTTACACATAGAACGACCTTTTTTAGAAGTTTTAGAACGAGAACGTAATTTATACATATATAAAATATAGTTAGAAAATATATAAGCTAAATATAATATGAAAGGAGGAGAACTAATAAATCAAGGATCATATGGTTGTATATATAAGCCGGGATTAAAATGTAATATAGAAAAAGGAGAGAAAGGAGAAGAAGAAATAACAAAATTACAAATATTAAATGAATTTTCATTAAAGGAAATGGAAATAGGGAAAAAGATAATAGAGAAATATCCAAATGATTATATGGAACATTTTAGTCCGATAATAGAAAGTTGTGTAGATATAGAATTAAAAAGTATAGATAAAGAGATAAAGAAATGTGAAGCATTAAGAGGGGAGGAAGAGAAAGTAGTATTAAATAGAATGAGAGATGAAGGGAAAGAAACATTAGGGGATGTATTAATAAAGACAAAGAGTAAGAGTATATCAATACGGCAATATTATTATACATTGTTAAAAGTATTAGAAAGTATAGAGAAATTGAATGAAATAGGGATAATACATATGGATATAAAGGGGAATAACATAATGTATAATAGTAAAATGGAAAGACCAAAAATAATAGATTTTGGTTTATCATTGAATATGGATAAGTTAAAAGAACAAGAGAAAGACGTATTTTTCACGTATGCATATGATTATGAACCATGGTGTATAGATTTGACAATAATAACATATATAATAAAAAAAAGACAGAAGGAAGAAAAAATAACAGAAGAGGAATATGAAGAAAATATAAAAGTAATAATAAGCGATTATGTAAAAAATAATAGTAATGTATTAGAAGAATATAAAGAGAGATATGAGAAAGATTTAAAAGAGTATTTTAAGAAGAAGATAGGGATGACATATGGAGAATTATATGAAGATTTATTAAAAGGGAATAAGACATGGGACGGGATATCAATATTAATAATGTATAATTATTTTTTAATGGCGATGACAGATATACGGAGCAATGAAGAACTAAAGAAGATAGAGAAAATAAGAGAATATATAGAATGGTTGGAAGAGAATATGTATAAAATGCCGAATGAGAGGAGAACAGTAGGAGAATTAAAAGAAGGATTAGAAGAATTGTTAAAGAAAATGGTAACAAATGAAATGACGACAAAGATAAATAAAAATAAGAAAATGTATATGAATCAATTAGAAAGAGTAGAGAAATCAAGAGAAAGATTGATGAGCAAAAAGGAATAAACAATATAAAAGATGTATTTTGATATTGTTAATATTGAATATTGTATCTAGGATTAGAAAATAAGAAATTAAAGTAATTGAAAGCGTTGGTAGGAGAGAAAAGGAAAGTATGTTGTGAGGAGTATAAAGGATTAATGTTAAAAGAATTGAGAAAGAAAAATTTATATTTAATAGATTTAATAAAGTCAAGGTCAAAGGTATGTTTAGAGATGTTCCAAAAAGTGATAGTAAAAGGAAGTTCATGAAAAGAATTGAAATCAATAAGAAAATTAGAAGGACGGTATGAAAAGATAATAAGATTAGGTGAATGGCCATGAATAGAAGGTGTAGAAAGAAGAGAATCTTGAATGAGTGTTAAAGAAGAATTAATATCAGATGAGAAGATAGAATTAGAATTACGAATGATAGATATGAAATGATCGATAATAGAATGAAGTTCAAAAGAGAATTTAGAAAGGTTAAGCCAAATAGGTTTTTGAGAAGCGATAAGTATTTTTTTATCATAAGAAGAATTAAATGCAATATAAATAGCGAGACCAAGCATATCATAAAAAGAAGAAATATCATGATGATAAAGAGTCATATCAATAATAGGAATATGAAAAGCGGGGAATTTCAAATTACTAGGAGTTACTTTTTCATGAGAATGAAGAAAAGCAAACCATCTAAAATTGAGAAAATGGATACGAGGTTTATCATTAGAATTGATAGCGGAAAACATCTGAGAAATAAAAAGACCAGGTTTGATAGAAGAAGAAGAAGAAGAAAAGAAAGCAGGCTTGGATAAAACACACGGATTAGAAAATACAAGATTGTTAAATTGATGTTTGAGAGTAGAAGGGTAAGATTGGTTAGAATGAGTTTCATATGTAAGTATAATTGTATTAAGGTCAGCAACAACAGATCTGTATTTTTTAAAGATATGACCAGGAGAAGTATCGTAAAAATTAGACCAGTGGGAAGCAAGTTTATAAAAGAAATCAAACAGAATAGATTTTTTTCTTTCTCGAGGGATCCATTTTGCAACATTAGAGAAGACATATCTAGGGTGAGTATTATGAGAATTGAAAGCACGAGCATTAGAAACATCAGTAAAGAGTTGCAAATTAACAAAATGAATAATATGAAAGATAAATATATCTTTTTGGGAAGAAGAAAGGATATTATGAGAGAGAATAAAAGAGGTTAGATATTTAAGGTCACACCAAGAACCGATAGGTTTAATATTATTAAGTTGCGGATTATGAAAGAAGAAAGATTTCAAAATAAAAGGGGTATATTCAGGGAATAAAGAGTGCATACATGAAAGGAGTAAATAAGAATAAGAGCGTTCTCCGAGACCATAATAAATATCTCTAACATAAAGAATAATTTTTTTATAGAGGTCTAAAAAATATTTAAAAACAATAGGAAAATCATTTTTAAAATAATAAGCAGTATATAAGAAGTCGAAAATAATAGAAGATTTATGAGAAAGATTAGAAGAGTCAATTCTAGAAATATTAAAAAAGATACAGAAAATTTTATCTTCAAGAAGAATATGTAATTTGTTAGAAGAATCAGTTTTAGTAGAAGAAGAATGTAAAATTAAAAGAGGGTCAGCATGAGTAGTCATATATAAAATAAAAGAATAGCATTTAAATAGATTTTTTAGTTTTTCTAAATTTCTGTTCAACAATTTTGACTTTTTTCTTAGTTTTTTTAGGTTTAGTAGATTTATTAGATGGGGTAACAAGAATAGATTTAGGTACGAGATCGAGAAAACGTTTTTTAAAAAAGAAAAATAGTGTAGTGAATTTATGAAAAATATGAAGTGTAGATGGTATAACAATGTCAGAATTGATGGAAAATGTAGAAATAAAAGAAGCGTAATCATATTTACCATAATTAAAATCAAAAATATTTTCATGTTGAATAGGAATAGAAAAAAGAGATAAATAATCAAAATTATAAACAAATTGAGAAGTAGAAAATTTGTGATTAAGAATAATATTAAATAATTTCTTAGTAGAAATGGTATTATTAGAAATATCAAGAATATCAGAATTAATTTTCTCAATATTGTTATCAGAGTTCACATAAATAAATAAGGTTTTAATAAAAGGCTGTGTAGATTTGACTAAGTTATTATTTTCGTATAAATGGAGGGAATTATTAATCCAATCAGTATCCATGATGAATAATATGAATAAAAAAAAACTAAAGAATTGAACTAATATAAAGAGAAAATGAATATAATATTGAAAACGTGAGGAGAAAGAAGAACCTCAAAAATGACGAATTAAGTCATAAAAGTCTTGTAACAGCACGTGAATTTATTTGTAATAATAATATTTAAATGTGAATAAAAAGAAAAAATAGGATAAACAAGACAGTAAATAGAATAAAAAAAATTATAAAAATATAAATTGTTTTTATAATTGGTATAAAAAATTGAATGGTAATTAGAGTAAAAAATAAAAAGGAAAATGGAAAAAAAAAGAACATTATGCATACCAAGAGTATCAAAGGAAACATTATTAAATGACATAATAAAAAAAATATCAAGTATAAAAATAGGAACAATATATAAAATATTCGAATTACCAATAAGAAATCAAGAAGATTATAAAAAAATAATAATAATAATAGAATTTAAGGGAGAAAGAGGGAAGGAATTAGAAAAAATACTAGAAGAAGGGAAATCAATAAAATTAATTTATAAAGAGCCGTGGTATTGGAAAGTGTTTTTGTATAAAAAAGATAGTAAAATATGTGATTAAAAGAAAAAGAAACTCCAAGTAATAAAGTCTAAAATAAAGACATGAAATAAGAAATAAGACATACCGTAAAAGGAAAGTAAATAAAGTGTAGAATTATCAGAAATATGAGAAAGTTGATATAAAACAAAAGCGGAAGATAATGCAACTAAAAATAAAGTAAATAATACAAGAATTTTAATAAATTTTTTATCTTCATCTTTCAAAATATAGAGTAAAGATAGAGGCATCCAAAAAATAGAAAAGATGACAATACCAAATAAGCCAAGATATATATATTGCATAGTAAGAGGATTAATATTATTATTAGAATTTACATAATATAAAGTAAGAATAAAAGGAATAGCACATAAGAAAATAGAAAAAATATAAAATTTTTTAAGATTACCACGAATATTACCCCATAATTCATCAACATATGGTGTGTAAATAGATAAACGATAATAGGAATATAGTAAAAAAAAGCCAGATAAGGATAAAAATAAATTAGAAAGAGACATTTATAATTTATTATTAGAAAAAATTTTGTAAAATTGATTAAAAAGAAAATTTAAAGGAAAAAGAAAAAATATGATAACGGATAGAGAAAAGAAAGCAAATTTTGAAAGATATAAAAAGAATCAAAAAGTAAATTTATTAACGTCAAGATTTACAAATGATACATGGGAAGAGAACAAAGAATTTAGAATGGAAAAAGAGATAGGTTGTGTATATTGTAGTCCAGACCCAATAAAAAAAGATATAGCAATAAATTCAATATTATTGATTTTAGAAATGAATAATTCAATGAATAGAATAATAGGAGTAGGAATGATAAAAAATCACCCAATTTGTAATAAATATAAGGTGTATAAGAAAGATAATTATAACCGATATGTATATTTGGGAAAAAGAAGAATAGATAGAGAAGAAATGAGCGAAGAAGAAGAAGAAATAATGAAAGTATTTGATATATTATGTTTTAAAGGAAATAGACATATGAAAAGAGCAAGAGGATTAAAATCGTTTCCACTAGATACATTACATCGAATAAATGAAGGGTCAGGAGTAGATTTAATAAAACGAATAAGTGAAATGTTTAAAATAAGATTAAGGACATAAAAATATATATAGAATCTATAATAGTGTAAATGTATGATATAAATGATTATAGTGAAGAAGAATTATATAAAGTATTAAATTTAAATAAAGATGTAAATGATAGGGAATTAGAAGCAAAAATAATATTTATGTATAGAAAGTATAAGAATTTGCAAACAGAAGCAGGTGAAAAATTAGCAAAATTTTTTAATGATATTCACGATTATTTTTTTAAGGAAGAAAAGAAAGAGGGATTTGAGAACCAAGATAGTAAAGAAGATGAGTCACCAAGAGGGGAAAATAATGAAAAAAATGAAGAAACACAAGAAGTAGTATTAACAAAGGAAGTAGAATCTTCAAAAGGAGTATTAAATCCACTGATACAACAAACAATACAAAGAGTAATAAGTATAGATAGTCAATATAGAGAAGATAAGAAAAAGTTAGCAACAGATTTTACATTTAATCTATCGGAACCATTAAAAGATGTAGTATCATTAAGTTTATATTCAGTACAAATACCATATACATGGTACACAGTAAATAGTAATTTTGGAAGCAATTTTTTCTTTTTGAAAGGAGATGCACCAGGAATAAACAATGGAAATTTTGATTATAAGATAGAGATAACGCCAGGAAATTATACAGCAGAGAATTTAGTAACAGCAATAAATGATGCATTTCAATTAGCAACATTAAATACACCAGATGTAAATTTTGGAACCACAAATATAAGTTATAATGAAAATAATCAAATAACAACACTGAAATTGTTTATAGAGCAGAATTATACAGAGACAAGTTATTATTTTGATTTCATGACATGGTCACAATCATCTAATCCATTAAGAAGGAGAGATGAGACAATAGCATCATTTTTAGGATTTCAAGAACAGATATATTATTTTGATGAATTGACATCATATAGAGGAGGATTAGGTGGATTAGGAATATTAGGACAGAATGCAGACAGAGTAGCAGAATATTGGGTAGATGAAACATCAAAAAAATTTGAAATAATAAGATATTATGGTCCAGATGAATATGTAGAAGGGGTATCAAGAGAGGATATAAAGATAACAATAGAGTTAAATATAAATTGGAATGCAGATGAGAATGGAACATCAGTATCAAGAAATACATTAGAAACGGAATTAAATAATGCACTTAGAAATAGCGACAAATTGACATTTAGCTCACAATTAACGAGAAAAACAACAAATATAAACGAATTAGGATACAATGAAATTGTACCAGAGTTATCAAAAACTTATTATTCGTTAAAAATAGAATTTGATAGAGCAACAACAACGAATGATTTACAATTAAAAACATATATAAAGTTTCCAAGTGAAAATAATATACCAGTAGGAAAAAAGAAAGTATGGACAGGTGGTACATCCGGATTTAGATTTAAAGAAGAGGGGAATGAATTGAATGAATTAATATCAGAATATAAAACAACATCGTTATCAACAAACAGATATAAAGTATTAAGAAATCCTTATATAAGATTGATATGTATAAAGGATTTATTTGATATAGAAGAAAATAATTTTAGATTAACTCTAGAAAATTCATGGAATGAAGAAAATGTTTATAGGTTCACAGATGTATCAGGAGGGAATAATTATGTAACAGATGTATCAAGTAGCTTTATAATGAATGCAGATAATATAAAAGAAATAGTTTATAATAAAGATAATGACGGAGATTATATAGATACAAATGGAAATAAAATATATAGAGCAGAATCATTATATAGTGATTTTAAAAGTATAGAAGGTTATACATTAGCAAATTATTTAAATACATTGAATATAGAATTAAATTTAGCAAACGAGCAAACAAAAAATGATAGAAATTTAGAAGGGGATATAGTAATGACAAATAGTAGATTTTATTTAACAGAAAACTCAGAAATATCATTAGATATAGATATAAAAAAAATATTTGAAAGATATAATTTTTACATTGATATAGGGGTAACATCACTATTAAAATATCTATTTAATTACGAAACAAATGCAATGTATGATTTGTCAGATAATGTGTTTGAAAGCACATCAAATATAAATGCAACATACACATTTATAAAAAATGATTCAAGAGGACATTTATTATTTACAGTTTATCCAAAAGCAGATACAGCAATAAGAAATATGCCGAAAATAGATGTAGTAATAATATTTCCAGGAGAATATTATGTAGTAACGACAATAGAAGAATTAGTAGAAGTAATAAATAATGCAATATCATCAACACTTGATTATGAGAATGATGGAGAAACATTGTCAGGTACATCAATAAATATATATCAAATAAATAATCAAGAAATAAAAAGTGAAGTTACAGTAAATATAAGAAAAATATTAACAGAAAATGATTATAAATTAATAGCTTATGATCCAGGATATGAATTTGAATTAACATCAGAACTAACAAGTTGGGAAGAAGATTTATATTTTAAGAAAGAAGTATTAAATCCAATAACGCAAGGAGTAAATATAAATAATGAAGGAAATGAATATACAACAATAATACTAGGAACACCGATATTATTAAAAGTGATAATAGTAACATCTTTAAATAATAAATTTAAGTTAATAGCATATAAAAATGGTGTAATAGATAACAGTAGTAGTATAAATGATATAGAGTATGAGATTCCAGCAGGGGAATACAATAGAGATCAATTAATAGTAGTATTAGATAACGCAATAAAGAGTAATGAAATGACAAAGAATAGTAAAATAGAATTATATGAAAGAGAAGATGCGATCGGAGCATTGCAACGATATACAAAAATAAGAATAGAATTGCAAAAACAATACACAGCAACAGATTATAAAGTAGTATTTTACGATCCATTTAGTTTTGCAGCATGTTATACAGGAGTACAGAGTGTAAGAACAGCAACATTTGATAATACATTAGGTTGGACATTAGGTTTTAGAGAATATACAACATATTTTTTAAGGTCATATACACCAGTAAATGGAGAATATACATTAACAGGGAGTACAACAGTAAGTACAGATTTATACAATTATTTATTGATAACATTAGATGATTTTAATCAGAATCATTTAAATGATGGTTTAGTAACAATATCAAATAAGGATACAGAAATAAGGAATCCAATATATGCAGAAAAGTCAAAATACAAATGCGATCCAGCAACAAAAGAAATAATATATGAAACATCAAGAAACGAAGCAGGAAATAATTTAACACAAGCACAATTATATACAATAACAGAAATAGCAAATTCAAGAGTAAATACAATAGGAGAAAGTAGTGAAAATTACGGAAGTGGTCCTTTTGTAAAAGATGTATTTGGTTTGATACCAATTAAGACAGCATCTTTACAAAATGGAAATGTTTATGTAGAATTTGGAGGAACATTACAGAACCAACAAAGAACATATTTTGGACCAGTAAATATAAGTCGTATGGCGGTAAGGTTATTAAGTGATAAAGGTGATGTAATGAATTTAAATGGGTCAAACTGGTCATTTTCATTAATAGCAGAGCAATTATATCAAAGTTAATTTATATAGAAGATGGATTATAAAGAATTAGCAGGAATATTAATAATTTTACTAGTTTATTATGACTTGTATAAAGAGCAGAAGTATTATTTATATATTTATTTAGTAGGGATAATAGTAAATTATACGATAAATAATTTATTGAATAAAAATACAACATACATGAATGATAGAGAAGATATGGTATATGGAGAGCCATCATTATTAATTCAACATGTATCATATTCATTAAGTTATATAATGAATATAACAGAAAACAATTTACTGTTGTTTGGAGGAATAATATTGTTATTTACATTAATATTAACAGAAAGTAATTATGAAGATAAAAAAAATATAGAAATAATATCGGGAATGATATTTGGAAGTTTGATAGGTTTTTTAAGTTATGAATTATTTAAATTATCATGAGGAATGAATTTTCTATATTCTCGCATACCACCAGAATATTCATCAATATTGACAAAACCTTTTTTCATTAATTCTTTAATTGCTAATTCAGAAGCATTACATTCGCTGTGGGCACAATAAGCAATAATAGGTAATTCATATATATCAATTTTTTTGTCTTCTACAAGTTTAGCAAGTTTAGGATAATGAATACGAATAACATCATGAAACCAGTTTGTTAAATCAGGAGTTGACATTTTTTTAATATTTTTATGAAATAGATTGAATGAATAAGGAATATGGTCTTTTGCAAAATATTCAGCAGGTAATGCATTAATAATAACATGAAAACCATCTTTGTATTTATTCATAAATTGTTTGAATTTATATTTACAAATGACAATTTTAGTGTATATTTGATTATCCCATGTTTGATTTTTAGTTTTTTCCACAACAAAATGTAAATGTCGAAAATAGGTAGTTTCAATAGATTGATTACTTCTCTTAGCTTTATATACTTGAGGACAGTCAATTTTGAATGAAACTTCTCCTTTACTATTAGAATTTACAACACCATGATTATCAAAATTACCATAAGCTTTTTTAGCGTCTAATATGATAGGAGATTTATTATTATTCTTATCAGCAGCCCAGTAAAGGATTTTTTTAGATGCAAATTTAGGTCCTAAATTAAGGTCAATTTTAAGATCATATTTCTTGGGTGTTTTAAGTTTGAAATCATGATTGTTAATAAAATTACTAACAAAATCATATTTTTGTAACCAAGTAGGTTTTAAAGATTCTTTGGATTTAACTACATTGTCAATATCAAAATCTAAACAACTAGCACATGTACCTTTTGTCATTATATATAATAATATATTATTATATATTTAATTTAAAATTTTATTGAGATTATAATCACATGATTGTAAAGCACCTTCAACCCAACTTTGTGTAAGACTGTAATTTTCCCCACAAATATACAAATTAGGAAGAGGATTCGAAATAAATTGTGAAATATATTCACTATCTATATCTTTATTCCAATAACCAACACCACAATCCCAATTAAAGACCCAAACTTTTTCAGGTTGATTAATATTAATATTAAATGTTTTATTAACAAGATTAACAATTTTTTGTTTTAATTGAGATTGAGAAAGATTATCCCAGAATTTGGTATAAATATGGTCAGTATATGAAATCATAATAATACCTTTTTCATGGTCAATTGGAATAATATAACGTAAATGATTATTAGTAACCGTTTTTTTAATATTTTTAAACCAGACATCATCTTTATGAAATTTAGCATAAACACGACATAAAGGCTTACATGTAATTGAATCATTTAATATATGTTTAATATGATTAAATATATTGAATTTTAGCAAAGCAGGCTTAGGTAAACAAAATATAACATTTTTAGAATAAATAGTGT
>MDTE01055682.1_pt1 | contig 14879 bp, 14 predicted proteins | sample 811231 | NCBI WGS metagenome assembly MDTE01 (sample SAMN05326651, study PRJNA326480) | marine metagenome | isolation source: seawater | place: Indian Ocean: Red Sea | collected 2010 | reverse complement strand
ATTTCTTGGATTCCATCCAATCTTTTTCTGATAATCTCTTCCCATCGAAATCAGAGACGGGAGGTCGGCCCGATTCGCATTCCGCTCGTATTTACTTAACTCATGCTCATGAGACATCTCAATAGCATCAAAACTACAGACATCCACGCAAATACCACAAAGGATGCAGCGAGCCAAGTTGATTTCAAAGCTATCAATTATTTTCCTTCTTCGGCTCTTTAGTGGGTAGAGGGGATTGTCTTTCATCTCAGCCGACATACATTGCGTTGGGCATTCCCTTACACAGACCATACAGCCTGTGCAATAAGGCTCACCTACGTCCCCATCCCACGTTAAAGCGGGAAATCCCATGTACCTATCTTCCAAATTTAGCCGCTTTTCAGACTCGGGGTACTCTGCGGTGACTGGCTCACGCCACGCCGACTTCAATGTGACTGCTAAACCTCCAACAAAACCGATGATGCCACCAATCATTCAGGTTTTCCTCCAGTTTCAAGAGGGGAAATTCCAACTTTTGATCTCAATTTTTTGGCAGATATTAGCCTAATGGTTTCTCGCTCCATCGAACTACTTGCACTGAATCTAATTATGTAAACGGTAGCAATCAGAAATATTCCTGACAAACAGGTTAGCACCCATAGAGGAATACTATAAAAAAGAACTATGGCAGTCATCAAAATATTTAAAAATGAGAGTGGAACAAGCATCTTCCACCCGAATGCCATAAGCTGATCTATCCTGAGGCGTGGATAAGTCCCCCTTATCCAGAATATTAACCAGATTACTGCTGAGGTTTTTAATAATAGCCAAATCGCCGACAGGGTTGTATGTAAAAATCCGTCGAAAGGCATGACCGGCCAAGACCAGCCCCCGAGAAAAAGCAATACGGTCAACACAGCTATAGTGAATGTATTCATGTACTCAGCCAAGAAAAAAATCGACCAGTGCGCTCCGCTGTACTCCACAAAAGGGCCACCTACAACTTCCGATTCTGCGTGATGAATGTCAAAAGGAGTCCTTCCAAGTTCTGCCAGAGCTGAAGTCAAGAATATAAAAAGTCCCAACGGTTGAACCAAGGCAAAAGGAACCGAATTCTGTTGAGTAACAACCTCCGTGAGGTCTAAGGATTGGGCCAGCATCACCACTCCTAATATGGCCATTATAAATGGAATTTCATAGCTAATTAGTTGTCCCGCAGCCCTGAGCCCCCCCATAACGGCCCATTTATTTGCTGAACCCCACCCTGCCATAACAAGACCCAAAACAGACAAAACTGAAACAGCGACTATATAAAGGAGCCCTAAGTCTAAATTCTCGACTACAACCTGCTGAGCGACTGGTATGGTGACCCACATTAAAAAAGCCGGAACAAAAACTGCAATTGGGGCTAACCAGTAAATCCCCTTGTCTGCCCATGTGGGTAATATGTCCTCCTTGGTTATTAATTTCAATGCATCTGCCACTGGCTGCAAAATACCCCTAAAACCTACCCTGGTTGGCCCCATGCGCTGCTGGATCCTCGCCAAGGCCTTTCGTTCTGCGTAGGTAAGTAATAGAACTACAAATGAAACGGACAACATCAATATGACAGCCTTTGCCAAAATAATGAAGACTTCGGAGAGTGTCATCTATCAACTTCACCCATAATCAAATCGATTGATCCCAGTATCAGAACTGCATCTGCAAGATAAGCTCCTCGAAGCATTTGTTCCAAAGCCTGTAGATTGGCAAAGGAAGGCGCACGCACTTTGACACGATATGGTTTATCAGTCCCGTCACTTACCAAGAATACCGCTAGATCTCCTCTTGGGGATTCGGTTCGAACAAATACTTCGCCTTTAGGAGGGCGGACTATTCTCCTAACCGATGCTGAAATATCCCCTTCGGGAAGGTCCCGAACAGCCTGTTCAATAATTTTTATTGACTCACGCATTTCTTCAACACGAACATAGAACCTATCCCAACAATCCCCATATGTTCCAACAGGAATATTAAAATCAAAACGATCGTAAATTGAGTATGAGTCCGTGACACGTATATCCTCAACCACCCCAGAAGCTCTAAGAGCAGGCCCTGTCACACCAAAATCTATCGCATCAGGGCCGCTTATAGAACCAACACCCTTCGTTCTAGCAAGAAACATTTCATTTTTTGAAATCAAGGCATCACACTCCTCGATTCCACGTTTTAGATGATCAAGCACTTCTACTATGCGTTTTTGAAAGTCTCCAGGCAGATCTTCCTTAATCCCGCCGATACGAATGTAATTGTGCATCATCCTTGCACCGGTAATACTTTCAAATAAATTCTGGATTTTTTCACGTTCCCTAAAAGCATACAAAATAGGGGTCATCGCTCCTGCATCTAGACCATAAACACCATAAAAGAGCATATGGCTAGCAATACGATTTAGTTCACACAGAATCACCCTTATGTATTCGGCACGCTCGGGAACATCTACGTCCATTATTTTCTCTGTTGCGAGACAGAATGCTAGTTCAGAATTAAGATTTCCAACATAATCCATCCGGTCGAATAATGTCACAATTTGAGCGTAATGTTCGCTTTCACAAATTTTTTCAGAGCCTCTGTGCAAGTACCCAATATGTGGCTCAGACTTAATGATCCTCTCCCCATCAACCCATATCACCAACCGAAAAACTCCATGGGTACTTGGATGTTGAGGACCCATGTTGATCATGAGATCAATGGAGCCATCCATCTCATTTCTATTCTCATGGACTTGCATATGTTCAGCCCCAGTTAGATTTGACCACTATCACCACTCCTCATAATCATGAAAAGGAAAACTTTTTCTCCCTGGGAAACCCTCGAATCCTTCATAGAGAAGTAGTGGGGAGAGATTATTATGGCCGAGGAAGATTACTCCGAACAGATCGTGTCCTTCACGTTCAAACCACTCAGCGGAGCGCCAAACAGAGGTAACCGTTGGAAGTTTGGGGTTCGTTGAGGATACAGAGGTTTTAAGGGCCACTTTGTAATATGTTGATAAAGAGACCATGTGGTAAACAATCTCGAACCTTTGTTCACTAACTTCATAGTCAACAACCGAAATTGAACAAAGGTAGTCAAATAAAAGCTCTTCCGAGTCTTTCAAGAACTGACAAATCTGTACGAGTGCATTTCCTGGCACCCTTATGGTGACGAGATCAACACAAACCGTCACCTCAGACTGAAAATCGGGCGGCAAAATTCTTTCCAGCAACTCGAAGAGCTCCTCTCCACGTGAGTCAAGGCGAGGGGGAGCAATTGGGATCTCCCGAGCGCGGCCTCCCGTTAAAGGTTTTTTATTCACCATTTTGTTCTTTAGTGAAACGGTTTTGATTCCTGGAATCTAGCTGGATTTTCTCTTGAAGTTGCATTATGCCGTGCATCAAAGCTTCCGGCCTGGGAGGACAACCAGGAACGTAAACGTCAACGGGAATTAAATGGTCAACACCCATTACCACAGAATAGGACTTGTAATAAGGGCCCCCATTTGTTGCACAGCTACCCATAGCAATAACCCATTTAGGATCAGGCATTTGTTCATAAAGCAACTTTATGGGATCAGCCATTTTTTTTACTACAGTTCCCGCGACAATCATGACATCAGCTTGACGAGGAGAAGGCCAAGTCACAACTCCAAATCGATCAAGATCATGATGAGACATATGGGTACTGATCATTTCTATCGCGCAACATGCCAACCCGAAAGATAGGGTCCACAAAGAGGATTTACGAGCCAGCGAGAATAATTCATCAGACTTAGCTGTTACAGCATTAGGTAAAACCCTGTTAAACACACTGTCGGGCACATTATTACCCAAATCAGACTTATATCCTTCACCAATCTGCCCAAATATTTGATTGGGTATATTATCGGCAGATGAGGTATCTGACGAGACGGTATTGTCCTCTTCGTTTACCGCCACTGCAGCACTCCCTTACGCCAACCGTAAATCACCCCAAAGAACAGCACGGCAATAAATACCAACATCTCATAAAAAACTATGGGCACAGACTCCACAAAAATTAGAGCCCAGGGGAAAAGAAAAACCGCTTCGACGTCAAAAATAATAAAAATAATCGCAAAGACATAATACCTAATCTGTATTTGCGACCAATGATAGGGTGCAGCAGGTATTCCGCACTCGTAAGGTGAGTCCTTAGCTTTTGACGGTCGACGTGGAGCAATAAGTCTTGAGGCGACAAACATTAATAAAATTGCCACCAATCCGACTGCCGCCACCACGAGCACCGCTATCCAGTTTAAAACGTAACCTTCCGACAACAAGCCACCCCACATCGCGTCTCGTATCTCAGTCGCAGAAAACAGCTACAAAATCTTATCACATATGAAGCCCTATTCCTTACTAAATCTGAAGATACCCCCTAAGATAGAAGCGGTTTGGCATGCAAACCATTTACAAGATTTGGTTCCTATAAATTGGGTCTTATCCCGAGCGTGGGACTTTTTTCAGCGATATTGTTATAATCGCGCCACATTTCAATTATCACCCTAGGCGATACCTAAATTGCAGAGAATTTCTAGACAATTCCTGCTTTCAGGGATCTCCTAAACGGACTCCAAGCTAGGGAGAATAGATATGGGCCAATCTGTCACTGTTCCAATAACGATTTCTGTGAATGGAAAACAACACTCCGCTGAAGTAGAGCCACGTCTCTTGCTTGCTCAGTTCTTACGAGAAACTTTGAGTATGACTGGAACGCATATCGGGTGTGATACAACAAGCTGTGGAGCCTGCACAGTAATCATCGACGGTAGTTCGGCAAAATCCTGCACGGTACTTGCGGTGCAAGCTAATGGAGCTGAAGTAACCACTGTTGAGGGTTTGGCAGACGGAGACACCCTTCATCCCATTCAAGAAGGATTTTGGGAGAAACACGGTCTGCAGTGCGGATTCTGTACACCTGGAATGATGATGTCGGCTGTAGCCCTGCTGAACGACAATCCAGAACCGTCTGAAGAAGAGATTAGGCACGGACTTGCTGGTAACGTGTGTAGATGTACTGGGTACCACAATATCGTTTTAGCTGTTCAATACGCCGCTGACAAGATGAAGTCTTAACAGTCTGCATTACCAAACGTAGCCATAGAAACATATCAATGAGAGGCAGCATATGATTCCCGCACCATTCCAGTACCACAAACCCACTTCTGTTGCTGAGGCAGCAGAGTTGCTTAAAAAGCACGGATCAGACGCCAAAATACTGGCGGGCGGGCACAGCCTTATTCCACTAATGAAATTAAGGCTTGCGCAGCCAGAAGTGATAATAGATATTGGGGCTATAGAATCGATGTCATACATACAGGAGCGAGAAGAGGGCATTGCAATAGGGGGCACAACTCACTACGTTGACATAGCAAATTCTTCAACAGTTCCCAAGGCCCTTTCAGAAGCAGCGGCACAGGTGGCGGATGTACAGGTACGAAATAGAGGGACTATCGGAGGAAGCCTTGCTCACAGTGACCCAGCTGCTGATCTCCCAGCCGCTCTCGTAGCTCTAAAAGGTCAGATTGTAACTAGTTCTACGAATGAACATCGAACTCTGGAATCCAATGAATTCTTTCAAGATCTGTTCACTACCGCCCTACGAGAAGACGAGATTATAAGTGAGATATTAGTCCCAGCAGAGTCCGATGAGACTGGGTCTGCGTACGTGAAATTTGGCAATAAAGCCTCACATTACGCAATAGTAGGTGTAGCTGCATCAGTGACACTCACTAATGGAAAATGCATTGAAGCGAGTATTGGCGTTACCGGAGCGGGACCAGCAGCTTACCAAGCAAGTGAATCGATATCTGAACTGGTCGGATCCGATCTTGGTGACGGCGCGATTGAGAAAGCATCTGCAAAAGCCGGAGAAGGAGTCGACTTTAACGATGATGTGCATGCATCGGGTGAATACAGGGCCCATCTCGTTACTGTCTTCGCAGAGCGAGCTATCAGATTGGCAGCCTCGAGAGCTGGCTAAGAAAAAACTTTTTCCAAAAACATTCAATACATCACTGGACAAGGCGTGGTATATTGATGGCGTAATTAAATAGTTCGTCCCGAGTGGCAGGCGAGGCCCCAGTCCTTTGACCCTGTCCGGCAACCTTAACTCTCAAGGTGCCCCTGGGGAAGAAGACGAGGTCCTATATGGACAAAGGGTACGGGCTCTCCGTACACCGGAGGGCTTTTTTATTGCCCCTCGCTAATTCCCTATAACCAATCGGGACATCAAGGAGATGTTCCAATAGTTATGGGTAGAAAAAAGCAACTTAAGGATATTATTCACACCGAGACACGTTGGAAAGACCATATTCCAGAACGAGATAAATTCCGTACCGCATCTCTTAGAAAATCCCCAAACCTGGATCTTTATCACAGCATATTTTTTATCGCCGAAAAAATAGGTAGCATAGATGTGGAGTGGGCTTGGGAATTACGGAAAACCCACGGATCCGACTGGATAAAAAGATACGCCGACATATTGGATCCCGGGATACCAATAAGTCTAAACCTCAAAGTAAAGCCTTCTATTGCTTATAATTAACATCATCGTTTTCAAGGCTACATATAATCATCAACATAGCCTATTTATTAGATAGATATCAGTGGTTTAAAGTGTGAATAACACAGAAGGAAGATAAATGACTACTGACGATCAACTTGCATTCACCAACGTAGTTAAACTTCAAGAGCTTTATTGGAGCAAGAAACTATCCCCTGTAGAAACCACAACCTTATTAATAAACCGAATAGAAAAGCTAAACGGCAAGTTGAATGCTTTCTTAGAATGTTCTTTTGACAATGCTATGGAAAGTGCTCATGTTGCAGAGAAAGAAATTTATTCGGGCGTTCACACAGGACTATTGCAAGGTATTCCTATTGGTATCAAGGATCTGGAGCTCACAAAGGATCTAAAAACTACATCAGGGTCCCTGATACATAAGGACTTCATCCCAGATTCTGATTCCGTAGTAGTTAAAAGAATAAAATCTGCTGGCGCAATTATATTAGGTAAAACAAATACTCCAGAATTCGGGTTACTCGGGGAAACAAAAAATCTATTGGGTGACCATTGCCGAAACCCATGGAATAACGCCAAAACTGCTGGAGGATCTAGTGGGGGTTCTGCTGCTGCTATTGCATCGGGCATGTGTCCTGTGGCAAGCGGATCGGACGGCGGTGGTTCGATCCGGATCCCTGCCAGCTTTACTGGAACCTACGGAATCAAGCCAACACAAGGCAGAGTTCCTAGAGCAAATTTAATCCCACCTATTTCCAGCCACACCTCGCAACCTGGTCCAATGGCACGTTCAGTGAAAGACTGCGCGTTACTATTCCAAGTAATCGCTGGAGACGATTCCAACGATATATTTTCCTTAACTGATAAAGTTCCTAACTTCATCAAAGCGTCAGAAAAAGGCTCCTCGGTAGGCATCCAAGGATTAAAAATGGGATGGACACCAGATTTCGGATTTGCAAAAGTAGATCCTCAAATTCTTTCAATCTGTGAAAAGGCGGCCAGATCCTTTGAATCTCTTGGTTGCAGCGTGGAAAATTCCGATTTCCAGATAGAGGACCCTTTTATGTCATGGTTAACCTTATTCAGCACTGGCAGCCTTGCCTCAAACGCACAATATTGGCCTGACAGATCTGGGGAAATGACAGACTACGCAAGAGACATATATGGACTGGCCAGTAAATTTACAGCTGCTGATTTCAGTAGAGCGGTAGCTAATATTCAGACGATAAGAAACGAACTTAACAGGCAATTTGAAGAGTTCGATGTACTTCTTTCACCCACAATGGCTGTCCCACCTTACGACTGTGGCGAACCACCAAAAATGATTGATGGAAAACACACTGAAGGCTCTTGGGAATGTTTACCTTTCACTTACCCCATTAATTCAGCTGGATACCCTGCAGCAAGCATCCCTGCAGGTATGACGAAAGATGGTCTACCCGTTGGGCTCCATATAATTGGAAAATTCGCGGACGAAGAAACCGTAATCAGAGTGTCAGCTGCTTTTGAAGCAGCATACCCCTGGGCACACTTATATCCCACAGATAAGATAAATTCCTAACATAACTTTTCACATTTCCCAAATCGCGACATTATTTGATCAATAGTCCATAAAGTACCTAGATCAGTCTCTATTAGAGCTAATTTCACTCCGCTATTTTATACCTAAGAATAAGGAATCACAAAGCCTGTTTTTTATTTCATGAATTATATATAATTAAAAACCTTTCCTAATTATTAGAAAATATTTTCAATCTATTCAACATTCACTGAAATAGTACAAATCAGGATGCAATTAACTAAACATTGTCTAAAATAGCGAATCAGATCAAAGGTTGTTTGAATAGAAGGTACCAACGTAAAACAGACTTTTCAATTCCAAGAATTCCAACTTTAAGCATACGTAATGTTTCAAAGCCATACAGACCCCGAATCCCTGTAAGACTACACACATTCGACACCTTTAGTTCAATTGACTATCGATATATGTGGCTAGCTACCGTTATATTTAGTAGCGGATTTTGGCTTCAACAAGTTGTAATTGGATGGCTAGCTTACGAAGTCACCCAATCCCCTTTGTTAACTAGTGTAATAATGTGCCTAGACGCTCTACCAATACTGCTAGGGGCCCCTTTAGGTGGCGTAGTCACAGACCATTTTGATAAGAGAAAATTACTAGCTTTCATATACTGCTACCAAGCCATATTACTAACACTATTTGCAATAGTGATCGCAACAGGACAGATAGCCCCTTGGCATTTGTTTGCATTTGTATTCATGATGGGAATCGCTTGGACCATTCACGATCCAGCCCGTATGTCATTAATCACATCCATAGTCCCAAAAGAGAAACTGGTGAATGCGTTCGCCTTAAACTCCTTGGCCTTCAGCATTATGAGACTAGTGATGCCCGCTCTGGGAGGTTTACTTCTTTCGTCCATAGGAACCTGGGCACTACTGTTGTTACAGGCTTGCCTAGTGGTCTCTGCAGGTCTCACTATCCAGCTAGTAAAACTTCCCAAACTCAGAGCCGACAATAGACCTCCTCTCAAATTGAAATACATTTTTTCAGAATTTCAAGTTGGTCTAAGATTTTTAAAAACACAGCCAACTCTTATTGGTTTTATGTTGTTAAGCGTTACTATGGTGATAGTCATAGTTCCTTTTGTAAACGGACTTATGCCGGTGTATGCAGCGGAAATATTTAAAACAGGGCCCAAGGGTCTTGGGCTATTACTCTCCGCAGCTGGATTAGGCTCCCTTATTGGAACCCTAATACTAGCCTCTCAAAGGACAATTGCACGTCCAGGAGTTGTTGCATTTATAGCGATAGCAATTCTTTCTTTATTGATGTTTTTATTTTCCATAAACATGAACTATATGACCGCGTTGCTAATCGTCATGTTTTTCTCCGGTACTATGATGACCTATTTCTCGGTTGCCGGAGCTACTGTACAAAGTTTACTTCCCGAGAATTTACGTGGACGAATAACCGGAATCTACATGATGGCATGGGGTCTAATACCGGTAGGAGGACTTGTCGCAGGATTCATTGCAGACACTCTAGGCGCTCCGACCGCCACTAGAATGGGAGCAGTGTTAGCAATATGCTCTCTACTCACATCATTATTGTTGTTCCGATCCTTGTGGAACTACAGCACCAAAACACTCCAAAAACCTTTTATGCTAAAACCCGCCTCACAAACTCATCCCAACTCAAAGACCTATGCACCTCCTTACTCCTTACCAGAAATGCAAAGGATATCTACATCTGAGGCAGGGGCCGACTCTTAGAACTGAGATTCTTCGATCTTTAGATCGCTTGTTATAGTATTAGTTCAGCGAAATATGAGAAATATATGGGAGGACCCATTGGCTTCAGTTACTAGTCACAGCGACTCTTCTTTTATCAAAACGGAGGCTGTTTCACATAATGGAATGGTGGCCACTAAAGATAGATTGGCTACTGAGGCAGGTTTAGAAATACTCAGGATGGGGGGAAACGCAGTAGACGCTGGGGTTGCGTCTTGCCTTGCAGTCGGAGTAGTGGAACCAGAATCGAGTGGTATCGGAGGGGGTGGCTACATGGTGTTTCAAATGGGCGACGAAGGTGGAGTTATTGGCTTCCCCATGAAGGGTCCACTTGCAGGTTCACCAGATATGTATTCACTATCGGGGGAGGCATCAGTTGGTAGTTTTGGATGGGCGGGAGTCATAAATGATGAGAACATTCACGGCTACCGTTCTATTGCAGTCCCTGGGTGCATCGCAGGCTTAGTGGAGGCCCATAAGAGATTTGGGAATTTACCCTGGTCAGAGGTAGTTGCCCCAGCCGCCAACATAGCGCGCAAAGGCTTCTCACCTGAATGGTTCACACTGTATAAATTTGGCAGCTTGTCCCAGATGTTACTTCGCTACACTGAATTAAGGGACACATTCATGCCAGACAACCAACTGCCTTATGGTGGAATAGACGCTCCCTTCATTTTAAAACAACCAAACTTAGCAGATTCTTTAGATTCAATCGCAAGAGATGGAGCAGACTCATTTTACCGAGGCGAATTAACCGAAGATATTACCAAAGACATCCAACTCAATGGCGGTATTCTGACAGGCCAAGACTTCGATCAATATAAACCATTCTATTGGAAGAATGGTCTTGAATTTCAATATCGAGGCAAAATTATTCGCGTTCCAAATTATGCCAGTGCTGGAATAACAAGTGCCATGACTCTGAAGCTGCTCAACAAATTCGATTTGCCCTCTATGGGACATAACAGCGTAGAAGCCTTGCATCTGTACATTAACGCCGCTCGAATGGCTTATGCGGATAGGTTTGAATATGTAGCAGATCCGGAGTTTGCTGACGTTCCCTGGCAAGGGCTTGTTTCTGATATTTACACAGCCCGACGGAGTCGGGAAATAACAGCTAATTGTCCCTCAGGCTACATGCCTGGAAACCCCTGGATTGAGGAGGGCCGAGAACCTAAATTCGTACTTGAAAGCAGTAAGCCCCAGCCAGATGATGGAACTACTCATCTTACAGTTGTAGACAGCGAAGGAAATGCCGTTTCAATAACAAACACCATAATGTCAGGATTCGGGTCAGGTATTATTCCGAAAGGAACTGGAATCGTGATGAACAACGGAATGATGTGGTATGACCCTGTCCCAGGGAGAGTAAACTCTATTGCCCCAGGAAAGTACCCACTAAATAATATGACTCCTGCCCTAGTCCTTGGAAAAGACGGGGTGGAAATTGCCGTGGGTGCATCAGGAGGGAGAAGAATTACTAATTGTGTTACTTCGTTACTCTCAAAAATGATAGATTTCGGGTTAAGCCCGCAAGAAGCCATAGATGCTCCTAGAGTCGACTGCAGCTCCTCTACTACTGATGTACCAGTTGACTTGGATCCGGAAATTGTAAAAAGCTTGACGGAAAAAGGTCACAACATAAGAGTACTAGGTGAAGGATTCACTCAAACCGGGTTTGCCAAATTTGCCAGTCCCACAGCCATTACCAGGAGTAACGGAATATTCCTTGGAGGGGTCGATTCCTTTCATACAGCCCATGCAGCAGGACTTTAGCCGCTAAGCGACCGAACCAAACCTATAATATTTAACCAGTTATAATCTTCACGTCGACAGCGTCGGTCAGCAATTTCTTTGCCTTGTCCAATTTTTCTAAATGATCGAACCTAGCATGCTGCTGAAGTGAACCAACTGCTTCCATTGTTTCTATTGTATTCGTATCAACTATTACAGCCGCCACTTCTTCTTCCTCACACTCATACTTAACGTATTCAATCGGCTCCAGACCCCTGGTTAAAATAAAACACTGCATGTCCGTCTGAAGGGCAGACATCTGAACATCCGGCCTGTCACCCCTAACTATAACGGCTTTTCTGTCTTTAGTGGAAAAAAGGAATTCGCCTGGATCCATCCCAAATCCACCTACCATAAAGTTTTCAACCAATCTGCCAGAATACTCGGAACCAGTAAAAAACCTTGCCCCCAAGAGTTCGGAAATTTGACCCACCGTCAAACTCAGGAGAGTCCTATCTTCAGGTAGGAGTCCCAGTACATTAATGCCAGCTTTCTTAAAAGACGGCACTATCTTATTTTCCGCTTCCCTTCTGCCATACAGAGTCAAGCAATTTATCAGGATACCTAAGATATTTCCCTCAAACTTTTGAGCGTAAGGCAAACTTGAATCATTATCCTTAAAATCCGACACGACAAGGACTTTAGATCCTGTTGACTTGGCTATTTCAACATGGCCTGATATTGGCATATCGCTGGAGGAATCCACTACCACTAGCGAGCTATGGGAGGATTCTTCGTCAACTGTCTTTGCAACTTCTGAAATTTCATCGGAATGAAGAGTGGTTGTTCGAACGTTTTCCAAGCCCAATGTAACCTCTAGATCACTACCGGTGTGACCGTCAGGCCCAATTCTCACAAGACTAACCGAACCCTGATCATCTGATGCTATGCCAGCCAACGCCGTGGCGACCATCGTCTTACCGGCTCCGCGGTTTTGTGATGTTACATAAACGACGCCCATTCCCACACTTTCCAACTAATCTAAGACTTAAATTATTGCTGGGAGCTTCAAAAATCTAGGTTCGTACTCCACGACGTCTCCGGCGTAGTCTCCTTAGGCTTCTCTGCTTATCAAGCCTTTCTTGCTCTCCTTTGGAACGAAAGAACCGCCTATTGCGCAATTCTCTAAGAATTCCAGACCTCTGCATTGTGGTCTGAAACCGTTTAAGTAAAGCTTCTGGATCTTCACCATCTCGCTGGGTTACAAATGCCAACCTTAATCTCCCTATCGATTCAACATTTCATATCTCTTCATGGAACTCATCGCCATGAAAGAACCAAGTAAAGCAACTGAAGGGCACACGAGTCCCTTACAAGGTCGACAATTATAGCATAGTAACAGCCTAAGCTTATCGACACATTTAGTTGCGACCATGGTGCCTGAGGCTCTAATATTTCCCTATAGCTAATAATGAATCCTAGATGAGAAGGAGTTCGAATGGCCGGTCCTCTCAATGAATTTACCCAAGTAACTAAATTCGAGCCAGAAACATTCGGTGATCCTGGAATGAGAACCTTTCGGATCACCGCTGAAAGCGCGAGTAGCGCGGCGAAAGTGTGGTTGGAAAAAGAACAGTTGGCAGAACTATGCCTGGCGATGACTCAAATGGATCGCGAAAATAAGCCAACTTCAAACGACACTGACATTTCTCCTTCTGATCTTGAAGCTGAGCCCCTAACTAATCTGGATTTCAAGACAAACAGACTCGCCTTCGGCCACAATCCTGATTCAGGAATGTTTGTAGTCGACGCTTACGATCCTCAGCAAGAAGACGAAAATGATGAACCGACTGTTCGAATATGGGTAACAAGAGACCAGATACGAAGTTTCTCCCGTGACGGGCTAGCAATAGTATCCGCTGGCAGAGCCATTTGTGATCTGTGTGGAAGACCGAAAAATTTGGACGGACACTACTGTGAGAGAACAAACGGCCACAGTAAAGAAGGAGCTGAGAATCTATAAAAACCCTGTTCCAAACATACGTACGATTCTTGGAATATTGACTTGAGCTCAGGTAAGCAAGAAGATCCTCGTTCTCAATTTCCTTCTCCTGACGCTGACATTATTTACCCCGAACCTTCTGAAGCAAACTTGTTCTTGGAAACTGGAGAGTTCCTTGGTGGACACACAATGCCTTGGGGCTCTAACTATACATTTCTGGTTTGGCTTTCAGCGGAAAATCCAGACAAATGTATACAAGCCATTTACAAACCCAGGGACGGGGAAAAGCCTTTAAATGACTTCCCACATGGAACTTTGTATAAAAGGGAATTTGCGACTTACTTACTCAGTCAAGAACTGGGCTGGCCCAACGTTCCCCTAACGACTATAAGGGAAGGTCCGTACGGAGTAGGATCAATGCAGTTGTACATCGACTGTGACCCCAGAATTACCTATTTTGAACTTCGTGACACCATGTCCGAAGAACTTGAGAAATTGGCAGTCTTTGACCTTCTCACAAACAACGCAGATAGAAAAGCCGGCCACTGTCTACTAGACAATCAGGAAACTATTTGGTCAATCGATCACGGGCTGACTTTCCATTCCATATTCAAGCTCCGAACCGTTATGCTTGAGTATTGCGGCAAAGAAATATCCAGCCAACTTATTCAGGATCTGAAGCTATTTGCTGACAGTATGGAATCATCTAGCGAGATTAAATCACATTTAGAGACTCAAACCTCCGCTAAGGAGATCGATTCACTTAAGAGAAGACTAGAAATTATTATAACTAACCCAGTGATTCCAATCCTTGATCCTTACAGAGACGTACCATGGCCATTCGTTTAGAAGGATGCAACTCCAAAAACAATAAGTATTCTGATACCTCACAGTCACTACGTTCGTATTGCCACAAAATATAACCTAGCAATAAGATATATGGGCTTCTTTATAAGAAGAAATATATTCTTCACCAATAGGGAGGGTTGGCCGAGCGGACGAAGGCACCAGTCTTGAAAACTGGCATACCCTAATCGGGTATCGTGGGTTCGAATCCCACACCCTCCGCCATATTATGAAAGCAATCGCAAAGGGTTAAACCTACCCAGTGACATAGGAAAAATATATGAAACTACATGAATTCCAATCCAAGGAAATCCTCTCAGAGTATGGGATACCTGTTCCTCGAGGGAAAGTAGCGAGAACCCCTAGTCAAGCAGCTACAGCAGCGTTTGACCTAGGTGGAACCATAGTAGTCAAGGCTCAAGTCCATGCTGGAGGAAGAGGAAAT
>MDTE01172042.1_pt1 | contig 14880 bp, 16 predicted proteins | sample 811231 | NCBI WGS metagenome assembly MDTE01 (sample SAMN05326651, study PRJNA326480) | marine metagenome | isolation source: seawater | place: Indian Ocean: Red Sea | collected 2010 | reverse complement strand
GCGTCTCCGATATAAAATAAATTTTCGTTAATTGATTTTGAAGGTTTTTTTGAAGTATAAATCGGCCAATATTCTAATTGGTTCTCAAAAAGATTTTCCAAATTTTTATTTTGTGAAAGTATTTCTTTTTTAATTAATAATTTCAAATCAATATTACTAGACAGTTTTTGACGTATTATGCAAACTACATTTAATTCACCTTTTTTATTAATCGGATAAATTAAAACATGGGCATTTTTAAGCATATATAGTGATATATTATTTTTGTCATAATTAAATTCTGGTAAATTGTTAAGAACTGTTCTTATTGCAATTGATCCATTATAGATTGGTTGAATATTTTTATTTTCTACAACTGATTTTGTTTTTGAAAATACCCCATCTGAAACAGCTATGAAGTCTACTAGATCATTTGTGTTATCTTTAAAATTAATTAAAAGTTTATCTTTAATTTTTGAAACTTTCTTTATCTCTTTTCCAAATTTTAGATTATTAGAAAATAATTTATTTTTTAAAAATTCAATTAAAACTGATCTTTTTAAGGTTGTATATTTAAATTTCTCAGAATTAAATCTTGATAAATCTAAATCGCAAATCTTTTGGTTGTCACTTGAGTAAAAATTTAATTTTGATGGATTAAAAAAATCTTTATTATCAATATTAGATAATCCTATTTTATTTAAAATAGAAGTGCTGTTAGGTGCCAATTGTATTCCATAACCTTCTTCGAGACTTAATGTTGTCTCTCTTTCATAAACCATAATCTCAAAATCAGAATTTTGCTTCAACAACAGGTTTGCTAAAGTTAAACCTGCAATCCCAGATCCAATTATTGCAATTTTTTTTTTCATTAATATAAATTTTCTACTTGTCTAAATATTTTTTTTGTAAACGTCGGTATAAATTCTTTATTATTATATATGGAATGCCAATTTAAATCTTTTGGTATTTTATTTGAAAATTTATAATATAAATTAATATCCAATTTTTTATTTGAAATAAAATTCTTGTAATTGCATAAAAAATTCCAGTTTTTAAATTTATTTTTTTTAGATTTTTCTTTTATGATTGGTAAACTATATTCTCTTAAAAATCCTAGATCATTCTTTTTTGTTAAACCGATTTGTTTATTTTTATTAAGATAACAGAAAATATTATAACTTTTTTTATTTATTTTAACTTTATCAGTTAATTTTGTATTTTTCCCTGAATTAAAAAATTTACAAGTTTTATTTATAGGACACGTATTACAAAGTGGATCCTTTGCCTTACAAATTAAAGCTCCAAATTCCATCATTGCTTCTACTAAAACTGAATTTCTTTTAGAAAAAAACAATTTTTTTTTGTTTTTTTCTATAATTTTTTCATAATCCAATTTGTTTTCGTGTTTGTTGAATATTCTAGATAAAACTCTTTTTACATTGCCATCCAAACCTAATCGAGGCTGATTATAAACAAGTGCAAGCAATACATTTCCAGTATAATCACCTATTCCAGGAAGTTTTTTTATATCGACTAAAGTTTTAGGTAATATTGATTTGTTTTTATTAACAATAATTTTTGCTGTAGCCATTAAATTTCTAGATCTTCTGTAATAACCTAACCCCTCCCATAACTTAAGAATCTTTCTTTCACTAGTTAAAGCAAGTTTTTTTAAATTTTTAATTTCTTTTATAAACTTATTAAAATAAGGAATTACAGTTTTTACTTGTGTTTGCTGCAACATAAATTCGCTTAATAACCTATAATAAAGCTTTTGCGGCGAATTAAATGGTACACGCCAGGGCAAAGTACGCTTATTATTATCATACCAAGCAATTATTTTTTTTGGTAAATTAATATTTATATGCATGACAAAAAAAAACATATTAATGAAAGGCTACATCCGATTCAAGGACTTAGGCCTATGTCAAAATCTCTTCCTCGTGGACTAAAAACGATCTTAAAAAAAGGTGGACACAACTATTCCTCGATAATTAATAATTGGTCTAACTTGGTAGGAAAAAAAATTGCAAATGTATGTTACCCAAAATCTATTAAAACGGGAAAGGAATTAAAAGACGGTGTTCTATTCCTAAATGTTGAACATGGGGAACAGCTTCTAATAGAATATGAAAAAAAAAATATAATAGATAAAATTAACTCTTTTTTTGGATACCAATTTGTTAAAGAGGTCAGACTTTTGCTTGTTAGGGAAAAAATAAATCAAAAAAAAATATATGATATAGAAAAAAATAAAGTTTCAAAATATCATGAAAAATTGAATACAATTGAAAATTCCCAATTAAAAAAAAATCTTAAAAACTTGATCGATGTTTTTGGTAATAAAAAATATTAAAATGTTTAAAAAAATTTTTTTTAATGGTTTTATTTTTTTAATAATTCTATTTTTTAATATTTTTACAAATATTAATGCATTAGAAAATAAACCAACAGTTTCCATAGGTGACAAAAACGCTAAAGTAGTTGTAAAAGTATATTCTTCGCTTACATGTCCACATTGTGCAAATTTTCACAATAAAATATTCTACAAATTAAAAATAGAATTTATTGATAAAAATATTGTAAAATTTGAGCATCATGCTTTTCCATTAGATTTAGCTGCTTTGAATGCTGAAAAAATTTTAAGATGTTCAAATGATCCAGAGAGGAGGTTAAAGTTTTTAGGTGAAATTTACAAGAAGCAAGATATTTGGGCATCTGGTTCAAATATTAACAACATTAATTCTAATTTAACAAAAATGGCAAAGAATTACGAACTGAATAATGATAAGATTGATTCTTGTTTTAAAAGTGAAGAATTAGAAGATAAAATTTTAAATGATAGAATACAAGGAAATAAAAAATATACTATTAATTCTACTCCAACAATTTTAATTAATGAAAAAAAATATGATGGCAAACATAACTATAAAGATTTTAAAAAAGCAATTCAAAAACTTTTGTAAATTATGAACTTTAAAAAATTAGAATTAGTAGGTTTTAAGTCCTTTTTTGACAAAACTACATTTCATATACAAGAAGGATTAACGGGAATAGTTGGTCCAAATGGTTGTGGTAAATCAAATATAGTTGAGTCGTTAAGATGGTGCATGGGAGAAACCTCGGCCAAAAGTATGAGAGGATCAGGAATGGAGGATATTATTTTCTCGGGTACTTCTAATAAGCCAGCAAAAAATATTTCTGAGGTCGTAATTACTGTAGATAATACAAAAAAAGAAGGTCAGGGAAAATATATTGAATTAGATGAAATTTTAATCAAAAGAAGAATTGTGAGAGAAAAAGGATCAAAATATTTTATTAACGAAAAAGAAGTGAGAGCAAAGGACGTTCAAACATTTTTTGCTGATTTATCTACTGGCGCTCATTCACCTTCGATAATTGGACAAGGTAAAATAGGCATGATTGTTACTGCCAAACCTTCTGAAAGAAAATCAGTTTTGGAGGAGGCCGCAGGCATTTCAGGGATACATTTAAGAAGACATGAGGCTGAAACAAGGCTTAATGCTGCAGAAAATAATCTTAAAAGAGCAGATGAACTAAAAAAGCAACAAGAGAAACAGCTTGAAAATTTAAAAAAACAAGCAGAGGAAGCAACTAAATACAAAGAAATTTCTGAGAAAATAAGAACAATGGAAGCGGGACTTTATTACCTTAAACTTCAAGAAATAGAGAAAGAAACAAACGAAGTTAAAGAGAAGTCTAATAAAATTGATAATGAAATAAATTCTATTAAAAAAGATGTTGAACACAATATTAGTTTAATCGAGAATGAAAATAAAAAACTTCAGCCATTAAGAGATAAAAAAATAGAAAATTTATCAAAAATACAAAAAATTAATTTAGAAATTTCTAATTTAAACGATGAAGAGAATAGAGTTAAAAGCTTAAACATAAAATTAATTAACAATATTAAAGTAATTCAATCTGATCTTGAAAGAGAGAAAAGTATTTCACTTGACGCATCATTGAACGAAAAAAGAATATTAGAAGAAAAAAACGAATTATTAAAAACTGAAAAACAACTTTCGGAAATTGAAAGAAAATCAGAAATTGAAGTCGATATACTTAAAAGCGAACTCAGAGACCAGCAAATTAAATTAGATGCTTTTTTTGAAAAAAAACTTACATCCCTTGATTTAAAAGGTCAAATCAAAAATCTTAACGAACTTTTAGAAATTAATAATCTAACAATAAAAAATCTTGGGCAAAACAATATTGAAGCTGCGAATGAAAATTCTAAAAAATTAAATCATATTATCATTGAACAAATAAAAAATATTGAAGAAGCTGATAGGAATGATCTATCTGCTAACCTTAAAGAGTTAGTTTCTGGTATTACCAGATCACAAGAAAAATATGCTACATCATATGGAAAAAACCAATCAATAAGAAGTGACTCTATAAAAAGAAAAGAGAGAATAAGAAATATCGATCAAGAATTAGAGAATTGGAAAAGCCTTAAACTTAATTCAGAAAAAATGATTTCAGAGTTAAGTAAAAGAGTTAATAAAGTACAATTAGAATTAGAAGAAAATCAAAAAAATCCTGAGCAGATCGGAATTAAAAAGGGTCAAAATATACAAAATTTAGAAAACACAAAAAAACAAGATGAGGAACTTGAAAAGGAAATTGAAATTGTCGAAACAAAGTTTAATTCTTTAAATGAAGGCTCCAAAATAGTTCAAGAAAAATTTACTACTTTGAGAGAAAATAAAGCCCGATTTGAAGCTACTTTAGAGGGAATAGATCAAAGAAAAATGGATTTGGTTTATTTGGTTAAAAATGAACTAAAAATTGAAAATGTTAATAATTTGTTATCATTGTCTGACTTGGCCAATATAGAAAAAAAACCAACGGTAAATGAACAAGAAAATAAGTTAAATAATATGAAAAAAAATAGAGAATCACTAGGATCTGTAAATCTAAGAGCAGATGTTGAAACAGAAAAATTTAAAGCTACCATAAAAAAAATGGAGGATGACAGAGCAGACTTAGTATCTGCAATAGTAAAATTAAAAACTAGCATTAATGAATTAAATCAAAGAGGAAGGGAAAGACTGTTAGACGCATTTAATAAAGTAAATAGAAAATTTAATGAAGTTTTTACAAAATTATTTAATGGCGGGAATGCTAAACTTGAATTGGTAGACTCTGATGATCCATTGGAAGCAGGATTAGAAATGTTAGTTTCTCCTCCTGGAAAAAGACTTCAGTCCATCACATTAATGTCAGGGGGTGAACAGGCCTTAACTGCTATTTCATTAGTTTTTGCTATATTTTTAACTAATCCTTCGCCTATTTGTATTTTAGATGAAGTAGACGCTCCTTTAGATGATGCAAATGTTACAAGATTTTGTTCGTTACTAGATCAACTTGTTTCAATTACAAAAACTAAATTTATAATTATTACTCACCACGCACTTACTATGTCTAAAATGAATAGATTGTATGGTGTAACAATGCCTGAAAAAGGAATAAGTAAATTAGTAGCGGTGAACTTACAAAAAGCAGAAGAAATGGTTGCTTAAATTTAAATGAGTGATTTAGAGGACCTTAAAACTCGCCTTAAAATTGCAAAATCTAAATTGCAAAAAAAACGCCAAGAAAATACTCCAAGAAAAGGGGTTTTCTTAGGAAATGCATTCAAGCTAGGTACCGAATTAGTTGCAGCGGTAGTAGTTGGGACAATTATTGGGTTTATTTTGGATAATTGGTTTGATACTAAACCTTTACTTATAATAATTTTTTTTCTTTTTGGAGCTATAGCAGGAATAATTAATGTTTTTAGAGCTGCGAAAAGAATGCAAAGGGATATAAATTAAATTATGGCTACAAATCCAATGCAACAATTCGAGGTTTATAGAATTGGACCTAAAATAGAAATTTCTGGTATAGATTTATCATTTACAAATGCGAGTCTTTTTATGCTAATAAGCGGTTTTCTTATTACTGTATTATTATTGTTAAGCACTAAAGAAAAAAAACTTATTCCAAGCAAAATCCAGTTAATGTCAGAAATTTTATATAACTTTATTTCTAAAATGATAAGTGATACCGCAGGCAAAAAGGCAAAACCTTATTTTCCATTTATATTCACTTTATTTGTTTTTATATTGTTTTGTAATATGATTGGCATGTTACCCTACTCATTTACAGTTACAAGTCACATTATAGTTACATTGTCATTTGCAATCTTTATTTTCATTGGTGTAACAATTTTAGGTTTTGTTATTCATGGATTTAAATATTTAAAAATATTTGTACCTAGCGGTGTTCCAATAGTACTGCTTCCTATTATATCTATAATTGAAATTATTTCTTATTTGAGCAGACCAGTTAGTTTGTCTGTTAGACTTTTTGCAAATATGATGGCAGGCCACACTATGCTAAAAGTTTTTGGAGGTTTTGTCATTAGTCTGGGTTTAATTGGAGGATGGTTGCCCTTGAGTTTTTCCGTAGCTTTGACTGGATTAGAAATTCTGGTAGCATTTTTACAAGCTTATGTTTTTGCGATTTTAACGTGCATCTATTTGAACGATGCTTTAAATTTACATCACTAATAAATAAAAAAAGGAGGAAAAATGGAACTAGAAGCAGCAAAAATGATAGGAGCGGGATTAGCCGCGATTGCTTTAGCTGGGGCTGGTGTAGGTATAGGATTGATATTCGGAAATTACTTATCCGGAGCAATGCGAAACCCATCTGCCGCACAAAAACAATTTCCTAATCTACTTTTAGGATTTGCTTTAGCTGAAGCTACTGGTCTTTTTGGATTAGTTGTTGCCTTAATAATACTCTTTGCTTTTTAATTATAATTAAAAAAGTATGAAAAATTTTTTAATTGTTTTATTAAGCTTAGGAATTCAAGTCACAAATCTTTTTGCAGCTGAGGCTGGCATGCCTCAGCTCGATCCTGAATTTTGGGCTTCTCAAGCCTTTTGGTTGATAATTATTTTTATCTCAATATATATTCTTATTGCTAAAATTTTTATTCCAAAAATTAAAAGTAGTATTGATATTAGGGAAGACAAAATAAGGAAGGATTTAGAGGAAGCTAAACTTTTTAAGGAAGAAGCCGAAAAAAAACTCAAAATGTACCAAGATCTAATAGAGAAAGCTAAAATAGACACAAAAAAAATTGTTTCTGAAAACAGGATAAAGCTTAATGAAGATATAAGAACAAAAAGAATTAAAATACAAAATGAAATTGAGAAAGAGATTATTAATACTGAAAAAGAAATTCAAAAATTTAAATCAGATTCTTTTGATAAAATTGGGTCTATATCAGAAGAAATTACTTCAAATATTTTAAAAGAAATTTTTGGAGAAGATGTTAATAAAAGCAGTATAAAAGCTGCAGTAAATGAAACGATTAAACTGAGTAATATTAAAAAGATATGATTATTGATTCAACATTTTGGGTTGCCGTTTCTTTTTTAATTTTTATTGGTGTTGTTTTCTATTTTAAAGTACCTCAAAAAGTAAATGAGTCTTTGGAGGAAAATATTAAAAAAATTAAAGAGGAAGTAGATAATGCTGAAAAATTGAAGAATGAATCAAAAATTATTCTTGGAGAATACGAAACAAAATTGAGCAAGTCTAAAGATGAAATAAATAAAATGATTAAGACTGCAAATCAACAAGCTGAAAGAAATATTATAAAGACAAATGAAGATTTTCATAAAATGATTGAAAATAGAAAAAAAGCTTCTGAACAAAAAATTAAGCAAATGAAAATTCAAGCAATAAATGAAGTTAAAAATTCATCAATTAATATCGGTATCAGTGCTGTTGAAAAGATCATAAAAAATTCAATTGATAAGAAAAAACTTGATAAAATTTATATTTCAAGCATTGAAGAGGCAAAAAAGATTTTAAAAAATAAATCTTTCTAGAGTAAGATCCTAACATATGTCAAAAAAAGTTATTGTTGTCGGATCAGGATTCGGCGGTTTAGCTTCAGCCATAAGATTAAAAGCAAAAGGTTATGATGTAACTTTGCTTGAAAAACACCCTGATCTAGGGGGAAGAGCTAGGGTTTTTAAAAAAGGAAATTTTACTTACGATGGTGGCCCCACAGTAATTACTGCTCCTTATCTTATTGAAGAATTATTTTCTTTGTTTAATAAAAAGATTTCGGACTATGTAAAAATTGTTCCTCTGGATTTATGGTATCGCTTTGTTTTTAATGACGGACAAACTTTTGATTACTCTGGCAACGAAAAGTTAATGGAGAAAGAAATTAAAAAATTTTCAGATAAAGATTTCAAAGGATACAATGAATTAGTAAATTTTACCGAAAAGATTTTTGATAAAGGTTTTACTGATTTATCCGACAAACCTTTTAATAATTTACCATTTATGCTTAAACAAATTCCGGCTTTGCTAAAACTCAAAAGCTATAAATCTGTTTATAAATTGGTTTCTAACTATATATCTAACGAAAAATTAAGAAGAGTATTTAGTATGCATCCGCTATTAGTTGGTGGAAATCCTTTTACTACAACTTCAATATATACACTTATTTTATTTTTAGAGAAAAAATGGGGAATCCATTACTCTATGGGCGGTACAGGCAATATTGTCAAAGCGCTGGAAAAATTAATGTTAGAAGAGGGTATTAAAATCATTAAAAATGCTGAGGTTACCGAAATAATTACAGAGAATAAAAATGTTAAATCCGTAAAAATAAATAATTCAACGATCATCGAATGTAATTACATCGTGTGTAACTCTGATCCACCAAACGTATATAAAAATTTAATAAAATCTAAAAATGATTACAGTTTCTTATTCAAACAAAAAATGAAAAGAATGGATTATTCCATGGGACTTTTTGTTTATTATTTTGGGTCAAAAAAGCAATATAAGAATGTAGCACATCATACAATTTATTTTGGTAAATCTTATGAAAAACATTTAGAAAAAATCTTTGAAAATAAAATTCTTTCAGAAGATATAAGCTATTATTTACACAGACCTTCAGCAACTGATCCAAATATGGCTCCTGATGGTCAAGATGCCTTTTATGTATTAGTACCTGTGCCCAATAATCTATCTGATATAAATTGGTTAAATGAGGGAGAAAGATTTAAAAATTTAATTTTAGATAAAATGGATAATTCGGTTTTACCAGGCATAAAAAAGAATGTAGTTAGTGACTTCTATCTAACGCCAGATTATTTTGAAAAAGATTTAGCGACACTACACGGTTCAGGTTTTTCAATTCAACCTAAGTTTTCACAATCAGCATACTTTAGATTTCATAATCAATCTGAAATTTTTGAAAATTTATATTTTGTTGGTGCAGGAACACATCCGGGTGCTGGCATGCCAGGTGTTATCTCATCCGCAAAAGTTTTAGATAAAATTTTATAATGAATACAAAAAATTATTTATCAATTTATGCAAAATCATTTTATTGGTCTGGATTTTTTTTGCCAAAAAAAATTTATTTTAAATGTTCTGTTTTGTATGATTTTTGTAGAACAATAGATAATATTGCTGATCAAAATGTAGATTTGCAAATAAAAAAAAGCGAGCTCGATGAATTTAAAAGAAGGTTCGAGATGAGAGATAAAAGTGATAGCGTAATAAAAAATATGTGGGATTTGATGGATGAAAGAAATATTTCTAAGAAAATAGTTGATGATTTATTTGATGGTGTGAATTCTGATCTTAAAAATGTAGTAAAAATAAAAACAGAAAAGGAGCTATTGATTTACTCATATCGAGTTGCAGGAACTGTAGGCTTAATGATGGCCAAAATATTTGGAGTAACAAATAGGGAGTCTTTAAAAAGAGCAATTGATTTAGGGATTGCAATGCAACTAACAAATATTGCAAGAGATGTAGTTGAAGATGAAAAAAAAAAGAGAACTTATTTAATAAAAAAATCCAATGATACTTTCTTAGATATAAAAAATACAATTTTAAAAGCTGACACTTTTTATGACAGTTCTTTTGAGGGTATAAAAGATATTCCACTGACCTGTCGTTTTTCAATCATAGTTGCTAGACGTGTGTATCGACATATAGGTAAAAAGATATTAGAAAAAAAAGATATTATTAATTATCAAAAAGCTGGAAAAATTTATGTTTCTAATTTTGGTAAAATAATTCAAACACTTCTTTCATTGGTAGACCTAATAAAACTTTTTTTTATAAAACCAAAAGAATACGGGAAGAAAATTGAATATAATTTAATTAACGAAGATATAAAGCTAAATGAAAGAATTTGACTACATAATAATTGGCGGTGGATGCGCGGGATTATCTTTAGCTTATGAACTGGATCTTCATAAAAAGTTAAAAAATAAAAAACTTGCTATTATTGATCCAAGAACAAATTATAAAAGAGACAAAACTTGGTCATATTGGAGAGTAATAAATCATAATTTTGAAGATTGTGTAAAAAAAAGTTGGAACAGATTTTATGTTACTGATACATCAAGGAAAAATAATGAGTCTGATTGTGGCTATTATCCCTATCAAAGTATTGATAGTGAAAAATTTTATAAAAAGATACTTAAAAAATTAAAAAAAAACAAAAATATCTTTTTCAAAAAAAAATTAAATAAGTCACAGTTTAAAGGATCAGTTGTTTTTAATAGTGTACCAGCTATAAAAAAGTTTGATAAAGATAGAACGAATTACTGGCAACATTTTTACGGTCTCGAAATAGAATTTAAAAAACCGCAGTTTGGCATTGATAAATTTGATTTGATGAATTTTGACTGTGATCAAAGAAATGCTGTACATTTTATTTATGCTTTGCCATTCCAAAAAAATCGGGCGCTTATAGAAACAACATGGTTTTCCAAATATGATAAAAAATTATTTGATTATCAAAAACAAATTGATCAATGGATTTGGGATTGGATGCGTTTAAAAAAATCTGATTATAAAATTAAATATCGAGAAAAAGGAGCAATACCTCTTTTTCCTATTCATCAAAAAAATAAAAAAAATTTTATAAATATCGGAACTGCAGGTGGAATGACAAGAGTTAGTACCGGTTATACATTTTTAAATATTCAAGAACATTCAAAATATATAAGAATGAATATTGATAATATTAATGAGGTAAATAGGTTTCAAATTAAGAAAAAGTATTACTTTTTTGACAAAATATTTATGAAAGTTTTAGACAGATATCCTGAAATTATGCCAAAACTATTTTATAATCTTTTTGGTATATTTAATAATAGTGTTATAAAATTTCTATCTAATAAAAGTAATTTTATAGATGATATAGTAGTAATTTTTAAAATGCCAAAGTGGATATTTATTAAATCTCTTTTTAATTAAAATGATAAAAAAAATTTACGGTCAACATATATTTTATTTTACACTTCTTACAGTTTTACTATCCATGATTGCTCTTTTGACTAAAAATATTTCTTCTTTTACTAGTGAAACAATTATTTTGTTTGTTTGTTTATTTCTTATTTTATCAATTGGTATTTCACATGGCGCTCTAGATAATTATAAGGCAAATAAATTACTCACAATTTATAGGATAAAGAATAAATCAATTTTTTTTGTAATTTATTTATTTATATCTGCATTGGTAATTTTTATTTGGAGTTTATATAGCACTTATGCTCTATTGGCCTTTTTATTTGTTGCTTCTTATCACTTTGGTCTTGAGGACACTTCGTTTTTACATAAAGGAAATTCTTTCTTAGATCAAATTTTTTATTTAATTAAAGGATCATTAGTAGTTTTTGCACCACTTTTTTTTCATTTTGACGAAACATTAAAAGTTTTCGAAACTTTAATGCTAAGTAAAGCGTTTATAAGTTTCCTAGAATTAGAACATTGGATTATTAATTTTTGTCTATTTTTAAGTTTTGTAGGTTATTTATACTTTGCTTATAAAAATAAATTTGAAGACTTCCAGATCTTATTTTTAGATATGTTATCAATATTAATTTTAAATTTTATATTTTCTCCAATAATTGCTTTTACAGTTTATTTTTGTTTTCTTCATTCAATAAGACATATTATTTCTTTATCTAACGAACTTGATAAAAATAACTTCTCTAATGGCACAAAAATTTTTATTAAGAAGGCTTTACCTTTAACAATTGTAACTGCAATTTTATATTTGATAGCTAGCATTTTTTTATCAAAATTCTATGTCTTAAACGATGTGATTATAAAGGTGATATTTATTGGTTTGGCGTCACTAACATTTCCGCATATATTGCTTGAGTATTTATTAGAAATAAATGAAAAACAAAATTAAAATTTATTTGGCTGCTCCAAGAGGTTTTTGCGCAGGTGTAGATAGAGCAATTGAAATTGTTAAAAAAACCTTAATAAAATATGGTTCACCAGTGTATGTAAGACACGAAATAGTTCATAACAAAAATGTTGTTGAATCCTTAAAAAAGTTAGGCGCTATTTTTGTTGAAGAAATTTCGGAAATTTCGGATGTATCAAGACCTGTTATATTTTCAGCACATGGAGTACCTAAAGAAGTTCCAGAAGAGGCAAAGTTAAAAAAAATTTTTTATATAGATGCTACTTGTCCTTTAGTGTCTAAAGTTCATCGAGAAACTGAGCATCTTTATAAAAATGGATTTGATATTATTTTAATAGGACATAGAAATCATCCAGAAGTTATTGGAACAATGGGACAATTACCAAAGAACTCTATTAAACTTATAGAAACTGTTGAGGAAGTAAAAAACTTAAAATTTAATAAGCCATTAGCTTACGTTACACAAACAACGCTATCTGTGGATGACACTAAAGAGATTATAGATGCATTAAAGTTTAAATTTCCAGATATAAAAGGTCCAATTAAAGAGGATATTTGTTATGCAACAACAAATAGACAAGCGGCTGTAAAAAAAATTGCACCTAATTGTGAAATGTTTTTTGTAATAGGAAGTAGAAATTCATCAAATTCTGCAAGACTTGTTGAGGTTGCCAAAAAGTCTGGTTGTAAAAATTCTGAGCTCATTTTTTTTGGAAAAGAAGCTCCACTCGAAAAAATAAAAAATTGTAAAATAATAGGATTATCTTCTGGTGCCTCTGCTCCCGAAGAATTAGTTCAAAATTTTATATCTGAAATAAAAAAAGATATGAATGTTTCTATAGAAGAAGTTGTGACAGCAAATGAAAAGGTAGTTTTCAAATTACCGAAAGAATTAAATTAAATGGCTGTCTATACAAAATTAAATAAAAACCAAATCGATAATATAATTTTAAAATATGATTTAGGCACTGTCAAAAAATTTGAAGGTATAAAAGAAGGAATTGAAAATACCAATTATTGTCTTGAAACTGATAAGGGGAAATTTATTTTAACAATTTACGAAAAAAGAGTGAATAATAGAGATTTGCCTTTTTTTTCTGAGCTAATGCTTGGAATAAGTAATAAAAACTTTATTTGTCCAAAACCGGTACCTAATAAAAGTAATGAATATATTTCTGATATCGATAATAAAAAATTCATGATAGTAAGTTTTCTGAACGGCAAATCTAAAAAAAATTTATCCCCAACAGATTGTAAAATTATAGGAACAGAAACAGCTAAGTTACACGAAATCACAAAAAATTTTAGTTTTCAAAGGAAAAATGATCTCTCAATAAAATCTTGGAGAAAAATTTTTGATCAGGTAAAAAATAGTTGTAATAAGATTCATAAGGATCTTCCTAAATTAATAGAAGCAAATTTAGTTGACGTAGAAAAAAATTGGCCTAAAAATTTACCTAGCGGAATTATTCATGCAGATCTTTTCAATGATAATATTTTTTTTAGAAAAAATGAATTCTCTGGATTTATTGATTTTTACTTTTCTTGTAATGATTTTTATGCTTTTGAACTTGCTATTTGTTTTAACGCCTTATGTTTTGATGGAATAAAAGAAAATCTTAGTTTCAATGTTACTAAAGCTAAAAAATTAATAGAAGGTTACAATGAAATTAGAAAAATATCTCAAGAAGAAAAAGAAAATATTAAAGTCCTTTGCCAAGGCGCTGCTTTAAGGTTTCTTCTAACTAGAGTTTTTGATTATATTAATATTATTGATAATGCTGTTGTAAAAATCAAAGATCCTATTGAATATTTAAAAAGATTAGAATTTCATAAAAACGCAAAAAGTTTTGAGGACTACCTTATTTAAAATGAAGTATAAAATTTATACAGATGGAGCATGTTCTGGAAATCCTGGTCCTGGTGGGTGGGCTGCTGTAATTCTTGAAGGTGATGAAGTTAAAGAAATGATTTACGGAAATGAAAAAAATACTACTAATAATAAAATGGAATTACTTGCCCCGATAAAAGCAATACAAAAATTAAAAAGGAAATCAGAAATTTCAATTTTTACTGACTCTACATATGTAAAAGAAGGCATTACAGTTTGGGTAAATAAGTGGGAAAAGAATGGTTGGAAAACTGCATCTAAAAAACCAGTAAAAAATAAAGACCTATGGAAAAAATTAAAAGATTTATCATCAAAACATTCTATCAAGTGGATTTGGGTTAAAGGGCATGCTCACAATAAATACAATAATATTGTTGATGAACTAGCACAAGGAGCTATAAGAAGATAAATGATTAAACAAATACCAAGTAATAAAATTCAAGACTTTGTAAAAGAAAACCCAAAAAGTGTTTTGTTGGATGTAAGAACAAATGAAGAGTGGGATGAAATTGGCAAGCCAGATGGGGATAAAATTGGGATTAAAACATATTTTTTATCTTCGCAATTTCAAGGAAGAATTATTAATGAAAATTTTACAAAAGAATTTGAAAACTTAAATATTGATAAAAGTTATGAAGTTCTTGTAATGTGTGGATCAGGTAATAGATCTCAGAGAGCAGCAGAATTATTAACTGAAAAAGGTTTTAAATGCTCG
>MDTE01134904.1_pt1 | contig 14880 bp, 16 predicted proteins | sample 811231 | NCBI WGS metagenome assembly MDTE01 (sample SAMN05326651, study PRJNA326480) | marine metagenome | isolation source: seawater | place: Indian Ocean: Red Sea | collected 2010 | reverse complement strand
GGCGTCCTTTCTGCTTTCATCCTCACTGGAATATGGGTTCCACTGGTCAGGCACGATGTCGATGAGTGGATGGAGTCCAAGGGCAGATTGGAGGACGAAAGAGACGGAATCATACACATGGTTCCCAAGGAATGGCTAGCAAACCTAGCAACTACATCTGCGAGGAGGGCCCCCCTAATCACCGTCCTAACAATATTCATCACAGCCATGGCAGTTCCGATGATGCTGTCTCTCAAGGGCGACTTCCAGGTTGAGGACTTCATCGAGACTGAGTCAGACCTAGCCACCGGAATCTACCTCGTCAATGATAGATTCAGTGATGAGGGCGAGCCAGGATTCATCCTAGTCGAAGGAGATATGGCAGATCCGAAGGTGATTGCTGCCTTCGGTGTTCTCAGGCAAAATGTCAACTCGCGTGAGCCTGGAGAGCCAGATCAGATATCTCGGCTTCCGACGGGAGAGGTAGAGTTGATCGCTATTGATAGCATCCTCTTACTGGCAAAGGCTGCTATGGCTTGGAACATCGAGCCATTCGAGCAGGCCGGCTGGGAATCAAATTCCGAAGATGGAGGGGTGGACTGTGACAAGGACCTCCTAGGTCTACCTTCACTTGGAGATCGAGACTGCTTACTATTCCTGTATGGTTACATGCTCACTCGAGGCATACCTGAGAGTGGCGGCTACCCCTCTATGCCACCTTCAATCGCTGCCGAGTACATCCAAGTTGCCGACGAGATTGATTATGATAGTCCATGGCTTACAACCTCTGGAGAGACCCCCTCATACATTCGCGCATCAATCCGATTTGGAATCTCCAGCCCTGAGCAATTTGCACTTGTCGAGCCCGCACTCAAGCAGTTGCAGGATGATATGGCTCCGTTACAAGAACTAGCGCGCAACCCTCTAAGGGAGCGTGGTGACATAGACTCGGCAGATTCGGAGTATCCGATTACTTGGGCTATACCCAGCGGCGAGCCGGTGGTCAGGTTCGTTGCCGCAGACTCGATGCAGGACGAGATGCAGGGGACTCTACTTCTCGGAGTAGCTTTCTGTACCTTGACACTGTGGTGGGGATTTCGAGAGGAAACCTCAGCTAGACATAGATGGAGAGAAACAGTATCCAATCCTAGAGCATCAGTCGGCAGAATAGGTATGGTTGCAATACTGACGGGAGTTGCAGCCTATCTGTTCCTCGGTACAACATTCGGAGTTGTGATGGCCATATTTTCGATTACTCTCTCGCTACTGTGGGGAACTACCCCATTCTTCATCGCCACAGTCACCACAGGCCCAATTCTGGTGGTCATCATTTGGCTGTATGCAATGGTATCATTGGCAGGATATGGGCTAAACATGGTCACAGTTGCAATCGCTGCTATGTCTCTGGGAGTGGGCATAGACTACGTCATCCATTTCATCGAGAGGTATCGCGAAGAACGCGAGGAAGGATCTACTCCAGATGTCTCGATAGCAGCTGTTGGTGGTGCATCCGGCCTGGCTCTTTTCGGGTCTGCCATCTCGGACATGGCTGGATTCATGGTCATCAACCAGTCTAAAATGGGATTCTTCTCGACCTTCGGACTTTTCTGTGCCATAATGATTGGACTCTCACTATTGGCTAGCATGGTCCTGACTCCATCAGTACTGGGTCTGCTGCATCGCAAATCACTAGTTTCTGAAAATCTTGAGTTCCATTAGATTCTTGACATGTTTTAGATTCGACTCTTCTTGATGGAGCAGGGATACGCGGACAGCGACCAAATAATTGCTGTTGAATTTGATAGGAAGATTATCGTTTACTGGTGGATAATGGCCAATCTAGGCCTTCTCTCTACAGTGATAGGAATACCAGTGATGCTGATATGGATCCCATTTGGATGGTTGGTGCACAAGAAGCAGTACGAGCATATGAGCGGAGCCCTAACACAACGTTCAATCAACATGCGTATGGGGTGGCTTTTCAAGAAACAGCAAAACATTCCTCTGGACAAACTAACCGATGTATCTATTCACGAGGGTCCAATCCTCAACGCCTTCGGAGTTGTCAGGATGCAGTTTGAGACTGCTGGTGCTGCTCCTTTCATACTCACCGGGGTGAAAAACTCCGATTATTTCCGCGACATTGTTCTCAAACAAAGAGACTCATTGGTTTCCGCCCCTCAACCATCTGCACCTTCAGATGACTCCAACGAAGTTCTGATTGAGATTAGGGATATCCTTCAGCAGATTAACTCTAGTCTTTCGAATGAGGAGTAATCATGGCACTGCTAGAATGCAATATCGACGCACGAGGGAAGGCGTTTCGTCTCAGACTAGGTTTCAGATTGCTAATTATAGGACTAATCATTTCTGCAGTTTTTTTCCTAGTTGATGTAGAGATGGGCTTGCTTTGGCTGGCTCCAGGCGGAGCAATTGCAGGGGGCGCTTTTGCTATTTTTGAAGGAAGGACCGGTTGGTGTGTCGCTAGGGCGATCGGCTTCAAGACTCCAATCTGATTACAATCACTTCCATATTCCGAGAGAGTCTCTAAGACCATCTTCGAGATTTTCGTGGACGAACTCGTATCCCTCATCTACTAACCTTTCAGGCAGTACACGCTGACTGTCCAGAGTCAATCTCTCACCCATCTCACCAAATAAAATCTTAATTGCGAATTTAGGTAGAGGCATGAATGCAGGCCTCCGGAGAACACTGCCTAGTAGCTTGGCGAATCGGCGTTGCCTTACTGGATATGGAGCAGTTATGTTGTAAACGCCCCTTGAAGAATCTTGCATTATCAAGTGATTCATCGCATATATCTGGTCGTCCAAACTAATCCAAGACATCCACTGCTTACCGCTCCCCATAGGCCCTCCAGCCCCTATCTTGAATGGCAACAACATCCTTCCTAGAGCCCCCCCGGTGGCGGCTAGGACTATGCCAGTTCTGAGGTAAATTGTCCTGACTCCTGCTTCCTCTGCTGCCGATGCAGAACTCTCCCATTCCTTGCATACATCGGGAAGGAAACCGTCTCCGATTCCGCTTGACTCAGTGAGTTCCTCATCACCCCTATCTCCATACCATCCTATCGCACTAGCTAGGATGAACGACTCAGGTTTCTCATCTAGAGATGCGATTGCTTCGGACAGTAGTCTAGTGCTGTCGACCCTACTGTCTCGGATTTTCTGTTTCCGCTTGACGCTCCATCGCTTGTCTCCGATAGGCTCTCCACCTAGATGGATGATTACATCGAAGCCGCTGATTAGATTAGAGTCCAACTCATTGTTTTCAGGATCCCATCTAATCTCATTGGCACCCGGTTTCAGCGTCCTCCTGACCAACCTCCAGACATCATGACCCCCAGTATCTAGGAATGCCACGAGCTGAGTCCCGATCATTCCCGATGAGCCAGCGACTAGAATCTTCTTGCGAGGAAGAGGGAAGAAGTCAGAGTGTCTTTTGAGATCCCTCTGCAATCGCAACTCCCTGGCCTTGAACATTCTTGAGAGTCGACTCTTCACCAGCATGCCTCCGAGCACAGTATCGGCCAGATTTCCTAGAGCTCCGAATGGGACTTGGTAAGTCACATCGTCAACAACCTCCGTCTTTCCTTCTGACTGTCTGAGGTTGTGGTCGTGAGTCCAGTGCCAGAACGGCCCCTTCACCATCTTGTCTGCAAAGTGGTGAGGCGGTTCGTAGGCGGTATGCTCAGCGACCCAAGTCATCTTCAGAGGTCCCATTGGAAACCGAAAAACTCTCTGTGAACCAACCTCTATCGTCTCGTCCGCTCTGACTTCTTCGGCGACCTCCCAAGGAGGCATCAGACGTCGAAACGAACCCTCGTGCTCAAACCACTTGAAGGTAGAGTCAATATCCGCATCAACTGTAGTCACATGCTTGTACTTGTACATCAAATCACCAAAGCACTCAGCGGCGACGGCGACCAAACCCATCTTTAGAGATGCTTATTGAATAATCTCCTCCATAGATTGAGTTAAACCCGAATTCTGAGAGAGAAGGCCATGGCAGACACCGGCCAGTATGATGCCATCATCATCGGCGCGGGCCCGGGCGGCTTGGTATGCTCGATGCTTTTAGCGAAGGCCGGAGTCAATGTGCTGGTAATTGAGAAGTCGAATGCAGTCGGAGGACGAACTAGACTTGTTTGCAAAGATGGCTTCACTTTTGACAGAGGCCCAACTTTCTTCCATTATCCAGAGATCTCTGAGGAGATTTTTTCTGCGCTGGGGAAGGACGTGCACGAAGAACTTGAACTCATCAGACTTGAGCCTAATTACAGATTGATCTTTGGACAGGGAGGCCATATTGACGCCACTTCCGATATTGAAATGATGACGTCTCAGATTGAGGAACTATCTGGTCCTGAGGATGCCGAAGGATTCAGACGCTATATGGAGGACAATCGCAGGAAGCTGAGGCTTTCCAAGAAATGCCTCAATACACCTTGGAAGGGCGCTTCTGACCTAATCAGTAAGAGGGCTCTGAGAGTTTCCAGAGTTCTACGCCCTTGGAGAAACGTCTCCTCTGATCTCTCGAAATTGTTCAAGGATAACAGATTGCAACTCGCCACCTCATTCCAGACTAAATATTTGGGAATGAGCCCATTCCAAGCTCCAAGCCTATTCACGTTCCTCGCCTATCTTGAATATGAGTACGGTGTTTTCCATCCCAAGGGTGGTGTGGGATCGATAACTCCGAAGATGGCGTCAATCGCCGAGGAGCTCGGAGTTGAGATTAGACTATCCGAACCGGTCGAGGAGGTACTATTCCAAGGGAATAAAGCTGTTGGAGTAAGGACCGAACAAGGGATTTACTCATCACACAAGATAGTCATGAACGCGGATTTCGCTTCCGGGATGACCGGACTTGTTCCCAACAAACTGAGGAAGAGATGGTCTGACAAGAAGATTGCAAACAAGTCGTACTCCTGCTCTACATTCATGCTTTATTTGGGAATCGATCGAGAATATGACTCACCACATCACCAGATTTACGCGTCATCCGATTACGAAGGAAACCTAAGAGATATCAGCGAGCACAGAATAACTTGGGACGACCCCTCAATTTATGTTCAGAATGCCTGTGTTACTGACCCCTCTCTAGCTCCAGAGGGTTGCTCTACACTCTATGTTCTAGTGCCAGTAGCAAATACCGATGAGTCAATCGACTGGGATTCTCACAAGCAGCAGTTTAGGAACGTCGTAATTTCTCAATTGGAAAAGATGGGATTCGAAGGAGTCTCAGATCATATTATCTCAGAGACGATTGTCACACCCGATGACTGGTCATCAAACGACATTTATCGAGGAGCAGTATTCAATTTAGCACACAGCCTCAATCAGATGCTTTGGAAGAGACCCCAGAACCACTTCGAGGAGACGGAGGGCCTGTATCTTGTGGGCGGAGGCACGCACCCAGGCAGCGGACTTCCTACAATATTCGAGAGCGGTAGGATAACCAGTAAGATGATTTGCGCTCATCTTGGAATTGATCCAGAATGGAATGGTATGGATCCATGGTTCGAGGAGTATCGGAGGCCAAAGTTAAATCCGACATGACCGCCGAATCACCATGTCTCGCGATGTTCTTACCGATTTGGAGCGCGGACATGAGGACTGTATCCTAAGATTCGCTGACGGCTCAGCCTTCAAGGTAAGTTACCTATCGATACGCTGCCGCTGTCAGTGTGCCAAATGCAAGCCTAGACAAGAGAATGAACAGAGACTTCTCGAGTTTGAAGAAGAGGTCGCTCGACTTAGAGTTGAGAAGCCACGCGCAGAGCCAGTTGGCCGCTACGGAGTCAGGTTTGACTGGCCCACCGGTTGCTCCAGTGGAATCCATTCATTCACTCATTTGAGGGAAGTTGCTGAAGATCTTGGACAGCCTCTGTGAAGTTCTGAAAACAACCCGAAGAAATCAAAGGTAAGCCACTTCTCGCAAACACGTCGGAAGCATAGGTTCCCCCTGTGTTTTCGGTGGTGATCCAATGACATGGGATAATCTGGAGGAGGAAGAGCCCGAACTGGGCGAGGACGATGAGTGGCAACTTTTCGCCTCTGCCGGATATGCTTCGGCTGAGGCAGTGAGTGAATCTAGTGATGATGAGCAAACAAGTCCCGAGGAAGAGGAAGTATGGTTCGATGGTGACGACATCGAGGCAAACGGAGTCTCATTGGACTGGGATGCCCCTCCCTGCCCGACCCCATTGGGAATCGCCCATATGATCAAACTTGGAGTATGCGATCACTGCCTTCACAGGGTCGGCGGACGCCGTACAAATAACACCGGTTCGGAGGGCGGAAAGGAGATCAGGGAAGACGCTCATGCTAGAGACCCTGATATTGCCAAGTTCGGAACTCCAGAACTTTGCCCACTGTGCGAGGATCTGTTTGACGACGTCGAGAACATCGTCACCAGAGTGGCCGAGTCAGTAGCAGTAGTCCAACACTCGACGATACAATTCGGAATACATCTTCCTAAGGACCTCATTCTTGAGGAGGACAGAATCAGGAGCAGACATGGAGCACCTGGATCGAGACCACTCAAATCAGCATTCGTGGATGCCATTCAAGCCGATTTGTCAAATCACCTATCTGATGTGAGTTTCGTCAAAGAGAATCCTGATCTGATGATTAGAGTCGATGGCCTGACTCTCAGGGTTGACATCGACATTCGACCGGTTTTCCTCTACAGCAGGTATAGGAAACTCAGCCGCGAGATCCCCCAGACTAGATGGCCGTGCAGGGCCTGCAGAGGCAGGGATGAAGGCTGCGAGTCCTGTCAGGGAACCGGCCTACAGTACCCCGATTCTGTGCAGGATCTAATCGGGGAACCTATTCGTGAAGCCTTGAACGCAGAAGACACATCATTCCATGGGATGGGCCGCGAGGACATCGATGTCAGGTGCCTAGGCTCGGGCAGACCATTCGTTCTTGAAATCAAGAATCCTCTCATTAGAGAACGCGACCTAGAAGAGTTGACCTCTTTGGTGAACGCCAACGGCTCTGGAATGGTTGAGATTGAATCACTTGAATGGACCCATAAGAAGAGAGTGGCGAAGGTTAAGCAACACCGCTCTGAAAAGACCTATACAATCCGCTTTAAGACCAGTGAGAAACTCAAAGAGGAGGAAGCCATAGAGGCCATACAAAACCTGTCTGGAACGGTCCTCGAGCAGGAGACACCGAAGAGGGTCTCTCACCGCAGGGCGGCGAAGACCCGCAAGCGAAAGGTGGTATCGGTTGAGAAAGCGATTGTCGAAGATAATGAGATTGAAATCACACTCAGATGCGAAGCTGGAACTTACATTAAGGAACTAGTACATTCAGATGAAGGAAGGACAGTACCCTCAGTTAGCAGCGTACTAGGATGCGAGTGTGAAGTGTTGTGGCTGGATGTGGAGGAAATCCATGACTAGAACCCTTGATTCATCATCCGAGGCCTTAAGAAGAATCGGCAGGTCGAACGCTCCCGCGACCTACGGTCGGATGTGATTTAATGGCCAAGAGAGCCCACGGTCCTCGTCAGGGCACACGCAGTATCCTGAAAAAGAGCAAGTCCGAGCGAAGCAGGGTTTTCATCAACCGAGTCATGCATCCATATGCAGAAGGTGACAGCGTCGCTATAGTGCTCGATGGTTCCCAGCAGAAGGGCATGCCTCACCGACGCTTCCAAGGTAAGACCGGAATCATTACTGGTACACAGGGAAGAGCATATGTGGTATCAGTCTCCGATGGTAATGCGAACAAGACCGTCGTAGCAAGACCAGAACACCTCAGACCTATGGAGTGAGAATCATGACAGAGAAGGAGTACACAGATTTCGCTACTGTTAGAGACTTGCTTATCCAAACCAACGAGCGCAGAGGCGAACTCTCCTACGAGCAGACCATGGCTCTACAGCATGCAGAGTGGGCTGCCAGCCAGAATCGCGGTGGAATGAAGACCGACCCCAAGATATTCGCGGCTCTGAGGGACGAGTTGGCTCAGATCGAGAAGATTGCCGACCACCCTGAGATATGCGCGAAGCTGGCCGAACTATGCCCGATGGAAGTTTCAGATGTGAGGGTAGTGATTGCTAGCAAGCGAATCGCCATGGATACTCCAGAGATTGAGGAGATAATCACCCTCATTCGCCAACATGTCCTCTGAGGGCATTTTTTTCTGATTTTACCAACGATTTCATTCAAGTGGAGAACCCGCTCTCGGAGTATGAGGAATATGCAGTTTGGTGGACCAACTGAGCCCGACGAGGAGCCAATTCCTCCATTTCAGTCAGAGACTCATATCGTAGTCCTCGACATGCAGGACAGACGCCCTATAGGGCATGAGATGACAGGTCTGACTCGGCCTGGCCTGTTTCTCGTTCGAGCGAGAGTAACCCAAGTAGATGACATCGAGATTGGTTCTACTATAGAGAAGGAATCTACCAATATCGGCTCTCTTAGTGAACTCAGGCTGAAAGACGTCTCCGAGAATGCGAATTCGGAACTATTGGATGCAATCTCAGAGGCGATATCTGAGGACTCCCACATACATCTCCAGTTCTACAATAGTGCCGGACCCATGACACGCAAGTTCCACTCATTCCAGTTGCTTCCAGGAATTGGGAATTCTAAAGCAATACAAATGGTAGGTCTCAGACGCTCAGGTTGGCACGATTTTTCCTCAGTTGACGAGGCCTGTACAATTGATTCAGTAAGGCTCCTTGCTGAGCGTTATCTCAAAGAAATGGAGGATGAAGCACAGACTCCTCGGCTGCTTGATCTTTTAGTCCGCGCCGTCTAATCATGGTGTTTGGATGGATGACTTAGATATCAGACTATTAGTGGACCTACTGAGAGACAGAATCAATCCAGATAAGAGACTAGGGCAGCACTTCCTACTCGATGAGTCTGTGGTAGACAGATCGATTGAACTTGCTTTTTCTTCTGAGCCGATCACTACAGATTCTAGAATTATTGAGATCGGCCCAGGGGCAGGCTCTCTGACTTTGGGCCTACTCAGAACCGATGCCCCAGTTACCGCCTTTGAGGTCGATCAGGAAGCCACATCTCATCTAGCTAGAGTGTTTAAGGGAGCAGATGGGAGGCTAGAGGTGGTCAATGAGGACGCCCTGCTCGCGGATTGGCCTAGAGATGCAACCCATGTAGTTGCAAATATCCCATATCAGATATCCAGCCCGCTGCTGGAGAGGATTCAGAAGCACCACTCTCAGAATCCTCTGTCATCGGTTGTACTACTCCTGCAGGCCGAGTTCGCTGAGAGGATGATAATCAATCGAAATGATACCGCTTCGGGCTCACTATCCCTCTCTCTTTGGCTCGATTTTGATGTAGAACTCGATATGAAAGTACCACCCCACTGCTTCAGCCCAGCACCCAGAGTAAGTTCGCGAATAGTCAAATTGCAACCTACTGCAAGAGGGCTGGTAGTTAATCGAAGGATGTTTAGGACAATCACCAGTCACTGCTTCGCTAATAGGCGCCGCAAGATGAGAACCCTGCTTTCCCAGACACCACGACGTCTTTCTCGCAATAAGGGCTGGCATAAGGGAAGATGGCGAGATTCAGTCAGAGAAGTTTTCGAATCCTCTCCTGAGGAGATGTCAGAGGACTGGAAGAACCTCAGACCAGAGAATCTGAAAATCTCTGATTGGATACATTTGACGGAGTCAATTTCATTATTTCCAGCCCAAGAGTGAGGGTTTTGACAGCGCCTTGATAGAGGGCCCCCGGCTCCGCTGGTCAGGGCGGCGGGGCACGAGGAGACCCAAGCTCAGGACTTAGTATGGCAAAGAAGGACACTTATCTAGCACTTCTGAGGAGAGGTATCGATGAAAATACTGCCCATCTACTTTCAGATAGCGGAGTCAAGGTCGGCGACATCAAGAAGTTCGATGTTGAGACTCTTTCGAACAACTATGGTCTGAAGAAGGAGGTAGCCGAATCCGTTCTCGATGCAGTCCGCTCAGGGCCAAGAGACTCCAGCAAGCAGAGGTTCCTAGCCGATGTCCTCGCTGACAGGACCAAGAAGAAAATCGACACCATCGAGGAGAGGAGATTCAAGCGCGAGCAGAAGGACCTTCACGCAGAGTTACTTGAGAAGAAGGAGCAACTCAGAATAGCCCGAGTCGAGCAATTCAGAAACCAGAAGTTAGTAATGAACAGACTCGGAAAAACCATCGAACTCATCGTCAAATTGGAGAACTCGTTTGATGACGAATCCAAGGACGAGCAGCGCTCCAAGCTGCGCGATCAGTTGGAGACTAGAGGTCTTGAGGCTGCAAGAGACCATGAGATGCTAGAGTTGGTCGGAACACCGCAGGACATCGTTGACTTCCGCAGGAAGATTGCACCCAAGATTTGTATGCACGCATGCCCATCTTGTGGAGAGGAGATCGACCCGATTCAGGGCAACGTGATGGACGACATGTCAGACTTCTCTCTAATCTGTTGGGAGTGCGAGGAAGAGTTCAGAGCACCAATGGCACAGCTGGTTGAAGACAGACTGAACAACGGTTCAAGAATCAAGATTGACCCCAAGAAAAAGCCCCGACTCACTGTGAAGAGACCTCCGAGGAAGAAGGGCACCGCCTCAATTGCCGATCAGATAATCAAGGATCTAGAATCCACTGGTGCGAGCGCCGAGGAACTCGAGGCCGCTGTCGAGTCGAGCAAACTCTCCGGAGTACTCATGAGCATAGATGACTGGATCGACCAAACCATAGCAGCAAAGGGCTACATTCAGGCTCAGGAACACCGTGAGGAGTTCATTATTGCTACAGGAGCGGGGGCAACCAAGTTCAACAAATGGATGAAGAAGGCTGGGTTGGTCTTCAACAAGCAGACCGGAAGATGGACCCGCTGGGAAGATCGCTGAGGCGGTTCGATGAATGAGGAGACACCGGTCATCCGGTTCTTCAGAGGCTCCAAGCCAATAGGGGTAGCCGCGGTTGTGCCCGGTTCCCCGATTCTTGAGATGGCCGAAATCGCTGGAGTCGAGATACCCACTAACTGCACTTCAGGCACATGTGGCACATGTCTAGTAACTCTGCGTGAGGGTGAAGTTAACCTCCCCGAGGATTTGCCTCCTGGTTTGGATGAAGAGTTGGTGGAACTAGGAGGTACACTGACTTGCTGCATCAAGCCAAAGGGTTCGTGCGACATTGACATTATTCCTCCTGCTTGGTGATTCAATGGTCGATTGGTCAGATTCCCAGTTCCTAACTTTGCTATTAATTGACATATTGGCTATTGTAATCGCTGTCTGGTGGCTGTCTAGGAAATTTACCTCCAAGATGAGAGAGGTTGAAGAAAGAATGGGGAGAACTAGAATCAGAAAATCGGACACCACCGAAGATCAATGACCACTACTCGTTAATTGCAGCAGTCCATCTCTCAGCATGAGGGATGCCAACAATCTCGATATGACACCCCAATACTCCTCTCTGTGACCCTATCTCCCGCTTGAGAGAAATCAGGTCATCCAAACAACACGGACAATGAGGATGAGGAGGCTTAACCCACAACTCCACTATCCCTGAGTCGTTGACTTCCACTCCTTTGAGTATTGAGTCATCTGTAATCAGGCTCCCATGAGGATCCTTACGGTCATTTAGTACCCTAGCTAGTCGCATCTGCGCCTTCTTTCTAGCTCTAGTCAAGATTCAGCACCTCCGATATCCAATCACTAGCTGCATCAACATTGGGTAGATCGATTACTGAGTGACCATCCCTGCGATGATCCAACTTACTGCCTGCCAATTCCTCGGACCATCCTCCTGTCTGTGACATTGCAGCCACGGGCTTGTTAATCTGCCATGCGAAAGCGACTTCGGAAAGAGTTCCCGAACCTCCCTTGACCGAAATGCATGCATCGCCGACCTGAGCGACTAGCATGTTCCTGAACAGTCCGAGGCCCGTTGGGATCACGACATCTACGAATTCGTTGGCTCTATCTGCCTCTACCATTGGCAGAATACCAATGGTATCTCCACTGGTGTAGTTGAGACTGCTCCTAGCCCCTCTGCATACAGCAGTCATCGACCCACCTAAGCCTCCGCATGCAACTCTACATCCCAAATCAATAATTGCTCTTCCAAGCTCCTCACATTCCTTCTCTACATCGGGCGATTCGCTAAGGTCGTTGGAACCGAAAACCGAGATGATTGGCTTTCTCATACTACCACTCCGTCAGCATCGGAAACGAATCACCCATTGTTAGGCACTCCATGCCATCACCGCTCCTTACCCAAGTATCTTCAGTACCAATCGCCCCCGAGGGATGTATCACCTTTGGCTCGACTGCCATAGTACCACCAACCTGTAAGGGCCTGTCAAAGCCTCTTGCGATTACAGGGGTCTCATCAAGCTCTAGGCCGACCGAATGACCCAGGAATTTAGCTTGATCTGGAGGCATCCCCATAAGGTGTTCAGAGTATCCCATTTCGACTGCCATTTGATTTCCTCGCTCCCAGACGGCAGAGCAATCATCACCCCTACCAAGGGCAATGACCAGGGAGTCTCTGATTTCTATCATACCGTCCAACCTATCGTACCATTCAGATGTTAATGGACCGGCGCTGAAAATTCGAGTACAGTCTGAGACATAGCCTCTGTGTACATGGACGATATCTACCAACACTGGCTCACCCTTGGCGACCTTTGCGAACCCGGCTCCTAGTGAAGCGATTGGATTGGCACCGAGGCCAGCGACACCTGAATCAAAGTACGAGGGGACGGCGCCTGAGCGACCAGCAGCAATGACCACCCTATCGCAGTCCATAGGCCAGTTCCTCATCCTTATTCTACCACCGAATCCAGCCGCTCTGCTGACCTCGTCAGCCGCAGCTGCCATCTCAATCTCAGTCTTCCCGAAGCCTCCGGAGTTGTGTATTGTCTCAAACATCATACGGTTGATGCGCCCGCTCTCTGCGAGCACCTCAATCTCCCAATCTGACTTGGTCTCCCTAAGATCGAACAGAATACCGGTGCAATCGGGGCTCTCACCCTCGAGATCTGAAAATCTCCCAGACAGGAACTCCCATCTAGAGTTGGGGATCTTGCCGGCTAGCATCCCAGGAGCCTCAGAACAACCAGCTTCATTCAGAGCATCTCCTAATCTACTCATCCGGGGCTGCTCAACTATCTGATGAGGAGCATCCCCTTCTCCAGCTTCAAACCTAGCACGGTCTAGCGAGCGCCTGACCCAATGCACCGTCTCGATGCCGGAATCATCTGCACCTACTAGAAGCATCGAACTCTGTCTTCCCCCAGTAAGCCAGTAAAGCTCGACCGGGTCATCAATAAGCACAGACTCGTGTTTGGCATCAGCTAGAGCCTTAGACAACCTTCCTTGACGCATCTCCAATTCGGATACTGGGACCCGCCAGTCTTCCCCATCGGGCCCCGTGAGTCTCGCGGCATCCCAGTTCATGGAACCGCTCCGTAGCATCCAATGAAAGGTATTGTGGGAACACGCGAGGCGTGTTCTATACCCACAATGGCCATAGAGGGGCCGCCGGTGCCGCGGAACGTGACAACCATCCTGTCATTGGACGATGTTAGTCTGGCTGGGCGGACCATATTGTACAGAGTCGATGTCAATTCGCCCTTAGATCCAACTACTGGAGCCTTCCTCGATGATAGCAGATTACGCTCTATATTGGACACACTGAACAATCTCTCAGACTCAAAGGTCGTTATCATGGGGCATCAGTCTAGACCTGGTAAGATAGACTTCACCGATATGGCAGGTCACTGTGACCGCCTGTCGCGATTAATCGGACAGCAGATTCGGTTCGTAGAGGACATTTGCGGAGATCAGGCTATAGCCGCCATAGAAGAGATGCAGCCGGGTGACAAACTATTCATCAACAACGTTAGGATGCATTCTGAGGAATACGGTGAGAATAAGGTGAAGGCCGAGGACGAGTCAACATCAGAGATTGTTACAAGACTCTCATCAATAGCCGATGCATATGTCACCGACGCCTTCGGAGCCGCGCATCGAAACTCACCCACCTTGACAGGATTCACCGAAGAGATGCCCTGTATCGCAGGACGACTAATGAACAGGGAAATCCGCTCACTTGGATTGGCAGTAAACGACCCTCCCCGACCATATGTGGCAATCCTTGGAGGGGCGAAGTGTGACGACTCCCTGCGGGTCGCACTCAATCTAATTGGTAGAGGAGTAGTGGACACGATTGTGATGGTAGGAGTGGTTGGCAATCTGATGCTATGGGCTAACGGGCACGACATTGGAGGAACTAACAAGGAAGCAATCAAGACAATCATAGGAGATGACTTCGAGTCTACATGGAACATGGCCGAGAAATTGGTCAAGGAACACTCGGAATTTCTGTTCCTACCGCGTGATGTAGCCGTAGAAATTGATGAGAAGAGACACCAGATGGAGTTGGATGAACTGCCCACTGACTATCCGATTTACGATGTTGGGATCGAGACCCTGCAAGACTTGAGGACACTTCTGAACAGTGCCAATTGCATCCTGTGGAATGGCCCTGCATCATACTTCGAAAAGCCCGAGTTCGCCTTCGGCACAATCGAGATTCTCAACATGTGCGCAGAGGCCACAGGAGTCACAATAGTGGGAGGAGGGCACACCAGTGCTCTGGTAAATCAGAGAGGAATGGCTGGAGAATTCAGTCACAACAGCACTGGAGGAGGATCGGCACTAGGAATGCTATCAGGAGACTCAATGCCGGTTATAGAATCTCTATCGAAGTCTAATGACAAGTTCAGGCCATTGCTAGAAGCCTTGGGTCTTGATGAGGAAGAGTGAGCCACTGGGGAGACTTGAACTCCCGACCTCCTGATTACGAATCAGGTGCTCTACCAACTAAGCTACAGTGGCG